>Ga0256833_1000843_pt1 | contig 23277 bp, 19 predicted proteins | sample 356284metaG_FD_190535 | JGI IMG/M metagenome (GOLD analysis project Ga0256833, IMG submission 190535) | Hydrothermal vent microbial communities from Mid Atlantic Ridge, Atlantic Ocean - 356-284 | ecosystem: Environmental > Aquatic > Marine > Hydrothermal vents | place: Atlantic Ocean: Mid... | reverse complement strand
GTACCGTCAGAGTTGAGGATACTCTCTCCAAACTCCTCCACAATCCTCCTGTAAACCTGTTTTCCCGGCCTCTGCAACTCATGAACTATCTCATCCAGATCAATTACAGGTACACCCTTTTCCCTGAAGAACCCGGCAACACTGCTCTTTCCCGTACCTATTCCACCAGTCAGTCCAATTACCTTCATGTAACCAAAATGGGGGGTACACCCCCCCTTTTTATTTCTGAGGCACCGTCTTCTCGAAGCTGTGTGATATGATCACAAACTCAACTCTTCTGTTCTTTGCTCTGCCTTCAGGTGTTGTATTGGGAGCAATGGGTCTGCTTTCACCGTAACCTACCGCTTCAAGTCTTGAAGGATCAATGCCCTTGGATATAAGGTAATTCCTGACGGCATTGGCTCTCTTCTGAGATAACCTCAGATTGTATGATGCCGGTCCAACACTATCTGTGTGGCCTTCAATCCTGATCCGGAGGCCGGGATTGTCCTTGAGGACCTGGGCTATCTCATCCAGCACAGGGAAGGACTCGGGTCTTATGATGGCTTTCCCTGTTTCAAAGTAAATCTTTTGTTTGATAACAATCTTCTTCTTTGTAACCTTAATCAACTTGTATGGCTCAAGCTCAAAATTGACAACAACTGTCTGACCCGGTTTCACCTCAATTTCTTTCGTCTGAGCCTTGTAATTCAGAGCACTGGCTTTAATTGTCAATTTCTTTGCCGGCACCTTGACCACAAATGCCCCCGTATCTGGATCAGTTGTTACATTTGGTATAGTTTCTCCGGGGAATGTGATGACAGCCTGTATACCCTTCTTCTTATCTTTTGAAATTACTCTTCCCTTTACAATTCCAAAAGCCTGAGCCGGTTCAAGGACAAAATTGGCAGGAGTTGTCTTTCCAACCTGAACAACAACCTGCATTGTCTTTGGCTTGTATCCAGTTACCACTGCCATCGCCTGATATGTACCAGCAGGCAGCTGAATAGAATATGTACCGGTGGATGGATCAGTTGGAGCCCTCTGGGTAACAGGACCTGTAAATACCACGACACCTGCGAGAGGCTTGCCATTTACAGAGGTAACTGTACCGGATACCTTTCCGGCAGATTGTATCTTCTTCAGAATAATGTTGAGGGTGACAACCTTTCCAGCTGGAATCGTTACCTGTGCCGTGTAGGTTCCATAACCTCTGCTTTCCACCTTAATGTTATACCTTCCTGCAGGGAGAGAAGCAGAATACTTGCCTGTCAGTGGATCGCTGGTAATCCTCACATTTTTCTTTCCAAAGAGTGAAATTACAGCTGGCACTCCTTCTCTACTTTCATTAACCACCATTCCCTGCAATTTACCGTAGGCAGGTCTCATCTTTATTATGTACTTTTTGGTCGTTCTTTTAACAACCCGTAATTTTACCTTTTTTGTTACCATTCCTTCCGACTTTACTGTCACGATGTATGTACCCTCAAGGAGATTAAGGGAGACAGTCCCGGTATCGGGATCAGTGGTCTCCTTCGCCACCTCTTCTCCATTTCTGGTAAAGATCAGCTCAGCAAGAAGTGGCTTGCCTTCTGCGGATACAACTTTTACTATGACCTTACCAGTTTTAACAGAGGTTTTAAGATAGAAAACAACAGGAACCCTTCTGAGAGGCTTAACTCTGACTGTTTCGCTCTCAGGTTTATATCCCTCTTTCTCAACTTTTACCTCTACGAGTCCCTTCTTGAATTTGTATGAATAAAAGTGACCCTCTTTATCGGTGTAAAGTGCAGTGAGATTTCTTCCTGGAAATGTTACAATTGCACCCTCAAGCGGTTTCTTGGTTTCCGCATCATAGACAGTTCCCACAATAATACCTTCTTTTGGAAGCTGTGGTCTCGGTGGCTGAAAGGCGTAACCAATCTGTGCAATAAACTGCCATGGAGGCATAATTTCCTCAAGCTGACCTGTTCCATAATCCCATCCTTTACCAAAACCAAGAAGCTGCGAACTCAGATCCACTGCAAAATCAAGATATGAACCTCTGTAGGGGAAGAATCTCACACCGGGTGTTATCCTCTGGGGATTCTGACTATAAGCTCTTCTCGGTTTTACAGTTTCTGAACCTGGATATCTGGAATTGTTAAGATTGAAGTACTGTTCAGTGGTATATTCAAGGAAAAGCTCAAAATACTTCTGCGGGAATTCAAATCCAAGTCCCCACAGAAATGTATCATCATCGTAGGGGATACCAAGAGCTGCTTCCAGATTTGGATCTGTGGATATATTCTCAGCAATTCTGGCAGCATTGTCGAGGAAATAACCAAGGTTCAGGTGAATCCTCAGCGGTACGGGATTCTCTTTCCTGGAAAGGTCAAAGGTGAAAAGCATCTCTGAACCATAGGAAAAGGTCTTGAAATCGGGTCCTATTTCAGAAACTTTTGAATAAACTTTGAAAATCGGAAGTATAGAAAAGGAGAAAACGGTGGGCGCATCATAACCCAGCTTTAATCCAAAAGTCAGGTCTCCATTTGATTGAACCAGCCTCGAGGATTGAAGAACACCACCGGAGTAGAGAGTATTTTCATAATAATGGGAACTGCTCATCACATTGAGAAAAAAGTACATGAAATTGGTAATGGCAATCCCGAAACCTGACGAAGTCTCCAGCCTCTTGTGCTTCATTCCCTCGCCAAGGTAATTATTGGCACTCCAGAATTTTATATTTCCATTTATGTAAAATGAACCCGGGTAAGGGGTGTATGCAGAGAAAATTCTCAGAATTCCAAAATCACCATAAAGATTTGAACCTGTATAGTAGGGCAGAGCCTCACCTTTATAAAATTTTACAGGGGATTCACTCTCCTCCTCTCCCTCTCCCAGCTGGGGACCAGGTGGATTCTGAGGACCAGTTAATTCAGTGGTTGTCTGAACAGGATTTTCTTCTGCGAAGATGGGAAAAGCAGTTATCAGGCCAAGAACTCCAATTATCAGGAAAATTTTCCAGCGACCAAAAAGTGCAGACATACTATTTTCCCCCTTTTACTGTAACTCTATATACTATACAGTAAAAACCCTTCAGATGTCAAGAAAAAGATAGTGTATATTCTCAAAGGATTATTCTGTTGAGGAGATACACCTGGTGAGGTATAATTTCTCTGGATGATGAAAAAGTTTCTTCTCATTTTATCTCTTCTCATCCTCCCGGCAGGATGTGGGCAGGAGAAAAAACAGGTAAAGAAAGAGAGCAACCTTAGAGAAAAAATATTACCTCCCGTGAAACAACCTGATTCGGGACCAGAGGGGAGCAATTATTTATTCTCCACAATCAGCATAATTGAGGATGGAGAGGGAGCAGGAAAAGTAAAGATTTTCTATCCAGACAATCTCTCCTCTGCTGCTCCAGTGGTTGTTTTCATACATGGTTACACTGCTATTTCCCCTGATTTTTACAGGCTGTGGATTTCCCACATTGTCAGAAAGGGGAATATCATCATTTATCCATATTATCAGACAATGCTGAGTGTTGACATTGAGTCCATGTTCAACAACCTGACTTCCTCAACCACAAGGGCTCTAAAGATCCTTGACAACGAGGATATACCCCACTCCCTCAGAATATGCTTTATGGGACATTCACTTGGAGGTTACTTTTCTGCGGTGATAGCTGGAATGTACAGAAAATTGTCTCTGCCAGAACCTGCATGTATTTTTGCCGTTGAGCCAGGTACGGTTCTGCCCCTGAAAGAGGAAAATTTCAATGGAATTCCCACCAGCACGCTGTTGATCACCCTATCTGCCGAAGATGATTTCGTTGCAGGCTCAATCTACGCAGATAAAATCTTTAATGAAGCAACCAGGATCCCATCTTACAGAAAAACAAGAATTACAATGCTGAGTGATTCTCATGGGGATTATCCTCTCATTGCAGATCACCTCGCTCCCCTCTCTGGAGAAAGTACAACAAATGCCCTTGACTGGTATGGTTTCTGGAAATGGTCAGAAGCACTGATTGAATGCAGTTTCTACGGAGAAAATTGCAATTATATTAATGACACCCCTGAAGCTAGATTTATGGGACTATGGTCAGACGGAACCCCTGTAAAACAACCATTGATTGAGAAATGAAAAAAGTGGTAATTATTGGAGGTGGACCTGCCGGCCTGAGCACCGGAATAACCCTGGTTCTGCTGAAACCTGAATGGAAGGACAGAATTACAATTCTTGAAAAGTACAGATACCCCCGGCATAAACCGTGTGGCGGGATGATCACCCCAGAGGGAGTGAAATTGCTGGAAAAACTCAAATTCAAATACAAGGAGGGGATTCCCTATGATACAGTTACCCTTCGCTTCAGGGATAGAGAAATCACAGTTAAGGGGCGGGAAAGTGGAATAATTGTAAAAAGAGAGAAATTTGATCATAATCTGGCTCAACACGCACTTGATATGGGAATTGAAATTAGAGATAACTGTGAAGTTTTATCAATCATTGAAAAAGAAGAACACTGGGAAGTGGATACCAGATGTGGAAAGTTAGAAGGAGAAATAATTGTTGGAGCAGATGGGATCAGAGGAATAACAAGAAAAATTCTTCCCCTCAAAGGAAAAATAGTACCTCTGCTGGTAGTGAGGACAGATTCGGCAGAAGATGGCAATCCCACATTCACATTTTTTCACAATAAGGGGCAGAGGGGTTATCACTGGACAATACCTTCTGTTGAGACAACTTCAAAGGGGTATTTTTACTTTCAGGGAAGACCTCAAAAAAATTTCATGGAGGGAGCAGCAGAGCATCTCTACTCACCACTCAATCCCCACTGGAAGAAAGGATTAATACTTGTGGGAGAGAGAATTGGAGTTGATCCACTTCTTGGAGAGGGGATAGCACCCGCCATAGAAATGGGAATGCTGGCAGCAAGAGAAATAATATGGAGCACCTCAAGGGGCAGAAGAGATTTTCCCAATTACTACAGTGCGTTATACTCAAGTTTTACAGGGAAAAAATTCAGGTTCAATACCCTTTTATCTTCTCTGATTTACAGCAGATATGGCGAAAAGTGGTTGAAAATGATTTCAGACAAAAAACTTCAAAAAGATCTCTCGCGCCTTTCAGGTTATGGGGAAATATACAGGCATCCTTTTATTTTTATTACGCTTCTCTGGAGAAATATTTCTCAGTTTATCTTTCCCTCAAGGTAATCAAGAACAGTTTTGTAGAGTTCATCCACCATCTCTTCTTCTCTTACCTTTTTATAATACTTCCCCCGGACATAGATAATCCCCACATGCTTCCCACCTGCAAGAGCCACATCTGCCTCCGCAGCCTCACCGGGACCATTGACAACGCATCCCAGGATGGCAACAGTTATGGGTTTCGTTATACTTTTCAATTTTTCTTTCACCTTTTTTGTGAGAGAGATTACATCTATTTCTATTCTGCCACAGGTTGGACAGCTGATTATGTTAACCCCCCTGCTCCTTATCTCCAGGGACTTCAGTATCTCATATCCCACTTCAACTTCTTTCACGGGATCATCTGTCAGAGAGACTCTTATGGTATCCCCAATACCTTCGCTGAGAAGTACCCCAAATGCCACAGCAGTTTTTATGGCTCCCTCAGGAAATGGACCAGCCTCAGTTACTCCAAGATGAATGGGATAATCAATCTTCTTTGAAAGAAGTCGGTTAGCCTCAATGGTATCCTTTACCCTGCTGGACTTTACAGAGACCTTTATCATGGTAAAGTTCATATCTTCAAGCATCTTCACATGCCTCACCGCACTCTCCACCATTGCCTCCGGAGATGGATAGCCATATTTCTCCAGAAGGTCCCTCTCCACAGAACCAGAATTAACTCCCACTCTGATGGGTACTCCATAATCCTTACACGCTCTGACAACTTCCCTGAGACGCTCAATGCCTCCGATATTTCCGGGATTGATCCTGATACCTCCAGCACCTGCCCTGACCGATTCTATTGCAAGCTTGTAGTGAAAATGGATATCTGCAATCACAGGTATGGGGGAAGCTTTAACAATCCTTTTTAGAGCACTGACAGCTTCCATATCTGGAACAGCCACACGAACTATTTCGCAACCTGCCTCATACAATCTGTGAATCTGATCAAGAGTTGCTTTCACATTTCTCGTATCTGTTGATGTCATCGATTGAACCCTCACAGGGGCATCTCCTCCCACAGTAACATCACCCACCCTAATCTGTCGGGTTTTCCTTCTCTCTATCTTCATTGTTCTGTGTCCACAAAACCTTTCTCAGGAATTTTCCAGTGTAGCTCTTATCATTCATGGCAATCTCTTCCGGGGTACCCTCAGCAACAACCATACCTCCTTCTTCACCACCTTCAGGTCCAAGATCTATAATGTAATCAACAGACTTCAGTACATCAAGGTTGTGTTCAATTATGATAACCGTATTACCCGCATCAACCAGTCTCTGAAGTACATCTATCAATTTTTTCACATCATCAAAGTGCAATCCTGTGGTGGGTTCATCAAGGATGTACACGATCCTTCCGGTGCTTCTTCTGAGAAGTTCTCTTCCAAGTTTAATCCTCTGTGCCTCCCCTCCGGAGAAGGTTGTGGATGGCTGGCCAAGTTTTATGTAATCAAGTCCAACATCAGCAAGAAACTGAAGTTTCCTCTTTATCTTCGGGAAATTTGCAAAGAATTCGAGGGCTTCACTTACGGTCATATCAAGGACATCTGCTATACTTTTCCCCTTGAGTTTCACCTCCAGAGTCTCTCTGTTGTATCTCTTTCCCTTGCATTCATCACATACGATATACATATCTGGAAGGAAGTGCATCTCTATTCTCACCACACCTTCCCCTTTACACGCTTCACATCTTCCTCCTCTGACATTAAAACTGAATCTGCTCTTTGTGTATCCCCTTGCCCTTGCTTCAGGCAACATTGCAAAAAGTTCCCTTATGCTGTCAAAAACACCGATATAGGTGGCGGGATTTGATCTGGGTGTTCTTCCTATGGGGGATTGATCAACATTAATCACCTTCTCTACCCATCCCTTTTTTATGGAGATTTCATCCACCTCTTCTGAAGAAAATTTTTCTTCCCTGTAATAGGTAAGTTTTCTTAAAGCAGGATAGAGAAGATCAACAATGAGACTGCTCTTTCCCGACCCTGAAACACCCGTTATTCCCACAAACATTCCCAGAGGAATATCCACATCGATGTTTTTCAGATTATGCGTCCTTGCTCCTCTTATTTTTATGTAACCAGCCGCTTTCTTTCTCCTTCTTGCAGGAAGTGGTATCCTTTTCTTTCCACTCAGATATTGACCCGTGAGAGACCTCTCACATTTCATCACATCATCAATGGTACCTGCAACGACAACTTCACCACCCTTCTCCCCCGCTCCAGGACCAAGATCAACAATGAAATCGGCACTTCTTATGGTGGACTCATCATGCTCCACAACTATTACAGTGTTTCCCAGGTCCCTCAACTGCTTGAGACTGTTTATCAATCTGTCAACATCTCTCGGATGGAGTCCAATGCTTGGCTCATCAAGGATGTAAAGTACCCCCGTCAATCTTGAACCTATCTGCGTTGCAAGTTTTATCCTCTGAGCTTCACCTCCAGAGAGGGTTCCCATTGTACGATCAAGGGTCAGATAATCAAGTCCCACATCAGCCATAAAACTTAGCCTGTTGACAATTTCTTTAATTATCTTTTCAGCTATGATCTTATCCTTTCCCTGAAATTGAAGGGACTTGAAGAATTCAAGGGCTTTTTTAACAGTCATTTGCGTGACTTCATATATATTCTTACCTGCTATTTTGACATGGAGTGCCTCTTTGCGAAGTCTCGCTCCTCCACAGGCAGGACAGGTCCTGTATTTGAGATGAGAAGAGATTTCCATAAACTCGTCACCCTCTGATTCACCATACCTCTCCAGCAGGTAGTTTACTATACCCTCATACTTCCAGTAGCCCCTGTACTTTGCCCCACCTCTGGTAATGGGAATGGGATCATCTGTTCCATAGAGGATCTTCCGTCTGAACTCTGGGGGCAGTTCCCTGTATGGTGTGTGAAAATCGTAACCATAATACAGAAAGAGATCCTTCAACTTCATTTCAAAGATTCTTCCAATGTGTACCCAGGAGGCAAGAGCACTTTTAATGGGTAAATGGGGGGAAGGAAAAATATCCTCCTCATCAAAGGTATAGGTTACCCCCAGTCCCTGACATACAGGACATGCGCCATATGGACTGTTAAAAGAAAATAATCTGGGTTCAATATCGGGGTAACTGATGCCACAGTAAACACAGGCAAACTTGCTGCTGAAAAGCTCCTCCTCCCCGGTATCATAGTTTCTTATCTTCAAAACCCCGTCGGCAAGTTCAAGAGCCTGCTCCACAGAATCTGTCAATCTTCCCCTTATATCACTGCTGATTACAAGCCTGTCCACCACAACATCAATATCGTGTTTCTTATTTTTATCCAGATCAATGGGAGATTCGAGATCTTTCATCTCCCCATCCACAAAAACTCTCACATACCCCATCTTTAAAAGTCTTCTGAAAAGATCCCTGAATTCCCCCTTTTTCCCCCTCACCACAGGAGCAAGAACAAGAATTCTCGTCCCGGGCGGATAACTCATAATCTTATCCACCATCTGCTGGGGAGTCTGAGATGTTATTTCCCTACCACACCTGTAACAGTAGGCCTTACCCACTCTGGCAAACAACAGCCTGAGATAATCGTAAACCTCAGTCACAGTTCCAACTGTGGATCTCGGATTATGGGTAATTGTTCGCTGTTCTATGGCTATGGAAGGGGAAAGACCCTCAATAAAATCCACATCAGGCTTCTGCATCTGGCCCAGAAACTGTCTGGCATAGGTTGAAAGGCTTTCAATGTAGAGTCTCTGACTTTCGGCATAAATTGTGTTGAAAGCAAGAGAGGATTTCCCGGAACCACTCAGTCCGGTTATAATGACAAATCTCTCCTTGGGAATATCCAGATTAATACTTTTCAGATTATGTTCCCTTGCTCCCCTTATCCTTATGTACTTCATATTTTTTCCTGTTTCTGATCATCTCAATTGCTGTGGCTATGGCACTTTTCATGCTGCCTGGATTTGCTCTGAACAGGGGGGCGATGTCAAAGGCAGTCCCGTGATCAACACTCGTTCTGACCTTTGGAAGACCAAGGGTTACATTAACAGCATCATCAAAATGAACAAGCTTAAGGGGTCCAAGCCCCTGATCATGATACATGGAGACAACCACATCAAACTCCCCTCTGAATGCACGGTAAAAGAGAGTGTCTGCGGGAAAAGGTCCCATCACGTTATAACCCTCTTTTTTCATCTTTTCCACCACAGGAGCAATAACCTCTATCTCCTCCCTCCCAAGTTTACCACCCTCACCGGCGTGGGGATTGAGACCAGCCACTCCGATTCGCGGAGAAGATATACCAAAAGAGATTACAAATTCCCGGTGAGTGATTTTAATAGTTTTTTCGAGCCTCTCTGCAGTGATCAGATCAGGAACATTCCTCAGAGGAACATGAATGGTTACAAGAACTACCTTAAGCTTTTTACCCCCCAGCATCATCACAAAATCTCTTGCACCCAGAGAATCTGCATAAAATTCCGTATGACCGGGATATTTGAATCCCACCCTCCACATATTCTCCTTGCTTATCGGCGCAGTTACGACACCATCATAATCTCCTTTAAGGAGTTCAGCTGAGAGTTTGAGATAATTGTACGCTGCCTCACCACTTCTCTCAGAGGGTTTACCAAGAATTGAAAGATCAAATCCTGAAGGTTCAACATTGAGAAAATTGACCCCGGGCTTAATTTCATCCATCTTTTGAACTTCACTGAACTTTAGATTTATCCCTATTTTTTCACTAATAGCCCTGTAAAGTTCCAGATCTCCAAGAATTAAAAGTGACACATCTGCGGGGAGTGTTAACTCCGAAAGGGCTCTAATAGTGATTTCACTGCCCACTCCCGCAGGATCCCCGCTGGTCAAAATCAACTTCATCATTTTTTACCGAAAAACATTTTTCAAGGTAGTGATTGAATGAAATCTCCTCAAGAATCTTATTTACAACTTCTTCTCTCTTTTCCTCCTGGAGTATCTCAACAATTTTGTCTCTGACACTTTCAAGGGGTTCCGGTGAAATAGCGGGATCATCCAGAAGATAGAAATAGGTGAATTTGCCACCTCCCTTCAGTGGACCCACAATATCTCCCTTTCTGGCAGAGAAAATCTCTCTTTCAAGAGATCGCTTAAACTCACCCTCTTTTACTTCCATTACAGAAGTGGAAGCATCAGGAAAGTAGGAGTGTAACTCAGAGGGAGAAATTTTAGAATAAAACTTTACCTCTCTCTCAGAAGTGATGAGAATCACCTTCACTCTCTTCTTAGAAAAATCACGAATATGCTGTCTGTAGAATGCCTCTACTTCATCCTGGTCAATTCTTATGTTCCTCAAATAGGGAGAAAGCAGATAATTGACAAGTATGTATCTCCTCCTCATCTCTCTGAACTTCTCAGGAGATATTCCAAACTTTTGATGAACAAAGTTCAGAAGAGAATCCCTGTCAACACCTGTTTTAAGTGCAATCATCGTAATATCTTTATCAATATCCGCCTCTGATACTGAGTAACCCCTGGCGCTTGCCTCCTCACTCATCAATACAAAATTTATGAAATCCTTCAAAGAATCGAATGATGCAGGAGGAGTGGAGATTTTTTTCAAATTCTTCAATTCAAGATAAGCCACGTAATCAGAAAGGAAAAAAGGCTTTCCATCCACTGTGAACAAGAGCTTCTCCACAGTACGAGGCTTATTAAAGTACAGCGTTAGGAGGAGCAGCAAAAGAGTCTTCATCTTTTTCAGTACTCAAGATTTATCTTTATTTTAGCTTTTTTCTTTAAATTTGCCAGAAATTTCATATATGCCTGATGCCTCTTTTTCTCAAGAAGAATCTTTCTTATTTTTCTTCTGATAGCCTTCTGACCACCCGGATACCCTTTTCCCCGCGATGTAACAAGAAAAACATAGTAACCGTTATGGAGATTGTACACTTTTGAAGGATGATTCAAAGGAAGGGTGTTAAAAATCTTCCATAAATTATCCGGTATGTCTCCTTTAAAGAAAAGGAAACCATCTTCTGGGATATAAACATTTTTCTCATGCTCCACACCTATAAAGTCTTCAGCCCTTTTCACTCTCTTCCTGAAATTCCGGGCTTCTGCCAGAGAATCAAACATTATCATGTGAACTTTCACCCACTCTTTTCCCGTAAAATCTGAAACGTGGTCTGCATAGTACCTGTCAATTTCATCCACGCTAACCGTTATTCCCCTGTATACATATTCTCTCAGAAGTTTTCTTATCAATATTTCCTCTCTTAGATGTCTCATCCATCTGGCAGGATCCTTTCCATATCTCCAGAACAGCTTACCAAAAACTTCCTTTGAAACCCCCGCCTTAATCCTCTTCAACTCCTCTGTGAGATCTTTTCCCGTAACGACAATTCCCCTCTTTCTTGCCTCCTGAAGAAGTAACTTCCTCTCAATAACCGCATCAAGTATCTCTCTTCTCAACTTCTTTTTGGAAGGGTCCCACAGAAATGAAAGCTTGTAACTTTCTGAAGCATTTCTCCAGGGATATATACTGGAAATAATATCCTCCACATCCTCCATGTGGACTGCCTCACCATTGATGGTGAGAAGAATAGAGGAATCTCCAGTTTTTTTTCTACTGCACCCATACAGCAAAATAAAAAAAATGGAGGAGCCAGCAATGAGCTCCCCCACCACTCTCATAGCACCTGAAAAGAAAAACTTTCTCATTTTTTACCGGAAGGTGTCTTCTGCTGTGGACTCATCTTCTGCATTTTCCCTGGCATATTTGTCTGCTGCTGAGCCTTACCCTGACTGGCGGGTTTTACCCTGACCGGTGCAGGTTTGACCGGTGCAGGTTTTGTTGCCTTTTTATTCATCCTGCCACCTCCAGAAAACTCAGCAAGAACATCGGTGTAAACCTTTATCCCATACTTTTTTACAAGCATATCTTCCAGTTTCTTCTCCTGAAGGATCCTCTTTTTCTGTTCAAGTTCTCTCTTAATTTCTGGAGCCACCTCAATAAACTCTCTCGTGTGGGGCGGCTTCACATCTCTCAACTGCACAAGAACATAACCATATCTCGTTTTTACAATTGTCATGTCACCAGGTTTTTTCAAATTAAATACAGCATTTATGAAATTGTCATCCATGTAGTATCTTATCCTTCTGTTTCGGCTGAAATATGGAAGTTCTCCATTTAAAACTCTGATCGTTTCATCTTCATTGTACTTTTTAAATACTTTTTCCCACGGAATTCCCCTCTTCAACTCTCTCAGAGCTTTTTCAATTTTACGCTTAGCCTTTAACCATTCCTTCTCCGGAGCATTTGGAGAAACTTTAACCATTATTTCTCTTATTTTTCGCTGCTCTCCAACCTTAAATCGATCTTTGTGCTTTTCGTAATACTCCTTTATTTCATCATCTGTCACGCTCATCTGCTTCTTTCTCATCTCTTCTCTAAGCTTTCTGATCAACAGCTGTTCTTTGTATCTTTCAATTTGCCTTTTTATTTTTGGATCATTCTCGTAGCCTCTCTTCTCAGCTTCAAGAACCATAGCTTTTCTTATTAAATACTTCTTCAGATATGTGGAAAGAGCATTGGCATTTCTCAGAAATCTGCGGTAATAGGGGGGGAGGTTATCAAGCTCCTTTTTAAACTCTGCCCATGTTACCTTCTCATTACCAACAACACCAACAACGCCTCCACCTTTTTCACCTGTGGTCTTCTCCTTCCCCTTGCATCCCCACACAAATAGAGCAACCAGGAATAGACTCAAAAATGCAATTCCTCTCTTTTTCATATCAACACCTCCACAAATTTTTATCAGATAACTTTCAAATTCTGCTCAATCTCTCTAAATATGCCAGGAAGAATACGAACTATTTTATCCTCAATCTGTTTGCGATTATTCACATTTATCATGAAAAGTTTTATGTCTTCCCTGCTTAAAACATTCTCAGCGACCCATTCATCTCCCCTTCCCATCACTGTGGCAAGAACTGGAAAGGGTGAATTAAGCGATCTGAGAACCGACTGTTTAAAAGGTTCTGAAAAAAGTTCCATTTTGCCAATCTCATCAATTACAATTATTTTGGGTTCATGATCCCTTGAACACCTCTCCACCTCACTCACTCCAACTGCTTCAAGCACATCAAGTTCCACTCCATATCTGGATACTCTTATATCCGACTCAGAATCCACATACGCAAAAATCCCCCTTTCACCTCGCAGATTGTTTATTACAAAACCCACTCTATTCCCATTTTTCAACAATTCACTTGTGTAAAAACCGCAAAATGGAAGATCCAGCCTTCTGATAACGTTAACAACCAGAGTGGTTTTTCCGGTTCTTGGCTTGCCAGTAATAAGCAGATTTTTTTGCATCGTTTTATTTGACATTTTTTCCCTCCCTATGTTCCTCATCCCCACAATAAACAATAATACCATTTACCTGCATCATGTCAACAGAAAAAAATTGTGTTTTTTCTCATTAAAAATAAAATTAGAAGTATGGATACCATACCAATACCTGAGTTACCCCTGAAAAAGATACCCCACGCTCTTTTGAAAGTCGTTGTAATAACTCTGCTTGGTGCACTCATTGGTACAGGGGCGGGTTTTGGCCTGTTCTTTCTGTTACTAAAACTCTCTCTTCTCCACTCGTGGTACTGGTTGATCTATTTTATCCCTGCAGGCACGCTCTCGGGTATCGCCGGAGGAATCATCCTGGGTGTCACTGGCGGAATCAAATACCTGGTTATTGAAACAGGATTCCTTGAAAGTGTTGTGGGGAGTGCAGTTTCTCTCTCCCTCTCTGCAGTAGACAGAGTTTCTGATTCTGAAAAAGTAACCCAGAATCTGTTCAGTGTCATAGATAATCAGATCAGGAAACTGCGATTAAAAGCTGAAAAAATTAAAGAGGGCAGAGGTTTCTTCCTCACGAAATTTATCAAATCAAAGGCTTACCAGATCACTGCTGATGTGCTTTTTTCACTTACAGAGTCTCCAGAAGTAAAAGGAACAGAATTTACCAGCAAGGCAAGATTTATGAAAGTCGTTAAGAAAGTCGCCACATTCTATGTTGAAGAGAGTATTGACGAACTTCTGGAAACCCCCTTCATAATATGGATTCTCGCCACCTTGATATTGATTCTGATACCGGTTATAATTGGATTGATTCTATAAGCAAAAGGAGGATTTTATGCCCTCAATAGCTATTGCAGGATGTGGAGCAATCGGTGGTATCATTGGTGGATTTGTGTGGGACAAGGAAGATACTGTTCTGATATGCAAGAACCCTGAAATAACCCAGGCAATCAGAACCCATGGTCTCTATGTAAAAGGGGTAAGGGGAAACTGGCGATTCACACCAAGGGCTTATGCCAATTTTTCTGATCAGAGAGAAAAATTTGACATTATTATACTTACAATGAAAGCCACAGCAGTTTACGATGCAGCAAAGGATGCTTTAAACTACCTGAAGCCAGATGGATTCATGGTGACATTTCAGAATGGGATTGTGGAGGATAAGTTACTGGAAATAGTTCCTGAGGAAAAACTTATTGGGGGAATAGTGGGCTTTGGTGGTACTCTCCTCTCACCTGGCGTCGTTGAAATGACATCCAGGGGTGAACTCATCATCGGTGAACGGAATGGAAAAGTAACTGAAAGAGTTAAGGAACTGCAGCGAATTCTCAACTATGTGACTCCCACCAGAATCTCAGAAAATATCTGGGGCGCAAAATATTCAAAACTTTTAATCAACGCATGTATAACTACAATGGGAGCTGTTTCAGGTCTCTACCTCGGAGAAATGCTCAGAAGAAAGGAATTTAGAAAAATCTTTGGAGAAATAATTTACGAAGGTGTCAAGGTAGCACAGGCCAGGGGAATAAAACTGGAAAAAATCTCAGGGGTACCCATTGACAAACTAGCACCATCTGAAAATGACAGAAAAAAAGGGTTTACATTCTCTCGCTTTTTGAAGGATACCATTATCAGAGCAATTGGGTGGAGATTCAGAAGACTCAAATCCTCAAGTCTCCAGAGTCTTGAACGGGGAAGGAAAACAGAAGTAGACTTTATCAATGGCACCATAGTAAAATATGGAAAAGAGGCAGGAGTACCCACCCCTGTAAATGAGAAAATTGTAAAGATGGTTCATGAAATTGAAGATGGGATAAGAAAGATATCACCTGAAAATTTAGAGGAACTTCTGCCCCTCATTCCCTATTAAGTATAATGAAAGTTTTACTGGCAGGAGCCACAGGTTTTCTGGGTTCAAACCTCATTCCATCCTTTTCAGAAAAGGGATGGGAAGTAACGGCTATTGGAAGAAACAGGTCAAAACTTGAATATCTGAGGGAAAAGTTCTCAGTTATTCCGCTTCAGGCAGACCTAACCGAAGAGGGAAGCTGGGGTGAAGCAGTCAATAAAGATTGGGACATCGTGATCAACCTTACCGGCGAATCGATCTTTGGAAGATGGACAAAGAAAAAGAAAAGAAGGATCTATCTATCAAGGGTGAAAGCTACAGAAAACCTTCTTAAACACATAAAAAGTGCCTCTCTGCTCATCAGTGCATCAGCGGTGGGTTACTACGGAAACGCCGGCACAAGAAAAGTCACCGAAAATTTTCTCCCCGGTGAAGATGAACTTTCAATGATAGTGGAAGAATGGGAAGGTGTGGCACTTGAAGAGAAAGAAAAGATTGAAAGAATAGTGCTTTTGAGAACCGGGAGTGTTATTTCAAAAGACTCAATTGTGATAAAACAGATGCTCCTTCCAATGAAATTTTTCCTGGGGGGATATCCAGGGAGAGGAAAAAACTTTTTTTCATGGATTCACCTTAAGGACTTCACGGAAGCGGTTAACTTTATCATAGGAAACAGTGAAATTTCTGGACCAGTAAATCTCACTGCACCAGAACCGGTGACCATGAAGGAATTCTGTAAAAAAATAGGAAAATTCATTCACCGCCCCTGCTGGATACCTGTTCCGGTACCTCTCATGGCTCTGATTATGGGTGAACTTGCCTTTTATCTGAGCTTCAGCCAGAGGGTGATTCCTGAAAAACTTCTCACGGCGGGTTACACCTTCCAGTATCCCGACATTGACAGCGCCCTGAGAGAAATCTTTACCTGAAATTCACTTTAATATCGGGTTCCGACAGAAGGTCCCTGATTATCAATTTTTCGTCACCGGGATGATAGGGAGGAGCAAAAAGGTCATAAATGGTAAAACTTATTTTTCTAACCTTTTTCTCAATTTTCCTGAGTGATCTTATATCCCATCCAATCCCGGGCACCTCTCCCGGAAACCTTTCTGGCGGATCAAGGAAATTTTTATCATCCTGGAGGTAAAAACCAAACTTCACTGGATAATTTTGTGGAAGTAAACTCAGCACCCAGAATGAAAAATCCCTGCCTGAAAGGGCAAACCACTTCCACCCGTCACATTTATACCCTTCAATCCCGGCGGGGTTACCCTTAACCACATAACCTCTTTTGCTGCATGAAGAATATACCTTCCAGCCTATCAGGTTGTTAAAGTCATTGCAGAGTTTTATTTTAAAAGAATCTGGAACGATGGGAATTTCAATCTGAACAGGAAATTTAACATAATCTGGATACACCTCCACAGCAGTGTAAATGGGAAAAGCAGGTATTCCAAAAGCCATTTTTGTGTAGTTTTTCATACCCAATACACCCCTGACCTTACCATCAATTACCCCAAGCTTCCTGGTTACAAAATCAGTTTCATTCTTTGTAATGTGAAAAAATCTGAAAAACTTGAGAAAGATTCTGGTCTTTACCTCATCCATAAAATGGATTTCACGATTTTTCTCCCTGTAAACAAACTCCAGTGGCACTATTTTGTATTTATCTGAAAAAATCATTTCATACCTCTGGGTCTTCACATTAAAATTCTTACTCACACTCACATAATCTTCTGTCTCTCTGACAATTGAAGGAGCAGGGCAGCACAAAAGGTAAAAATACTTCACCTCTCCCGCATGTCTTACTGCAATCTCATACCCGTGAAAATCTGGTAGATTGCATCTTTCCCCGCCATCTGAAAACCTGAATACAAGCTCATCATTTTCTGAAAGAGTTCCGGGACCACCAGAAAAGATAAATTTATTCTGCCCATCTTTCTCATCCCACTGATATGGTATTGAAACGAGAGAGGTTCCCTCACACCTGAAAAGATGGAGAGCAGCAAGGGGCTTCCCTTTTAGATCAGGGAATCTACTTCCCTTAACCACAATGACTCTTATGGAGTTCCACCCTGCAAGATGTATCGGCACTAAAAGAAAAATCAATAAACTGAACAGCTGTTTCATTTTCGCAAAATAATAAAACCTTTTTTGAAAAATGTCAAGATTAAAAGTATAATTAAGTTCTGATGGGAAGAGTAGTCGGAATTGACCTTGGTACAACAAATTCGGCGGTTGCCATTGTGGAGAATGGGAGGCCTAAAGTTATTCCAAGCCCCCAGGGTGATCCGGTTGTTCCCTCCATGATAGCCTACGATAATAAAGGCCACAGACTCGTTGGTCAGGCAGCCAAAAGGCAGATGGTTATAAATCCAAGAGATACAGTTCTCGGTGCAAAAAGGCTGATGGGCAGACACTACACCTCCGGTATAGTTAAAAAGGCAAAATTGAAGTTCATGTATGACATAGTTGAAGGTCCCCGGGATGAAGCGGCAATAAGAGTTGCAGGAAAGGTGCTTGATCTGACCGATGTTTCAGCTCTTATTCTCGAAGAGCTGAAGGAAATTGCAGAAGATTATTTAGAGGAGGAAGTGGACAGGGCAGTAATCACAGTCCCCGCTTACTTCAATGAGAAACAGAGAGAAGCTGTCAGGAGAGCAGGTGAGAAGGCAGGGCTAAAGGTTTTGAGGATCATCAATGAACCCACTGCAGCAGCCCTTGCCTATGGATGGGGGAAAAGACTCAATGAAAAGATTCTCGTGTATGACCTGGGGGGAGGAACATTTGATGTTTCCATTCTGGAACTGTATGAAGATGTATATGAAGTGGTGGCAATTGGTGGTGACTCCTTTCTGGGGGGGATGGATTTTGACCAGAGAATTGCTGAGCATATGGTCCTCGAATTTAAAAAACAGACCGGGATCGACCTCAGCAGGGATCCCATTGCCATGCAGCGACTCAGGGACGCAGCAGAGAGAGCCAAGAAGGACCTATCAACTCTTACAGAAACAAGGGTCAGCCTTCCCTTCATAACCGTTGACGAAAATGGAAAACCACTGAACCTGGACATCACCCTCACAAGAGAAAAGGTGGAAAAGCTCACAATGGATCTCGTGAAGCGTACACTGAAAATTGTTCAGCAGACCCTTGACGAAGTTAATCTTAAGCCATCGGATATAAATGAAGTTATTCTTGTGGGTGGACAGACCAGGATGCCCATAATCACAAGAGCTGTCACCGAGTTTTTTGGTAGACCACCCAGAAAAGGTGTTCATCCCGACGAAGTTGTGGCACTGGGAGCAGCCATTCTTGCTGATGTACTTGAAAGAGGGGAAGCTCCCATGGTGTTTGTGGATGTATTGCCTGTATCCATAGGCATAGGTCTCGCCAGGGGGAAATTTAAGAAGCTCATAAAGAAAAATACGAGAGTTCCAACTGAGGTAAAGCAGATATTCAAAACTGTTAGAGACAATCAGCCTGCTGTGAAGATAAAGATATACCAGGGTGAAAGTGACAGGGTTGAGGAGAACGAATTTATCGGAGAATTCATCTTCCCCAATATAAGAAAGGCAAAAGCTGGTGAAGTTAAAATAGAAATAACATTCAAGCTTGATGAAGAAAGCATTCTGCATGTTTCAGCTCGTGATATTGACACGGGTCAGAGTGTAAAAGCCGTCTTCAAAACCAATGGATATGTGAGAAAGGAAACCTACAGGACTGACAAGATACTGAAGAAAAAAATAACAGCCGTCCAGGAAAAGGAAGAATCTGAAACAGAGATGCCATCTACTTCAAAAGATGCGGTAGAAGAAAAACCAGTGGTAAAAGAGGAAAAAGTAGAACTTAATAGAGAAACTGAGGATAGAGAAAAAAGTGTTGAAGAGAAAAAAGAAAGTAAAAGAAAAAGTCTATGGGAAAGGATCAAAAGCCTTTTTAAAAAATCCTGAGGTTAAAGATCTTCGCAAGCCTTATTTTCTCAAGTAATGGATAAAAAGGATAGACATCCATTCTTTCCTCTATCAGAGCTCTCAAAACGGAAATACTTCTCAGTCCCACCGACATCATTGTAACATGGTCAGTCTTTACAAGTATGTCACCCTCTTTGAAATCATCATACTCAAAAAGGAATTTATAGTCTTCACTCCCCAGAACAATATTAAGTGGTGGAGCTGATGCAAGATCTGTGGGAAAAAAAACGACTCTTCTCTCCCCAAATTTACCAAGAAACCTCTCAAGGACCTTTTTCAATTTTCTGTCCCCATAAACCTCTTTCAGCCTATCGTCAATATAGAGATTTATGGCATCCTCATAAAATGTGATATAATCTACGAAGAAATCATGTTTGCGTATAAGTTCGGAAAGTTTCATATTCTTTATTATATCCTGCTTCTGCTTTTAAGCAACAGATACCTTTTTGCTGATCCCATTTTCATTCAGAAGAGCAGAGAGCTTATTCTCAGGGGGGATTTTGCGGGAGCGGTATCCTACCTGAAAACATGGGAAAGCGTTAAACTATCACCTCACGAGAAGGCAAAACTTTACAAAGAAGAAGGAGACATATACCTCTTTTATCTCCATGATCCCTCGGATGCTCTGAAAGCATACTCTCACTCCCTTGAATATGCAAAACCTTTTTCAGAAGAGTACCTGAAATCCTTCTTTGGCCTTACCCAGGCACATGCGAGGAAAGGCGAAGTAAAAAAGGCCTTAAAAATTCTTGAAAATCTAAAATCAATTTACAGGGGTCGTCCTGAAATTGCCTCGATCAACTACATGATGGGAGAAATTAAGAAATTCAAAATCCAGGAAAGAGGGACTCACAAGCCCTCGAAAAAGAAAACCGGAAAGCCCCCCTTTGCCACAATCCCTGAAAATCCACCAGTTAAGGTTAAACTGGGAATGATACATTCTTTCAGGGAGCTGGGTAAAATCAACTTTTCTGCCATAACTGTTTTTCTGCCAGGCGGGATCTCTGATACACTAAGATCTCTTCAGGAAATAAACAGCAATCAATTCCCGGCCGGGACAACTTTCACCATAAGATCATATAGAAAAACACTTTCCTTCCGGGGGAAACGATACAGAGGATCCTTCATACTGAAATTACTGGATAATGGAAAAATAGAGGTGATAAATGTCCTCCCACTGGAAGATTATCTGAAAGGAGTACTCCCCTGGGAGATCAATCCCCGCTGGCCCTTTGAAGCTCTGAAGGCACAGGCAGTGGCAGCAAGAACCTATGCTCTATACCACATTCTGCAGAAAAATGAATATGATCTTGAATCCACAGTCCTTTCCCAGGTGTACAAAGGGGCATCCATCGAAAATCCCGCTACAAACATGGCAATAGAGGCAACAAAGGGTGAAATTCTAACCTACAACGGATACCCCATTCTTGCATACTTTCACTCCTGTGACGGAGGCTTCAGGGAGGTGCCTGAAAATGTGTGGGGAGTTTCATTTCCCTACTTTGCAAGAGGCATAGATCCCTGGTGTATGTATCATCCCCAGAAGTGGAGGTACACCCTATCCCTTTCAGAAATAACCACCAGATTAAAAAGAGCATATCCATTCATGGGAAGTGTTAAAAAGATAATCCCGGTAAGAGATGGCCAGACAGTGATATTCCTCCTCATCAAAACATCAAGAGGGAATATCAAAATCAGAACAAACAATTTTCGATTAATCGTTGGTCCCTCAAAAATCAGAAGTGCAATATTCACTCTCAGGAAAAAAGGCAATCTCTACATTTTTGAAGGTAAGGGGTACGGTCACGGAGTTGGACTCAGTCAGTGGGGTGCCTATTACATGGCCAGAGCAGGGAAAAATTACAGGGAAATCCTGCAATTTTACTATCCAGGAACAAGAATAACCCCTATTAGCAGAATTAGACTCTATTTTCATGAAGCATTGACAAGGTAATCGGCACTCCATCTTGACAGAATAGCTTCTCTGTGTAAAATTAATAACTGGAAATCAAAGATAAAAGGAGTAAAAATGAACAAAAGTGAACTTGTGAAACTGGTGGCAGAAAAAACTGGATTAAAGAAAAAGGATGCTGAACATGCAACAAATGCAGTTTTTGGCATCATAAAGGAAGCATTGAAAAAGGGAGAAAGAGTTTCCATTGCGGGTTTTGGAATCTTTGAAGTGGTTGAGAGAAAGGAAAGAGAGGGTATTAACCCGGCAACCAGGGAAAAGATAAAAATACCAGCAACCAGAGTACCAAAATTCAGACCGAGTTCAAGTCTGAAAGAGGAAGTTAAAAAATAAGGGGGCGAATAGCTCAGCTGGGAGAGCACCAGCCTTACAAGCTGGGGGCCACAGGTTCGAGTCCTGTTTCGCCCACCATTTTAGAGCGGGGTCGTAGTTCAGCTGGTTAGAACGCCGGCCTGTCACGCCGGAGGTCGCGAGTTCAAGTCTCGTCGGCCCCGCCATTTTTTTTTGCCATCAAAATGCCTTTCTGATAAAATTTTCCCGTGTTAAGAAACAAGCTCAAATCCTTAACAATCCTTCTCCTTCTCGTTTTCATTCTGAAACTTTCAAGTTGCGTGGAGTACACTGCAAAATTCTACCTCAATCTGGATGGTTCAGGGGTTCTGAATGTTGTTTACCTTGTTAACAAGAGCCTTCTTGCCACAGTGGTAAAACAGCGGATGATGACTCACCAGTTCCCCCTGACACCTGAGGGTATAAAGAAGTACTATGAAAGGAAAAAAGGTGTTAAACTTCTTAAGATCGACTTTAAGGATGTAAGTAAAGACACAGAGAGAGTGCATATAATAGTTGCCTTTGACAATATCAAATACCTGAATGATGAACAAACAGAATACTCCTGGGATCTGGAAGGTGGAAGGTATGTGCTGAGAATAAAAATCAAAGGTTATGGTCATGCAAGCCGGAACAACCCCATCATTGAGAAAGCAATAAAAGAAGCCATGGGGAAATACTACATTACGTATGAAGTACACATGCCACGGAAAGTTGTGGAGACCAATGCTGACGAAATTGACTGGAATACAGTAACATGGAAAATTTCCCTTTACGATATGACTCACCTCTCCCGCACAAAGGTTCTCTATGCGGAAGTCCCGGCAAAGTGGTACGAAGTGCTGTGGTGGATGCTCAAGAAACTCTGGAGAAAAATTGTTTCAATCTTTTCCTAAAATCGTACTCCCCCCTCAACTGACAAAAGAGTTGTCCTTCTTACTGAAAAGTTACTCTGCAACCTGTTCTCGGTCAGGTAATCACTGACTATTTCTTTCAATCCTTCTCCGGAGAATAAAAGGGAATAATCCAATTTGAGAAAATAAAAGCCACCATCAAAGGAGAGACCTGAATCCACCTCGGTACCCAAATATGATGAAAAGGGCTTTGAATAACCGGATGCCGCATATCTGAAAGCAGATAATCTGACACCAAAGCTTCCCTTATTCAGCTCACCATCTACAAAGGTCAGAATAAGAGGTGGAAGATTTCTGAGATAGGGGAGAAGAATCTTACCTGCCGGGGGAAAAGCTTCCATGCATTGAAAGGCGGATTGCTTTTCATTTCCCACAATGGTGTAATCGTAGCCACTTACATCCACATACCCCGCTTTGATAAAATTTTTATCATTTCCCACTTTCCCGCTTATAAGAAAGGCATCCCCCCTTGATAGACTGCTCCTTGAAACAACATATTCAACATCTATAGCTGTATTTTTTTTGAAAAAGACTCCCGTAAATCCACTGTTTTTAAGAGAGTCAGAATTCTCGGAAAAGAAAAACCTGGATTTGAAATTCTCTCCCTCTGCTCCCACCCAGAGAAAGAGTGCAGAATGATCAGGGAAGGGAAAGCCCCATCCCGTTGGTGCAGGAGTGGCCTCAAGTATCCATCTCCTCTCATCTGCTGACCTTGCAAGATAACCACCCCATGCAAAACCCATGAGCAATTTTTTCCCCTC
>Ga0256833_1000841_pt1 | contig 23308 bp, 13 predicted proteins | sample 356284metaG_FD_190535 | JGI IMG/M metagenome (GOLD analysis project Ga0256833, IMG submission 190535) | Hydrothermal vent microbial communities from Mid Atlantic Ridge, Atlantic Ocean - 356-284 | ecosystem: Environmental > Aquatic > Marine > Hydrothermal vents | place: Atlantic Ocean: Mid... | reverse complement strand
ACTAATTGCGGCATGCAGTATATTTTTTGTTGGCATTTCGTACTTTTTATTCAAATATTTCTCTTTCCAATTCTTTATAGATATTGGTATCTTCTGTTACTAAAGGTGCCATTGTATCTCGTATAAAAGCACTTTTATTATTCCCACGTTGATTTAATTTTAAAATTCTTTTTAATTCAGTATAAATATTTCCACTTGCGGATTTAATATCATCAGTTGGGTTTCCCCTATCAATACTATTTTGAATTGCAATATTTTTAGCCTCAATGCATTCTTGTATTAATTCAGATTTACCTTCTGATTCACATAGTTTTTGAATTATTTCATCATCAAATAAGTAATTTTCAATATGTCTACGTTGTGATGATTTTATTCCCTTATCAAAAAGTTCTTGAATTTCTTGTGGACTCTTATCATCTCTATCAACAAATTTTATAATTTTTGAAGATTTTAAAATATTAGAAACTACTTTAACGGATTGATTTTCTATGTTTTCAATTTCTGTACTTGAACCAATAGATATAAATTTTGTCTCGTGATATTTTTGTTCAAATATCTTTCCATATACTTGAGCATCAAAATCTTTATATTTTCTACCTTGTGATGTGCCTTCGCAAAAGACAATTCTACTAGGTGCTATTAGTTTTGAAAAGTCCGCAAAAGCAAGGTCAAAAAACCTATCCCAAATAGTTTTATTTATTTGTGATGGTTTGATAATTTCAGTTAAATCAAAATCACGATTATCAAAATCTAAAAACACAACAGTCCCTGGGTTTCTTTCTTCAATTTCTTCTGCTTCTTTTAACATTCCAATTGAATGTGTTGAAATCCATAATTGAGAATTGTTAGGTGTAAGATTAAATAGTTCCTTTAAAACTCTTGACTGCAATCTTGTATGCATATGGGCTTCTGGTTCATCAATGCAAAAAATAGTATCTTCATAGTAGGACGATTTAATTATCATATCTAACAGCAAATCAAATACAGATTTTTCACCTGCTGATAAGTTTTTATAATGAAAATCTTTTGATATCCCTTTCTCAAAGTAAAAACTACCATTCGAAAGTGGGTCACCAATTGAACTTAAACTTAAATCATCAAAAACATTTGATATTGATGATTTTATTTTACCAATTAGTTCTTCTCTTAATTGCTCAACTGTTTTTGAATTATTAGATTCATTATAAATCCCGCTAAGAGTCAAAGAAATCAATCTTTGATAATTTTCAGAAACAGTAATATCATTACCCATTAATGTTTCCAATTTTAGGCTTGTAATAGGGTCACTTTGTTTTTTAAGTTGATTTATTGTAAAGTCAGGCTCATTTCGATATGCTGTTCTGAAATAGAATTTTCCTTTGATATTTTCTTGAGAGTTATCTATTGTATTGTGAAAACTAATATCAACCATATTCTGATACCAATTTCTTCCACTTACTGACTCACTATTTTTCTTTACAAAGTAATCTTCTTGACCAACAGTATTAAACCCTTTAAAACGATACCAATGATTTAGGGCTTCAAATAAAGATGTTTTTCCGCTTCCATTTGGACCAACTAAAACTATTAATTTTGCAGTTTCGGGTATTTCCGATATTGTTAAATCAGTGAAGCGTTTAAACTTCTTTATATTTACTTCTTTAATCTTCATATTTTATTTTTCCTTGGTATGAATGCCAACGTATGTATATAATTACCTTATTACCTTTATTTCTTCCTTATTATGCTTAAAAGGTACGTTTATTCCTCTTTTATGGGGTGTATAACGTACTTTTTGGTTTTTAATCAGTGTTTTCATATATGTTGTCCAATGGATTTTTAAATTTCATAAAATCAGTTTTTGCAACATGTGTATATATCTCTGTTGTCTTTGAACTATTATGACCCAAAAATTCCTGTATATATCTTAAATCAGTCCCTTGTTCCAGATGATGGGTAGCAAATGAATGCCGTAGCATTTGAGGTGTTATATTTCTTAAAATTCCAGCTTTTTTGGCCGAACTTTTAATCACTTTTAAAACACTTTCGGCGCTATATTGTCCTTTTTTTTGCCCTTCAATCACCCATACTTTCGGTTTATAAATTTTGTAATACTCTCTTAAAAGATTTAACAGATGTTTTGAAAGTCCTACATAACGATCCTTATTCCCCTTTGACTGTCGCACTTTTATCAACATTTGATCCGAATTTATGTCCGATATTTTTAGATTAACCAACTCGCTTCTTCGCAGACCAGCCGAATACAATATGCTGATTATGCTCTTGTGTTTCATGTTTTTTGTAATATCAATCATTCGTTTTAATTCTTCCACAGATAAAACATTAGGTAGTCTCTTTTTCTTAATTGGTCGTTGTATGTCTATGTATAATTTGCTCTTCCCTAATACTTTATCATAATAAAACTTTATCGCATTGATGCGTAGATTTTGTTGACTCGGGGAGATGTCTTTTTCTCTGATAAGCTGTAATATATAATCGTTAATTTCTTTTAACGTAATAATATCTAAATTTCTGTTAGGGAAAAACCTTATATAATCTTCAAAATAGTTGATATAGCTTTTCTTTGTGCTTTTGCTGTATCTTTTTTGATCAAGCATATCAATATATGATTGGGGAAACTTTACTTTTGTTTTTAGTACTTTTTGTGTTACCGGATTTTTCTTAAAACTTTTTATTTGAGAATAATCGATGTAAGCTATATCTTTCAACATGTTAAATACTTGTGATAAGATAAATTCTTTTTCTTTTATATACCAGTATTTTTTGCTTTGACTCCAGCGTGCTCCGCTTATCTTTTTTATTTTATCAATGACCACTCTGTTATACCCAAAATGCAAAGCAACAATCCTTGCCCCTTTGTGCATATCGTAATTCAATGATATTTTTGGTTTTGCTGTTAAAATTTTATTGTGTCGCATAGTGCAAATATAAGATTTTTATTTATTTCATGACAAAATTATGTTGATTATTATCAGCAAATATGTAGATTCAATGAATAGCCATGATGGTAGTGGCACGGCTTCGCCTCCGTCAATCACAAATTGCTGATCACGTTTTAGCCTACATAGTACTTGATTTTAAATTTCAATGACTATATAATACCGCAAGATACATGTTTTTTAGTTTCACTAGGTAATAATTTTCAACTTTTAACTCAATATTATCAATAATTTATATCAAATACTAATAATTGAAATACAAGCAGGATTCCCTGATTAAAGCTTGCTGTAAAATATAATTTTGTAACACGTTAACTGTATATTGCGATACAATAAATAATATTATGATTTCTTGAATTTACAAAATTAATAAATATGTGAACTCAAATTGACAAAATCAGGGTTTAAGGCCGAATATCGCAAAATGATTATTTTTAAATTTCAATTGCTTCGTTTAAATTGTACAGATATATTGAAAAAATGCTTATTGAAAAAATATTATTAATTTAATCTCTCTTGCGATTATCGTTTTTAAGATTATCATATATTTTGCCCGCTATACTTTTTCCTACTACTATTGCTATTTCTTCTTGAGATGCTTCTTTTATCCTCTTTACTGACTTAAAATGTTTCAGTAGCTTTATTACTGATTTGTCCCCGACTCCTTTTATCTTTTTTAATGATGAAGTAGTGAAATTCTTAGATCTTTGATTGCGGTGAAATGTTATAGCAAATCTATGTGCTTCATTCCTCAATTGCTGAATCAATTTTAGTGACTCTGATTTCTTGTTTATATGTAGAGGTATTGGATCCCCGGGAAAGTATATTTCCTCAAGTCTTTTAGCTATACCTACGATTGTCATTTTATCAGCTATTCCTAGTTTGTTGATGCTTTTCATTGCCGAACTTAGCTGGCCTTTACCTCCGTCTACTATCAGTAGCTGTGGCAATGGTTCATTCTCTTTTAGCAGTCTCGAATACCTTCTGAAGACAATCTCTTCCATAGAAGCAAAATCATCTATTCCTTCTACGGTCTTGATATTAAAATGACGATAATCCTTTTTGGAAGGTTTTGCATTTTTGAATACCACACAGCTTGCCACAGGGAAAGTACCTTGAAGATTGGAATTGTCAAAGCATTCTATCTGAAATGGCATTTTGTCCATCTGCAAATCCCTTTTCAGAGTATTGAGTATCCTATGCGATGAAGTGATTTTCTTTTTATTTTCCAAAACCGATTTTTGTGATTGCAACATAAAATACTTCACATTTTTTGAAGACATTTCCAGTAGTTGCATTTTATCTCCTATTCTCGGTACTGTGATTCTAACATCATCTACTGTTGTTTTAATCCTAAATGGCAAAACCAGTTCTTTAGAAACACTATTGTATTTATCGCGCAGTACATCAATTGCATATCTTAAAATGTCTTCCTTCTTTTTGTTTAGATTTTTTTCCAATTTTACAGTATCTGCCAAAATAATACTTCCGTTTACCACTTTTAAAAAATTGACATAGGCGTAGTCATCATCCATATCTATGGAAAAGACATCCAAATCTTTAATTTTTGTGCTTACGACGGTAGATTTTGACTGATAGTCATCAAATGCTACTAGCTTTTCCTTGTATTCTTGTGCTTTTTCATATTCCAGTCTTGTAGCATAATAAATCATTTTGTTTTTAATATAGTCTTTCACATTTTTAAAATGACCTTTAAATATATTTTTTACCTGCTCAATCATCGCATTATATTCATCTTCGGATTGCTTCCCAATGCACGGTCCGAGACAATTCTTGATATGATACTCCAAGCACACTTTGAATTTGCCACTATCTATATTCTTTTGAGTAAGGTTTAGTTTGCATGTTCTTACTTTAAATAGTTTTTTAATCAAATCTAGTAGTATATTCGCTCTATATTTGGATGTATAAGGACCGAAATATGTGGATCCATCTCTGACTACTTGCCTTGTAAATTCAACTCTGGGAAATCTTTCATTTTTGATTCTGATGTATACATAAGATTTACCGTCCTTAAGCATGACATTATATCTTGGTTGATATCTTTTGATTAATGTGCTTTCCAGCAAAAGTGCGTCTTGCTCCGAATGAACAACAGTATAATCAATTTTTGTTGCATTTCTAACCAAAAGTTTTGTCTTGTAAACTTTTTGATTTTTGTTAAAATACGATGTTACTCTTTTCCTGAGATCTTTGGCTTTTCCGACATAAAGAACATTTTCCGCATCTCCGATAAACTTGTAAATTCCCGGTTCATGAGGAATAACAGAAGCATATATTTCTTTATATTCTTTTATAGTCATTGAGCATAATCGTTTTAAACAATGCAAATTTAACTTAATTTACTAAAGTAATAATTAAATATGTTTTATTTTTGCCATTGTTCAAAAACTTCTTCAATATGATATGGTTCTACTTTGATAAATTCAATACAAAATGAAAACAATTTTTCCTTTAATAGTTTTAATATTTATTTTTTCAAATTGTAAAACAGACAAAAAATCAACAGAAAAATCCCTTGATCCCAAACTGGAGCAAATTATCTTGCATTCTGCAAAAAGTTATTTTACACCTCTTGAAGCTTATGAATTGAATAAACAATCTCCTGAGAAAAAAAGAATGATAGAATTGGGCAAGACCTTGTTTTATGACAAGAGATTGTCCAACAATCAAAACCTGAATTGCGCATCCTGTCATGATATGAAAAAATACGGTACTGACAATCTTCCCCTTTCCCCGGGTGACAATTATAAATTCGGAACAAGAAATGCACCAACTGTACTAAATGCTCATTTGCAATATGCTCAGTTTTGGGATGCTCGTGAAAGAACAGTAGAAGATCAAGCTGCGGGTCCTATTTTTGGCAATTTTGAAATGGATATGCCCGATACGACTACTTTGCTAGATAGATTGGGCAAAGTGGATTATTACAACAAAGCATTTAAAGAAGTCTTCCCTATGGTTGATACTTTTATTACCATTGAGACGATCAAACTCGCCATCGGGGCATTTGAAAGGACACTTATTACTCCCGCTCCAATCGACAACTATCTAAAAGGAGATATGAATGCCATTAGTACCAAAGCAAAATTAGGTATCAAAGCATTTGTGGACAATGGGTGTATCCCTTGTCACAGTACTACAACAGTAGGTGGACAAATGGCTCAAAAATTTTCGCTCTATGGTTATTACTGGGATTATACTAATAGCACTCATATAGATAAAGGCAAATATGAAGTCACTCAAGACCCCAGTGATAAGTTTGTATTCAAAGTACCGCAGTTAAGAAATATTGAAAAAACATATCCGTATTTTCACGATGGTAGTGTGGATAGTCTGAGAGATGCAATTATAATAATGGGAAAAGCCGAAACAAATATCAGATTGAAAGATGAAGATGTGGACAATATTTTGGAGTTTTTCAAGACCCTTACAGGCAAGATACCTGATTATGCATTTGAAAAAAAGAAATAAAAAATAATCCAATTTTATTTGCAAATAAAGATTTTTAATTTATCTTTGCACTCGCTTTTATAAAGGGGCGATTAGCTCAGTTGGTTCAGAGCACCTGGTTTACACCCAGGGGGTCAGGAGTTCGAGTCTCTTATCGCCCACTTCAAAAGGTTATTCGAAAGGATAACCTTTTTTTTGTTTATCTATAAAATTGTAAACACTCTTGATTAAAAAAAAATTGGGTAAAATGAGTATTTGATATAAAATAGTCCAAAATATATTTAATCCCACCTGAAAGTCGGGCATTATAAAACAAATACCTATACGAAAACATATGATTTTTTTAAATAAATTAAAATATTTGTAAGGAATTAAGATCCATTGCGACTAGACTCGTGATCGGTCGCTGATACAAATTAATTAAGAAACAATAAAAATAAAAATATAATGAAAAATCAATTATCAACAATGTGTAAAAATGGGATAGAAAAGCTACAATCATTAAGAGACTTACCATTATTGTTCATGAGACTTGTCCTTGCATATGGATTTTATAAGCCGGCAATGATGAAATGGAAGGATATCGACGGAATAGCTGCATGGTTTGAAGGGATGGGAATGCCTTTTCCAACATTAAATGCATACATGGCAACATTAACGGAAACACTAGGCTTTGTCTTGTTGTTTTTGGGATTTGCTACCAGACTAATATCTATACCATTAATAATAGTTATGATAGTAGCAATAGTTACCGTACACGGATTTGAGCACTTTGATGCAGGAGAGAATGGATTTGAAATACCTCTTTACTACATCATAATGCTGTTCACATTATTTGTCTATGGTCCGGGAAAATTCAGTTTGCAGCAATTATTTAAAAAGAAAAATTAACCCGAATAAGTTGGGATATATTATTAAATTAAAAATACAATTAACAAACAATTAAATTTAAAAAATTATGAAAAAAACAGTTTTATTTTTTAGCCTAATATTAGTAGGCGCTTTCGTAATGTTCGGTTTCCAAAAATCAACATCATTAAATACAGATTCTGATAGAAACTTTAGTATTGAAAAGCAGGTAATCTCTAACGATATGGCTTCATTCAGATCAGTTAATCACAATATCGTTGACGATAAATGTGGCGCAGGAAAATGTGGTGGAGGAAAAGCAAAAAAAGCAAAAAGCAATGACAGTAAGTGTGGTGCAGGAAAATGCGGCGCAGGAAAAACAGAAGGTAAAAAGATGAACTTTATGGATAAAGACACAAATGGTGACGGTAAGGTTTCCATGAGCGAATTCAAAGCACATGCATTGAAAGAATTTCCAAAAAAAGACAAAAACAATGATGGGAAAGTGACAAGTGACGAATGTCCAATGTTTGATAAATTCAATACAGATGGCAACAAATTTCTATCAAAAGAGGAATTTATGGCCGGACATTTAATGATGTTCAAAAAATTGGATAAAAACAGCGATGGATTCATAAGTGCATCAGAGTCAAAGGAAGCTCATAAATGTGGTGAAGGAAAATGCGGTGAAGGAAAATGTGGGGCAGGAAAATGTGGTGATGGAAAAGCAAAAAAAGAAAGTAAATGTGGTGCCGGAAAATGCGGTGGATAAAAGAAATTTGTTAAGTTTTAGTATAGTTTTGGGGGTTTGCTATTTAGTGAACCCTTTTTTTATGCGCTTTTTATATTATTACCCCATTTTTCTATCAATAACAATAGTGCCAAATTAAAATAAAAAATAGTTCCGACTTTAATTGACTCTATCATATCGTTAATCAGCAATATCAAGTAAATACTTAAAAAAGATAACATAACAGCCATCAATATAAGTTTCAACTCTTTATCTTCAAGTCTGTGATATAAATTCTCACCATATATCAATGAATAAAAGACTAGCAAAATAAGAATCAAAAAACCAACAATACCTTGTTCAACAAAAGTCATAATATAGTAAGAGTGAATCCCCGATTTTTCAGGATTATCACTTACATAAGTTTCAAAAGATTTTAAAGTATATGTTTTATAATTGAAATAAAATGTGCCCGGACCAAATCCTATAAATGGTCTCTCCTTTACCATTTGATAACCTGCTACCCATCTATATCCTCTTTCAACAGTAGACAGATCTGTTCCTTTATAAGTCGCATTGACTATATCATCAAAATCATCATAAGTAATAGTCTTCTCAAAATCCGGAGAGTAATTCAAATAATTATCTTGTCTTAATAAAAATAAAAATACTATTATTACAGCGATTACTGCAACAATAAGAGCCGGCTTCAGCATTTTTATTTTTATAATTATATAAAAACCTGCCATAGCGAATACAGCCACATATGCTGCCCTTGTAAATGATAAAAATATACCGGCAAGGAATAACATAATGCCAAAATATACTATAATCCTTGACAACCTCCCCCTGTGCCAATATGCCATTAAAAATAAAAACGGGAATGTTATTGTCAATAAGGAAGCATAAGTTACATGATTTCTAAAAAATGGTTGCAATGCTCTATTTATAGTAGAGAAATCAAATCCCGTCGCTGCATGTCTGACTATTGCATATACTATCATTATTGCGGTTACTACTATCAAATTTCTTAAGACAATTTTCAGAGCATTCTTTGTCATCACCAAAGCTGTAAGAAAATACATTGGAATTATATACCAAAACTTCGCCGCAAAAATCTTAAATGATACAATGGGAAAACTCGAAAATAGAGATGTGAACAATATCCATCCTAATTGAATAAAAATAATTTTTGAAATAGGATTTTTAAATACTGATAAGTCTAGTGAAGAAAAGTTTGCAGCATAATAAATCAATGTCAAGCCGGTTAGTAGCAATAAAAGTAATTCCCCCGGCAGATCAATTCCAGTACCACTTGGTAAATAGTACTCAATAGTAAATGGAAGCACCAAAAAGAAAATATAATACAACCATCTAATATCTCTTATCACAAAAAATAATGTGACTAACAATAATGGTATGCTCCATATATACACAGTATCAGTTACAATACCCAATACTACAAAAGCTAGCAAAAAAACTATCGAAACAGAGAAAAAAATATTTGATTTTGATTTAAGAAAATCCATTGTATATCAGTTCCAATTTATTTTTTTATTTTCCTCGATTATTACCACGAGCAAAATGCTAAACAACAAAGTAAGGAGGAATGCACCCAATACATAAAGTGAGCGTTTTGGTCTGTATTTCCTCAAAGGAGTTTTCGCTTGTTCGACTACATGTATGACTTTAGCATCAGCTCCATACAGGGAGTGCAGTTGATTCAACTTTACATTGTCTATAGATAATTGTCTAGCCAACTGATTTTTTTGATTCACCAATGCAGAGACATTCATAGATGCTTGATTAAAAACTTTGGCAAGAGAGTCAAGGTCATGAAGTTTTGATTTATTACCCGCAATATTTGCTTTCAACATATTTATTGAATCTCTTCTTATACCCCTAACTCCTTCTATCATATCAAGCTTAGATTGTAAAAATGCAAGATTCCCTTTGGTTTGAGTTATTTCTGTCGCCAAACCTTCACCTTGTGTTTCTATATCAAAGATAGAATATTTATTCTTAAGGTTTCTGATGCTATCAATCAAACTGCCAAGTTGCACATTTTTTGATTTAACACTAAGAGAATATGAATTTATTTGTGAATTTTGAATTGACTTTACTATATCGGTAATCTCATTTTCTATCAATTCACGTGCAGAATTCGCCATTTTTGACACCATTTTTTGGTCTTTATCTTCTACAGATAGTTCTATGGCATCTCTTTCATTCTTTTTTACAATAAATAGCTTTCCAAGTTTTTTATTAATTTTATATTCACTTAGTTTTTTAGTACTATCAATATCATAATGATTGTACAAATCAAAGTTTTTTATTAGTTTTTTTTTGATTGTAGCAGAATTCGCTACGGTAAGTATTCGGTCAATGTCATCTTTTGTACCATAATATTTCTTCATGGTAACATTATTGCCAATGGGATCCGGTTTTACCAAATCCGGACTTGCTGCATAAAAGGTAGTGGTCGCTTTATAATAATTGGGCATAAACAACATAACTATCGCTGTCACAATTGAAACTGTCAATGTAGCAATTATTATTAATTTTCTGCGTTTATAAATCAATTTGATTATATCCACTAATGTCATTTTTTGATCCATATGCTAAGATATTTATTGTAAATTGTTTTTGTTTTAAATCACTTTATAATTAACTTTATTTTTAATAAAATATTTCTATAATTTGAAAATAAACTATATACATATTGTTTTTTTAATGATTAATTTATTTGCAATTAATGCTGTATCTAATGCCCAGAAATATCATAAAAACCCACTAGACACTAAAAAGATTGCAATCAATTCTGCGGTTATTATTCAAGATAGCTTGACTATAATACCCTCTACAATCAATATTTTTACCAAAGATAGTCTATTTTTTAAAAAGGATGATTATTTTACTAACAATACGAAGATTGTAATAAAACCACAGGTATTTGATAAATACAAAAAAGATACTTTATTTGTAAGTTATCGCACATTAAGCATAAATCTGGGAAAATACTATTTTCATCAGGATTCTTTTGCTTTGAAAAAGTCTGAAAAAGCTATTTATATAGGATATGACCTCACAAAAAGAAATGACAATAATATACCGGTAATGCCTTCAACTCTTGATTATGACGGTAGTTTTTCAAGAGGATTTTCTGTTGGCAACAGACAAAGTCTTGTGCTTAACTCAAGTCTAAACCTTCAAATGAATGGAAATATTGGAGGTGGTATTAAACTAAAAGCTGCTATCTCCGATGCAAATATCCCTATCCAACCGGAAGGATCAACACAACGATTGAATGAATTTGATAAAGTATTTATTGAAATTAGCAAAGACGACCATTCTCTTGTAGCAGGAGATTATGAGCTCAGAAATCCAAAAGGATATTTCTCAAGATACAACAAAAAGTTGAAAGGATTAAAATACTCTAATATCATTAAATTCAAAAATAATACAGCAATCAAAAATAGTATCAGTCTCGCTATATCCAAAGGAAAATTTTCAAGGCATTCACTCAAAGTAATCAACGGTAATCAAGGACCGTACAAATTGAAAGGAGCAAATGGAGAAAGATATTTGATAGTATTGTCAGGAACAGAAAAAGTGTATCTCGATGGCAAATTACTGAAACGAGGTAGAGATTTTGATTATATAATCGATTACAATATTGCCGAAATTACATTTGTGAATAATATGATTACCGAGAGCTCTCGTATAACAGTAGAGTTTGAATATTCAGACCAAAATTATTTGAAATCCCTTCAAGCTGCTAATAGTATCTATGGAGATAGTATTAATAATATATATTTCAATTTTTATAACGAACAGGACAGTAAAACCTCATTGGGACTTATTGAACTGGATTCATCCGATATCGAGTTACTGAAAATTAGCGGCGATTCTCTGACAAATAGCTATAGGTCAGGTATCCGATCCATAAAAGACACAATTGATGTTTTTAATACAATATATTATAAAAAAGTTTTTAATCATACTATAAATGATTCTATTTTGGTCTTCACAAATCATAAAGATAGTATAAAATATATTGCATATTTTACAGACTTTGGGGAAAATAAGGGAAGCTATGCTATTGATACTACCAAACATCTTAATGGTAGGGTCTATAATTGGGTCGGTCGAGGGCAAGGTAACTTTGAACCTAAAATACAGCTAATACCTCCTGAAAAAAAACAATTAATATCTCTGGGAGCAAACTTTGCCTTGTCAAAAAACACTGATATAAATATTGAAACCAGCTTGAGTAATATAGACAAAAACAGGTTTTCAAGTCTAAATAATGAAGACAATGTAGGACTGGCAGCTTTAATCAAATTCAATACATCAAAAACATTTAAAGTAAATTCAAAGGAAATTAAAATAAAAAACTCTTCAAAATACGAATATTCAGGGATAAATTTTAATCCTTTAAATCCTTATCGGTCGCCGGAATTTACAAGGGATTGGAATTTATCAAATACAATATCAAATGTAGAAGAACATTTCATAATTAATGATTTTTCCATTAATTTTTCCAAGCTGTCCCTATCTTACAATTATTCAGGATTTATAAGACCAAATGATTTCTACGGAAATAAACATGTGCCAATAATCACATATGACAACAATGGATTATCACTACTCATCAATGGTAATACACTTGTAAGTAAAGGTAAACTTGAAAATAGCAACTTTTTTAGACCAAAATTCAACTTCTCAAAGAAAATAAGATTTTTAAATGATACTAGAGTAGGGGTTTATTATGAAATGGAACAAAATAATATCAAGCTCACCAAAAATGACAGCCTGTCAAAGCAAAGTTTTAAATATAATTATTATAAATTTTATCTCAATACGAAAAATTCAAAATCCGGTAGTTTAGGCCTATTTGTTGGTTACAGAAAAGATTACCTCCCTAAAGATAATGAATTTAAAGAGTATACTGCAGCATCAGAATTGGGAGTGCAAGGCAAATGGAATATACGAAACAAGTCAAAATTGAATTATAATATTTCGTTCAGACAGTTAGATGTTTTGAATAAAATATCCAACACACAAAAACCTGAATCCAATATTTTAGGTAAATTGCAACATATCTTGAATATCTTCAATGGAGGACTTTATTCAAGTACCAATATAGAGTTTGGCTCAGGACAACAAGCCAAAACAGAATTTGTCTTCGTTTATGCAGGTGAAGGAAGAAAAGGTAATTATATATGGATTGATGAAAATCGAGATTCAATAAAACAAAATAACGAATTTAGACAAGTCTCGGGAATAGATACCGCCAATTATGTTAGAGTCACTCAATTCAACAACGAATTTCAGCGAGTAAATTCAACTCTGATTAATAACACTTTTAAAATAAAAGCTTCCAAGTTTTTTAAAAAAGATAAGACGAACTTTGAAGAATTTGTCTCAAAATTAAGCTTCTTTTCCATCTTTAAAATGTCCCAAAAAACTCATTCAAACGTTGGAGGATACCATTTTCCTGTAGTTACAGACTTACAGGACACTTCTTTGGTTTCATATATTTTCAACTACAATGCAACACTTTTTTTTAATAGAGGTGACCCGAGATATGATGTGCATTTTGGCTTTAAAGATATATCAAGACAAAATTTTCAGGTAGGCGGATTTATAAAGAATCGTCTCAAAGAGTATTATAGCGTATTGAGAATAAATTACAAAAGCTATCTTGATATGCTTACAAAATTAACAATAGGCGAAAAGCTTTTTGAAATTGATTATGCTGCTTCAGGAAACTATTTGTTTAATTATCTAAAACTTGGAGAGGAATTCAATATTTTCTTCACAAAAAAGTTCGGTATTAAACTGAATTATAGCTATACAGATAAGAAAAATATCCGTGGAGAACAAGAAAAAGCTATCTTTCACGATTTGAAAGTTTCAGGAAAATTACTTAAAATAAAGAAAACCAAAATAAAGCTTTCCTTGAGTTATGTTAAAATCAAATATCAAGGGGGAAAAAGCCAATTGATTGAATTGTCAATGCTTAATGGGCTCAAAGATGGAAACAACTTCATTTGGGATATACAAGTGAATAAAAGGTTGAAGAACAATCTGGATATTATCTTTCAGTATAATGGCAGAAAATCCCAAGGATCGGATATCATTCATCAAGGCAAAATGCAAGCAAGAGCAAGTTTTTAAGAATTTTTAGATTTTAAATACGCTTGATACGACACTAGTGTCGTGCCAAGTGTATAATGTCGTATAAGTCGCAGGAGTTTTTGTGTAGAACAAGGCACAAAATTTTCAACGTAGCCTTTAGCTACGGTTAAAATTTTTAACGTAGTTATACGCAAAAAGAACAAGACTTGGTGCGTCAGGATACGCTTGATACGACACTAGGTATTATGGTTTTTGTTTCTGACTACCGGTAATTTTAAACAAAAAATAATCATTTATCTCATGATAAACCCGGTCAGGAACAAGATATTGAATAGATCTATTCTCTTTGATTAACTTTCTGATAAAGGAGGAAGATATTTCCAGTAGCGGTGCTTTCAACACATTCACCTTTGGATGATCCAAAAAAGGAACATCCTCATACCCCGGTCTTAGATACACAATAATATTGTAATATTTAAGAATAACATCGTGGTTTTTCCATTTGTGAAAATTGATCAAATTGTCACTCCCCATAATCAATGCAAAATTATAATCCGGATGTGTCTCTTTGAGATATGCCAAAGTATCAATAGTATAACTCGGTTTGGGCATGTTGAACTCAATAATACTCGGTTTGATTCTGTCATTATCTCCTATCGCTAGCTGTACGAGATTGAGCCTGTCAAAACTATCCAATAGATTTGATTTTTTCTTAAATGGATTCTGCGGAGAAATAACAAACCATACTTCATCCAAATCCGTAAAGTTAATAACATGATTAGCAATAATCAAATGCCCATTGTGTATGGGATTAAAAGAGCCAAAGTATAATCCTATTTTCACTTTACAGTCTATTGTTTAGTCCATAATCAATGGCATAAGCAAGAGGATTATGTCTTCATTTGGGTTGTCTTCAACAGGTCTTATGATAACAGGAGTATTTGGATTGGATAGCTCAATCTTTACTTCATCATCATCGGTATTTAATAATAGCTCCATAAAAAATTTAGCGCTAAAACCCATTGTTATAGGTTCTCCATCGTATTTGCATGGCAATTGTTCGGTAGCATCTTGTGAGAAATCAGGATCTTCTGTCGCCAAAGTCAAGCTATCTTCGCTCAAGTTGAATGTGACAAGGTTAAAACTTTTATTGGAAAAAATCAACAATCTTTTTAATGAATTAATCAAATCCTTCCTGTTTACAAACAAAACACTTTCGTTATTCACGGGAATCACATTGTTATAATTGGGAAAGTTTTCATTGATTAATGTGCTCATTATTTTGTATCCTTCAAATAAGAAAAATGCATTTTTATCTGTCCAACTAATTTCTACTTGCCCGTCATCCAGTAAGGCATTTTTCAATAGCCCTAAACCTTTGACCGGTAAAATAAATGATTTTGTGCTGTCAAAATTCAAGCCGTTATAAGTAAATTTTATCAGTCTGTGACTATCGGTAGCGACAAAATTAGCTTTGTTAAAATCCAACTGAAACAATACACCTGTCATCGAATTCATTACTACACCAACTTCACCGGTAGCAGTAATCGTCTTTTCAATTGCACTTTTCAAAACTATACTATCAATAACAACTTTCTCCCCATCCGGTGCTTCTTCAATTTGCGGAAAATCTTCAAAGTCATCACTAGCCATTTTGTATTTACCGAAACTCGATGTTATTTGTATTATTTTATTATCAAGTGTCTCTATGGTAACAGGCTGCTCAGGCAATGTACGCAATGTGTCTAAAAGTAGCCTTGCAGATAGTGCTATATTACCGTCCTCATGACCTGTAACCTCCATTGCCAATACAACTGATGTCTCAAGATTTGTCGCACTTATTTTCAGATTATTTCCTTCTAATTCTAATAAAAAATCTTCCAAAACAGGCATTATTGCTTTCTGGCTTATTGCGTTTGAAGCGATAGAAAGCTTTTTTGATAATTCTGATGATGAAGCATTAAATTTCATTTGTATATTTTTATTTTCCTTATTGTAAATATTTAAACAACATTTTTTCATTAATGTTGTCTATTTTCTCTAGCATTCAACTTAAGTATAGTTTATTCAAAAAGAACCTAAGCCTAGCTTTTAGGTAGCAAAATTCATACCAACGACACAAAAATAAATATTATCTATTATAATATTGCTTTTTACTTAAATATTTTAGCAAATCCCTGCACTTTCTCATAATAATATCAATATTTATTGTATATTTGTGTGTGATGCTTGCTCTAAAGTAGGTGATTTTTGAAGTTCCAATAATTTTTGTATTATGAAAAAGATTTCTTTTATCATTTTTACCATACTTACGATTTATTCTTGCAAACAAAAACAGGACAGTCAAAATAGTAATCCTGAATTGTTTGATAATTATATAACAGAACATTCCCAAAGCCCTGTGTCAAGGTGCGAAGATATCTATATTTCCCTTGGATTTAAACTGCCTGATAGTATCAAAATGTCACGCAATTTGATCACCTCTGAGCCTGATCTGGGAGGTATGGTTACGACAAATACAAGAAGAAATATTATACTGGTAAAAAATCCGATTATAAAACACAATATTAAATATCATGTAAAATTCAATATAGGTGAATTGACTAATATGCCTAAAGGACTGGAAGTTTATGAATTTGATATAGAAGCAAAGAGGCAGGCATGGAATGTAAAAGTAGAAACACCTATCAGTAAATCAATGGATAAAGTTCAGATTAAAGGAATTGTGAAATTTGAAACATGTGAACCAAATCCTGATATTATCAGGGATGCTTTTGTTGCTAAACAAGATGGAAGGAAATTGTCAATAGAATGGGAACACGACAAATATAAAAAGTATTCCAAATTCCTGATTTATGATATTGATAGAAAAAACGAAGCCGGTGTAGTAGATATTAAGTTGTCCATGAAGCCGATAAACGTGGATGATGAAGCTAGCCTGCAAGTAATAGTTCCTTCAAAATCAGATTTTTCAATGTATTCTTACAAGATTAAAAGCAATCAACAATTGACGATAAATTTTACAGACCCTATAAAAAAATCACAGGTTTTGGATGGACTGATAGAGGTAAAAGGTCGAAAAATAAGAAATATAAAGATTGCAGACAATAGCGTTAATGTATTTTTCAATAATGTCGATTATGGTTATTTTGATCTAAAAGTTTCTCCCGGAATAAAAAATATTGCCGACTTCCCTTTGAAAGATGCGTATACGAGAAAATTGTTTTTCGATCCACCAATTCCTAATGTGGGAATAGCAGAGCAAGGCAATATATTGCCACCTACGGGTCATTGGGAATTGCCGGTCTCTCTGGTGTCTGCTTCAGGATTCAGATTGCGAATACTGAAGGTATATAAACAAAACGCACATCGTTTTTTTCAAGAGAATAGCGGCAACTTAACCGAGCAAGTAGGATTGGAAAATATAGGAAGGATAGTATTGGATACTACGTTCAAAATTCATAAAAACAATTATTACAAACAGACTTTTCACTCAATCGTATTAGACAAAGAAATCAAAAAAGAAAAAGGTGCTTTGTACAAAATCTTTTTAAGTATTCCTGAGAAATACAACAAATACCCATGTGAAGAGAAAGAAGTCTCTTATGAAAAAGATATTGTAGATGATATTGACTTCGATAGGCCATATATCACTTATAGCTATGACTATGATTATTATTATGGCAACAATTCAGTAGGAAATAGACGGTATCGTGACCCCAAATCGAATAGAAGATATTTCCCAAATCCATGTTCGGCTGACTTTGAATCAACAATTCATGATCAAAGACTTTTAATATGCTCTGATATTGGTTTGGTAGTCAAGTCTGAACCGGCAGCTAACAAATATCTAGGATATATATCCCGAATTACCAGTTCTGACCCAATATCAGGAGCAAAGCTTATGCTTTACAATTTTCAGGGAAAAAAGATTGGACAAGGCACAACAAATGCTTCAGGATTTGTATCGATTAGTACTAAAGAAGTTCCGTATTTGGCAAGATCAGAATACAATGGTCAATATACATACCTTACAGTCAATGATGCAAAAGCATTGTCGATGAGCAATTTTCAGGTGGAAGGAGAAAAATGGGGCGGAAATGACAAAGTTTTCTTTTATGGTGACAGAGATGTTTGGAGACCCGGCGATACTGTTTATTTGCACAGTATAGTTTTCAATCGGCAAAGAAAATTACCAAGCAATTTGCCGGTAAATTTAAATCTGTTTGACCCTACAAATAAACTTGTTAAAAAATGGACAGTAAAAACAAACACAGACGGAATTTACAACCTCAGATTTCATACTGACATAAATGATTTGACAGGGTATTGGAGAATTGAAATGGAGCTAGGAGGGAAAATTTATTTTAAGGATATAAGAATTGAAACAATAAGACCCAATAGGTTAAAACTTGATATGGACTTTGCCAATGCTAAATTATTAAATGTGAAAAGCAGTAAAAAAACTCCTGTCATCGTTAAATGGATGCATGGATTACCTGCTAAGGATCTTGATACGGAAGTAAAAATGCTTCAAAAAAGCTTGAAAAACCCATTTGGTGCAAACTATAAAAATTATGTGTTCGATGATATCAGAGTAAATTATTCAAATGACTTAGGACTTGTTCACGAGGGCAAAACCGATGAAGATGGTATTATGCCTTTTGAGATTCCAATTCAAGAAAAATACCCTTCCATGATGTTATTCAATTTTGAATTGAGAGCTTTTGAAAAGGGTGGGGCTTTTAGTACAAATATGAAAAGTATCAAATATTCACCATATTCATCATATGTAGGGGCAAAATTCCCCAAAGGTTCAACAAATAACAATATTTACCTTAAGACAGATGAGGCAATCCAAGTCTCTTGCCTTGATGAAAAAGGAAAACCAATTGACAGTAAAGTAACAGTACAGCTAATAAATCTAGACTATAACTGGTGGTATCAATTTGGTACAAAGGGCAACTACTCGGCAATAAACAGCCATTTGTATAATAATTTTAAAACTTTTGATGTCAATGTATCAAAAGCGGGAACTCCCATTTCAATATATAATACAGGTAGATTTTTAATCGTATTATCCGATAAGAAAAGTGGACATTCAGTAAGTAGGATTGTCTATTGCTATAAAGACAACTATTGGTCTGAGGGAGGTGATGAAGTAGCTCAATTGGAAGTTCTACCTTTTTTAATTGAAAAAGACGAGTACAAAGTGGGTGATCTTGTAGAATTTGACCTTCCGGCTATTCCAAACGGTCATTTTGTAGTAACGGTAGAAAGCGGAGGTAAAATAGTATATAAAGAAGTAAAAAAATCGGGAAGTTCACCGGCAAATATTTCATTTTTTGTAGAAAATTATATGAGTCCTACAGCTTATATCCACGTACACTTTATACAAGGTTGGAGTCAACATCACAATGACAGACCCCTGCGGTTGTTTGGAGTAAAACCGATAAAGGTTTTTGACCCCAAAACAATCATAACACCTAAAATTCAAATGGTAGATGAAATAAGAGCAGATAAAAAATTTGATATCAGTATCTCGGAAAAGAATGGAAAATCTATGAGTTATACCCTTGCAGTGGTAGATGAAGGATTGTTGGATATCACTCAATTCAAAACTCCCAATCCTTGGTCTTATTTCTTCTCCAAAGCTGGTCTTACAATAAAAACATGGGATATTTACAGGGATATTTTTCAAAGATTTCTAGGAGAATACAGCTCTTTGCTTGCGGTAGGGGGTGATGGGGTCAATGCGATTAAACCAACAGCTAAAGCCCAAAGATTCAAACCAACAGTAAAATTTCTCGGTCCATTCAAATTAAAACAAGGAGAGGTTAAGACGCATACTCTTCATATAAAGGACTACGTCGGTTCGGTAAGAGTCATGGTTGTTAGTACCAATGGTAAAGCATTTGGACATGCAGCTAAAACCGTAGCTGTGAAGAAGCCACTCATGCTCTATGCGACATTGCCCAGAGTGCTAGGTCCGGGAGAATCATTGAGAGTTCCGGTAACTGTTTTTGCCATGGATAATAAAGTGAGAAATGTAGATGTGAGCATAGTTGCAAATAACAAAATATCTGTTGAAGGTGATCCAAACCAACATTTATCTTTCACAAAAAATGGAGAAAAAGACATTGCTTTTGAAATAAAAGTGCCGGAAAAAATAGGTCTTGCAAAAGTTACTATTTACGCAAAATCTGGTGAATTTCAAGCAAAAGAGACGATAGATCTGGATGTAAGAGCATCATCCCCTATATTGAGCAAAACCATTGAAGGTATAATTGCGCCAAATGATCAAAAAACAATTGATTTTGAGCCTTTTGGTATGGATGAAACTCAACATGCAGTAGTCACCCTAAGCAGAGGTCTGAACTTTTCCTTCAAGCCATTTGTAGAAAGGCTTTCAAACTATCCACATGGGTGTATTGAGCAGTCTGTGTCATCTGTCTTCCCTCAATTGTATCTCTATAAGATGAATATATTGGATGATGAAACACAAAAAATGGCTTATCGTCAAAAACTTGCAGCTGTCATTCAAAAATTGAGATATATGCAATTGCCAAATGGTGGTTTTTCATACTGGCCGGGAGGAAATATAGCCAATAGCTGGGGTACTTCTTATGCATTGGAATTTCTGTTGGAAGCAAAAAAAATGGGGTATAAAATCCCTCAAGACATGATAAATAAAACAATAAATTTTCAGTATAAAGCTGCTGAAAACTGGAAAATACAATCCAATAATTCTTCAAGGTACTACTCAAGTAACAGAGCACATAGTCAGGCATATTGCCTTTATACTCTTGCTAAAGCAGGTAAACCCAATTATGCAGCAATTAACAGATTGAGACTTGTTCCGCAACTACCAAGTTCAACAAAATGGATATTGGGACACGCTCTGATGTTGATCGGAGAAAATAATTCAGCGGATAAAATATTGAAGGCAGCTTCTACTACCGTCAAGGATTATAGGGAATTGAGCGGGACTTTCGGATCAAAAATAAGAGATCAGGCAATGATCATAAGGGTATTGTTGGCAAGAGGAGAAAAAGTAAAGGCCAAAAGACTAGTCGATGAGTTGATTCCATACTTTCAAAGTGATGATTATTATTTAAGTACACAGGAAATTTCACAATGTCTTATTAGTTTTGCTTTGTTTTCAGGATCTTTGGAGAAGATAGAAAACACTTTGGCTTACGATGTAGCATTTTCTGATAAGACAGTATATAAAGATGAAAAAATCGGAAAAAAGCCCGTAAGTTATACTTTAAATCGAGCAGATATCAAACATCAAAGTATTGTAGTCAAAAATAAGGGGGAAGCTGAGTTGTATTCATCACTTTTGCTTACAGGAATACCAATTCGTGATGAATCTGATGAAGAAGCTCAAGATTTATCACTTAGTATAAAGTATCTGACTGACGACGGAAAATCATTGAACCCACAAAAGATCAAAAAAGGTACTGATTTTGTTGTACAATTTACTATCACTCACAATGGAGAAAGAATGGATTATGAAAATTTGGCTTTATCTGCTGTTTTTCCATCCGGATGGGAAATAATCAACAGTAGATTGTATGACACATTCGATTTTGATTCAGGAAGCGAATTTGATTATCAGGATATTAGAGATGACAGAGTATATACATATTTTAACCTTAAAAAGGGCTCAAAAAAAGTATTTAGATTCAAATTAAATGCTACATACGAAGGTAAATACTGGTCTCCGTCCGTTTTCTGCGAAGCTATGTATAACCCTTCGATTAGAGCCAAATCCAAGGGGTTTTGGATCGAAATAGATTAAATAATGGGTTGGACATATTATATGCTTTTGATTATACAGTTTATACTAAGCTGTTATGGGATTTTGTAATATATGCAAGCTATTTTATACTCAATCACAATGATTTTCGTTATCAAATTGATAAAATAAACAATAGATGGGGAAAGTATATATAATTGTGATAAGCTTGTTAGTGTTTGCTTCTTGTGACAATCAAGTAAAAAAAAATACAGATATAAGAAAGCAAAAGAAAGAGATAATAAGAAAAGATAGCATCGTAAAAAAGAAATATCCGGATTACCTTAATAACGATTTTCTAATGGGGAAATTTGATCCCTCTAGACACAAAAGGTTTGTAAGGATAGAAGATAAATATACAAATAAACACAATATTTATCTCGATAAAGATGCATACCAATCATTTTTGAAAATGTATCAAGATGCGTATAATGATGGGTTTAAATTGAAAATAATATCCGCCACCAGATTCTTTGATTACCAAAAGGGAATTTGGGAAAGAAATTGGAAAAAAAGAAAAAAAATCAAAAACCCGGTCAAAAGGGCGCTCGATATACTAAAATTTAGCTCTATGCCCGGAACTTCAAGACATCACTGGGGGACAGAAGTTGATCTAAATGTTTTGGAAAACAGCTATTATACCAAAGGAGAGGGGAAAAAGATTTTTGATTGGATGACAAAAAATGCACATAAATACGGCTTTTGTCGCCCATATACCGCAGGAAGACCATTTGGCTACAATGAAGAAAAATGGCATTGGTCATATATGCCTGTTTCAAAACTATATACTCGGTATGCAAAAGAAAATATGAAAGATGAATACATAAAAGGGTTTTCCGGTTCGGAAACTGCTAAACAGATAGAAATAACAAAAAAATATATATTAGGAATCAATAAGCATTGTTTTTAATTTCAAATACAGAACAACTGACCCGTAAAAATAATAATTTTAATAACATCTTGAACATGAATGATATAAAAACTTCAATTGATTTTATAGTGTGAATTAGAGATGACCCAAAGATTTAATAATCTAAATAAACAGGTTGAACTGGTAAAACATTCTAATGAAGCACTTCAGACCAAGTACCCCTAATGACAGATTACAAAAAAAAGTCCCGTAGGAGCTTGTCCCAATCTTGCATTGGGGACGACATATTATAGCCCCGTACGTAAGTGCGGGGTAAAAAGTAGTCTCCTCGATTGTTTTGGCGGTATTTTTGCAGCGAAGCGAAGAAAAAATTAAATCGGCTTTGAAGTCATGCTATCGCATGCTTTCAAGTCCTACCTGCAATTATCGAAAAATGATTTACAGCGGGCTATTTTAATATCCTTCCAAAGAGATTAAACTTGAAAAGATGATTAATC
>Ga0256833_1000840_pt1 | contig 23311 bp, 19 predicted proteins | sample 356284metaG_FD_190535 | JGI IMG/M metagenome (GOLD analysis project Ga0256833, IMG submission 190535) | Hydrothermal vent microbial communities from Mid Atlantic Ridge, Atlantic Ocean - 356-284 | ecosystem: Environmental > Aquatic > Marine > Hydrothermal vents | place: Atlantic Ocean: Mid... | reverse complement strand
TCTTGAACTTGAACTCGTAGAAGAGGAAGGGCTTCGGGGGGTACGTTAGGACCTGCGTCTCCTCCTGCTTCTCGGCGGCGTGGAGTATGTCGCCTAGCATGGATGCGGGGAACGCCATAGCCATCTCGTCATCCATGGTCCAGGCTAGGGTCCTGTCCCCGAGCCCCGGCAGTATGAGGAGGGGCCTCGACTCAAGGTAGCTCCTGGCGACCCCACTGCAGGAGCCGGCTTTACCCATGGCCTCCAACTTGACGGGTTCACCGGTCTTATATACCACGGCTGAGACGAGCCTAGTCATCTGGCCGGGAGTGCCGTAGACCAGGATCACGTCCGGCACCGCTATAGGCTCCGTGGAGGGGTACACAGCCAGTCCCCTCACCTTACCCACGGGCATCTTGGGTATGTGCGAGTCCAGCCTCGCCCCTAGCTCCTTGGTCTCGGTGTAGAGGCCGGCGCTTATACTGCCGTCCTCGAAGTAGTCGGGGGCCTCGGCGAGGCCGAATATGACTATGGCCCCCGGGCACGATAAATCCTCCAGCCCCAGGCCTATGGGCCAGCCGTAGTATCTGGCTAGGGCGGCCGCCTGGCAGAACGTCATCCTCCTCTTGAAGTCCCTGAGGGGCCTGAAGAGCGGTAAGCCCGAGCTATCGGGCTCGCTGTCGAGGAACTTTACGCCTACGGGACGCGTCCTAAGCCTTAGGAGGGACTCAAGCTTCTTAGAGAGGACCACTACATCCTCGGTGCTTAGATTCAAAGGAGCCTTGCACCACCCCCCTATTAGGGGGTGGGCGGTTTTTATCCTTTCAAATCGTGTAGTTTGGGAGGGGCTCCATTCTATGAGTAGGATGGGGCTTCTAGCCCTCCTCCACGTGGACTACGAGCGTACCCTGGGTGCTTGGCGGGTGGACCTCGCCTACCTGTTGCTCCTGCTTCGCCTTACGCTCCCCCTCGGCCACGCCCGTGGTTGCGGCCTGCAGTGTCTTCTCGAGCTTGTCGAGCACCCTCTTAGCGTCCTCCTTCTCCTTCGTTAGGGCGTCGCGGAGTTTCCGTAGGTGGTTTATACTCTGGGTGTAGTTGGCCTCCCCTATCTCCCCGCTGAAGTAGAGCATCTTAAGGCTCGTCATGGCCCTCGCTACGTGGAGGGACTCATCGCCTATCTCGTCTATCCTCCTCTTGATGACGAGCTTAGCCTCCTCGGCCTCCCTCTTCAGCTTCTTTATCTCCTCGGCTAGCTTGAATTTGAATGCATTCACTACCTCGCTCGGTAGATCCTCGCCCTCTATGGTCTCGATGGCCTTCTTCCTCTTATAGGCCCTGTCGAGCGCCTCTATGACCTTAACGGCCCTGTGCTTCCACTTGGGGACTATCTGTATTCTCCCATCTTTCACCTTGACCCTCTCGGCCTCCACCCTCTCGATGGAGCGGTCGGCCACCTTAACCTCTATGGCCTCGACCTCGCCGTTGACATCACTGTAGAAGCTCACCAGCACGCCCAGCGTCCGCCCGTACTCATCCTCCACATCCCTCCCGGTGAGCCTCGAGATAACGTCAACCGTGAGCGGCATAGGCGGGCACCTCATAGCTGGAGTGGATGCTCCAAGCATTATAGGGGGGCCAGCCGGTGTTACTCAGCCTAACCCACCACTAGTCATGCAGCCCCACCTCCCACCTGGGACGGTGAGCGGCATGGGTCTCTCCGACTGGGCTAAGAGGTGGGACACGCCCCCCAGGAGGGAGACGGTCGGCGAGAAGATCAGGCAGCTCGTCAGCCCGCCTCCGCCGGTGAAGGTTCAGATACTCAACGCGAACTACAAGATAGCAGCTCAAATAAACAAGCTGGACTTCAGCCTAGCCAAGCTGACGAGCTACGATAAGACTCTCTTCGAGAAGGTGGTGGACGCGCTCGTAGAGGGCGACAAGGCCAAGGCCGCAATGTACGCTAACGAGGTAGCCGAGGTAAGGAAGATGGCTAAGACACTGCTAACCGTGCGCTACGCCCTCGAGAGGGTTAAGCTGAGGCTCGAGACCGCGCTGGTTGTTGGGGACACGATGAGGCACCTAGCCCCAGCGGTGGCGGCTTTAAAGCAGGTGGCCGGCTACATGAAGGGCATGATGCCGGATGTCTTCACGGATCTCGTGGAGGTTGAGGAGAGCCTGAACCTGGCTCTAATGCAGATGACTGCAAGCGCCCCCGTGAACCTTAGCAGCGAGTACGTCACGGAGGAGGCGAGGAAGATACTCCAGGAGGCAAGCGTCGTCGCGGAGCAGAGGCTCAAGCAGCAGTTCCCAGACCTGCCGAGCCTCCAGGCCCCCACGGCTATGGGGGAGAGCCAGGCGAGTGTCGAGGAGGGGAAGTAGGGGAGTCAGCGAGGGCTAGACGGGGATACTCTCCCCGTTCTCTGGTATATACACTTCGACCCCCAGTTTCTCCCTAATCTTTGAGGCTAGCAGCTCCTGGCCCTCGTATTCCCCGTGTACGAGCACCACCTTCTCGACCCCCTTAATCTGTTTGAGCGCCTCTATTACGCCTCTACCGTCTGTGTGGCTCGAGAAGTCGAACCACTCCAGCCTAGCCTTAAGGGGTTCTCCACCGTCCTCGAATACCCCCTCCTCGACGAGCCTCCTACCAGGGGTTCCGGGGGGCTGGAATGATACTAGGAAGACGGCGTTGGAGGGATCCCCACCCAGCTTCTTGAGGTAGTAGAGGCTTGGACCGCCCTTTAGGGTGCCGGCACTCGATATTATCACGCCCGCCTCCTTCATCGCCCTCCTCCTGTCACCCCAGCCGCGTACGAGGTTCTGCATGCTGATCGCCCTCTTCAGGAGGGCGGGCTCCCTCAGGCACCTGCTGTGCTCCAAGTATAGTTCGGCCACCTTCCTCGACATACCATCGACCCAGACTGGGTACTCGAAGTCCCTCTCAGCGAGTAGGGCCATTATCTCCTGGCTCCTCGACACGCTGAAGGCTGGAACCAGCACTACGCCGCCGGACTCCACGACCTCTCTAACAGACTTGTAGAACCTCTCCTCGGTATCCCTCCTATTGGGGTGGGTGTACGTGGAATATGTCGACTCAACTATTACGACATCAGCGCTTAGACCGTTGAAGCTGGCTGGGCCCATGAGCTTCGTCTCTATGGTGTTCATGTCGCTCGTGTAGAGGATCCTCTTACCGTCGACCTCAACTAGAACCCCGAAACTACCGGGTATGTGACCGTTATACACAAAGCCCAGGTGGAAGTCGCCTATATCAATACTGTCACTATACGTTACGGTCTCGGCGGCTTCGAGCATCATGTCTACGACCTGCTCGTCGAAGGGTAGGTATGGGCCGTTGAGTTTTATCATGTCGAGCAGTAGGAGTCTTGAGACGTCCAGTGTGAGGGGTGTTGCCACGAGCTTGGGCCTCACGCTCGCGTAGAGCATGGGTGCTGCGCCAACGTGGTCCAAGTGGCTATGCGTCAGCACCACAGCCTCTAGATCCCTGGGTCTTATGTGGCCGGGGAAGACCGGTCTATCTTCCTCGTCGAAGTTAACACCGTAGTCGAGCAACACGGCTTTACCGCTAGGCCCCCAGACCGCTATGGCTGCTCTACCCACCTCCCTACCGCTGCCGAGTACTTCTATCCTAGCACCCTCACTCACTATGATCCACCTCTAGCGGGGCCTCACCGTTTCCGGGTTTACGCATCTACCCCCCTAGCCTGCGCGTTCAAGGCTAATATGGGTGGGTACCAAGGCCCCAGCGCGTCTAGTGAAGGTGCTTTATGAGGGACTATTTACTCCTCTACGCCAACGAGTACGGCTTGGGAGAGGGGAGCCCGAGTGTATGACTATATAGTAGTGGGTGCTGGCATCGTAGGCCTGGCGACGGCATACCACTTGAAGAGACTCTCCCCCCAGGCCTCGATACTCGTGATCGACAAATCCTCCGGGCCAGGGGGAGGGGATACGGGGCGGAGCGCCGCGGCCTTCAGAGCGTTCTTCACCAATAGGGCCAACATGCTACTGGCTAAGTCAAGCATAGAGTTCTACAGGAGGGTGCAGGAGTCAGGGTTTGATCTTGGCATGAGGTTCATCGGCTACCTATGGCTAATCGATGAGGGAGCTAGGCCCAGGGTCGAGGCGGCCCTACGCCACGCTGACAGGCTGGGCCTGCCCTATGAGAGGATCGAGCCTCAGGTCATAGCCGAGAGGCTTGGAGCCCAAGTTGAGGTAGCCAGCGTGGAGGGCGCTGAGGAGGCCGGATTTAGGGATATAAGTGAGGGTATCCTTGTCAAGGAGGCCGGGATCCTCGACCCCGACAGGCTCGTCGACTATTATTATAGGAGGCTGCTGGATATGGGCGTCACCTTCTCCTTCAACTCTAGGGTTGAGGAATTCATACTGGAGCCCCGGAGGCCCCTGGGCATAGAGGGTGAGCCCCTCCCCTGGCAGGACATCAGGGTCTCGGGTGTTAGGGTGGCTGGTGGCAAGGAACTGAGGGCCCGCAGGAAGGTGATAGCGGCGCTCGGGGCGTGGAGCGAGGGGGCCCTGAGGGTCATAGGCGTGGACTCCGCGAGCAAGCCTAAGAAGAGGCAGGTCTTCGTAGTGAAGGCCTCCACCGAGGCCTTGAGGAGGCTACTCTACACGAGGGGCTTCAACGGGGAGGGGGTGCTACCGTTTACCATACTGCCGAGGGACGTCTTCATAAGGCCTGAGCCCAGAGAGGAGGCGTTCTGGGTCGGCCTCAGCGACAACATGGGTAGACCCTTCGAACTAGAGGAGCCTCCGGTGCCCGAGGAGAGCTACTACACACTAGGCGTACACCCTGTTCTCACGACTTACCTACCCCAATTCTCCGAGAGGTACCCCGACACTGCATGGGCGGGCCACTACGACATAAGCCCCGACGGGCTCCCGGTTGTATACGAGCCCTACGAGTCCGACCTAATAGTAGCCTGTGGGACAAGCGGTAGCGGAATCATGAAGGGCGACGCTATAGGTAGAGTAGCAGCTAGTCTAACCTTGGGAATGGAGGAGGCCGAGCTGGCGGATGGCTCATCAATCCCTGTCAGCTGGCTGGGCATACAGGGTAGGATGTCGGAGAGGGAGCTCCTAATAATATAGGGGCGAGTCCCCCCGCGAGCCTCTAGGCTTTCTCCCCTGCCAGCGCCTGGGTGGGTTGGAGGAGGGGTGAGTTATGAGTGGGCCCTGTCGAGGCTCCGGGAGGCTCCCGAGGATAATAGTGGGCAATGATGATAGCTACCTCTCAAAGGGTCTCTACCTGCTCTACGAGTCCGTAAAGCACCTAGGCGAGGCTAGGATATACTCCACATTATGGCCTCGGAGCGCAGTGGGCCATACCGTGTCGTTTAATAAGCCGTTGAGGATGAATTTAGTGAGGCACGCCGGCTATGAGGTCTACGTCGTAGATGGCTCCCCCGTGGATGCGTTGCACCTCGCAATAGCCGCGCACGGTTTCGTACCCGACCTAGTTGTATCCGGGGTTAACGTCGGTGAGAACCTGAGCATGCAACACATCCTCTATAGTGGAACCATAGCGGTAGCTGTTGAGGCCGCGTTGATGGGGATACCCGCGATAGCTTTCTCCGCAGACGTCCACCTATGGGAGGAGTTCGAGGACGAGAGACTGGCCTCTCTAGTCAAAGCAGTAGCCGGCGGCCTGGCCAAGCTAGTCCTCGAGAGGGGGCTCCCTCGGGGGGTGGACCTCCTCTCAGTCAACTTCCCGTCACCCGATAACATAAGGGGGTGCGTGAGGCTTTCGAGGGCGGCTAGGAGGAGGTGGAGACCCGACTTCGAGAGGAGACTCGACACGAGGGGTAGGCCCTACTACTGGCTACAGCCCATCCCCCTATCGCCCGAGCCCGGATCCGACGTATACGCCGTCGTAGCGGAGGGGTGCGTGTCCATAACGCCCCTCCACGTTGACATGAACGCTCCGCTTAGCCGCGAGGCCGAGGAGGAGATCAGGGCCATGGCCAGGATCGTCGAGGAAGAAGCGCTCAAAGCCCTAGAGGGGGGGCAGCACTCATAAAAACTTCGCGGCCTCGGAAGGAGGCAATGCTAACAGTGGCGGTGGTGCTTTTTGGAGCCGATAACCACGGGGCAGCACGTGTTAAGGATACTCGCCGCGCTGCTAGCAGGTGCACTCATAGGGCTCGAGAGGGAGAGGGCGAGGCTCTCGCCGGGGGGCGGCAGGGCCGACTTACCCGGCCTCAGGAGCTTCGGTTTGATAGGGGTTTACGGGGGCATCACGGGGGTTCTACTCACCTATCAAAGCCTCTGGGCCCCCGCTAGGCTGGCCGTCTCCGTGGTGGCATCAGCAGGCTTCCTGGCCCTCTACCTGCCCTACGCCTACTCCCGCTACGTGAAGTCGGGTTACACAGGCATTACCACGCTAATCGTTATGCTAGTGGCGTACTCGATAGGCGTGGTGATAGGGCTGGGGGGTGTGGTGGAGGGCGTCAGCGCCGCCATAGCGGTGACCCTAATATTAGCGGTAAAGACCCCCGTGGAGAGGCTCGTGGCCAGGCTATCCTATAGCGAGTTACTAGCGCTGCTCGAGGTCTCAACGCTTGCAGTCGTGTTGGGCCCCGTGGTGAAGGCCTACGCGCCCGTGGTAGCCGGTATAGACTTCTATAAGGTCTACCTCTTCTTCGTGATAGTTCTAGCCCTCAGCTTCACTACATACGTCGTGGCGCGGCTCTACGGGGCTCGGGGGCTTGTCTACTCAGCGATCCTAGGAGGCCTCGTCAATAGCGAGGCCACCATAGGCAGCCTCACCTCGATGCTGGAGGGGGTTAGCGATCCCAGTGAGAGGAGGCTTATACTCAACACTAGCACCGTACTCGTTATATCCTCTATGGAGATCAGGGCGGCTATCCTATTGGTTGTAGCCGCCTACATATTCCTCGGCCCCGAGATGGCCGCCAGGGCGGCTGCATACTCGATGATGGCTGTAGCTCCAGCGGTGATAGTGGCCCTGATAGCCTACAATAAGAGTAAGAGCCTGCCAAGCCACGGGGGCTTCGAAGCAGAGTCCCCCCTGAACTGGGGCGTGGCTCTGAGGAGCGCTGTAGCGTACCTCCTACTCGCAGCCGCCGTCAAGGCCGCCTCGGTGGTAAGTAAGGGGGCCGCCATAGCCGTTGGGATCCTCGGGGGCCTAGCCAACGCTGGCGCGGCGATATTGGGCCTTGCAAGCGCTGGAAGCGCCCTCGGCTGGGTCTCAATCGTGGCTGGGAGCCTGGGCTCAATAGGAGCAGCTGCTTTGAACAAGCCCATCTACGCTAACACAAGCGTCTTGACGAGGAGGGAGTACCTGGCGGTCATATTGTGGAGCGCGCTAATGGCGGTGCCTCCATTCACCGTGGCCGCCCTCCTGCTCTCCTGACACACACGCAGTCAAGCCCCTTAGGAGGGCCTCAACCGCCTCGGCGGCGTAGCGGTCAGCCCTATCCTCAGTGCCCCTGTGCCTGCCAAGGAAGCTCCTGAGGTGGTGGTAGAACTCGTGGAGCACGACGTAGGGGTTGAAGTACTCCTCCCTACTCCTAACATAGATTACTCTATGCCTCGCATCATAACAGCCCAGAGCACGCTTACAACCCCTAGGCAAGCCTACCCTCAACCGAGGCGAACGTATTCCGTAATATCTGGAGAGCATCTCCACGGCCTCCTCAGCCTTACCCTCCAACACGAGACGCGCAGCCTCAGCCCTGACGCAGAGATCATCCGAGCTCATGCCCTGGAACCACCCCCCTAGCCTTCCGGGAAGCCCTAAAACCCGGGGTGCCCCCTGAAGGCTGGAGGCCCGTGAGGAGCGAACCCGCGTCTGACCCCCCTGGGGGATGGGGGCTTATGGACCGCTGCCGAGGCCTTCTAGGATGCTTACCGCTGCCTTCACGTGCTCTAGGCTGGCGTCTATTAGGGGTAGCTTAGCTTGTCCCGCGAGTTTATCAGCGTGGGGGGAGAGGTCGGTGCACGCTATCATGGCCGCGTCAACCCCCATCTCCTCTAGCTGCTTCAAGGCGTCTACCACCACTTCCAATGGGGGCTCCTCGGGCCCGCCTAAGGCCAGCCTCTCTATGGCCTGGTCCAGCCTCCTCTGAACATCGCCGGGGGGATGCACGGCTTCTATGCCCCTGCGCTTGAGGGCCTCTTGGTAGAAGCCGGCCTCTAGGGTGGCGCTTGTGGCGAGTATGCCTACTCTCCTGTAGCCCCTCCTAAGGGCCTCCGCGGCGGCGGGTTCGAATATGCTTACAAGCTTGACCCCGAGAGCCTCAGCGGTCTCCAGTGCCTCCCTCCAGGCAATGTGGGGGGTGTTAGCGGCTATCAGCGCTACAGTGGCTCCCGAGGCCGCGAGGCCTCTGAGAGCCTCCTCGAGTAGGGAGGCCACCCTCTCGCGGGATCCGCTCTTAACGGAGTCACACATCTCCTCGAGGGGTATACTATAGATTACCACCCGCGGGCTCCCCCCCTTCGAGGCCCTGTAGAGCCTCACGGCGAGCCTGTAGTAGAACACCGTGGCCTCAGGGCCCAGCCCCCCGATGATCCCCAGGATCCCAGGCAACCCCCGTCTGCCCCCGGCTCGGCGGGGCTCATTGCCTGGTTATTAACTCGAAGAGCGACGCTATATTGGCGGGACTGAGACTCTTGAGCGGCCCCATAAGCGTGGAGGAGAGGGGGCCCCTGAGGATCCTGAGGTTTAACAGGCCCCAAGTGAGGAACGCCCTCGACCTCGAGACTTGGAGGGGGCTTAGGGTAGCCCTTGAGGGGGCGTGCTCGAGGAGTGATCCGAAGAGCGTTGTGGCCCTAGCGGGGAGTGGGGGGTTCTTCAGCGCCGGCGACGATATAAGGGCTATGAGGGCCCTCTCCACACCCGGCGAGGCGGCCAGGTTCTTCGGGGAACTACTCTCGGCCTTCGAGGCACTCCTCTCATGTGGGAAACCCACAATGGCGGTTGTGGAGGGGCCCGCCACGGGCGGTGGGGCCGAGCTACTGCTGGCAGTGGACTACACCATAGCCGCTAGGGGGGCCTGGCTCTCCTACCCAGAGGCCTACCTGGCCCTCATACCCCCGGGCCTCGCAACGCTAGGCTTCGTAATGCTCGGTAGGAGAGCGTGGAGGCTCGCGGCGACGGGTGAGACCCTGACCGCCGAGGAGGCCGCTAGGCTGGGTATAATAGACGAGGTAGTCGAGCCCGGCGACGCCTGGCGGAGGGCCCTCGAGGTGGCTGAGAGACTCTCACAGCTACCCTACGGCATAATGGCGTCGGTGAGGAGGGCCTCACTCAGGGCCTTCATGGAGGCCTTCAGGGGTGCTGTAGCCGACCTAGAATCCCTAGTGCTCGGGCGCCCCGCGAGGGAGAGGATGGACGCCTTCATAGGCGGGGCTAGGTGGGTCGTCAAGCCCGGGGGGAGGGGAGGATCCTCCTGAGCCTCATGAGCGCCCTCAGCTTCTCCTCCTCCCCAATCCTAGCCCGCTCCAGGGCCTCCTCTAGTATCTCTGCGACCCTCTCAGCGGTTCTAGAGTCGAAGGGGTAGGGGACCCCGTCTTTCCCGCCGACGGCGTACGCGTACATGTAGGGCTCTATAGGGTGAGTCACGGGATCCCTTGACGATGCGGGGGCCCTGTAGAGGAGATCCGCTACTAGAGCCAGAGCGCGTATGACGGAGGGCCCTATACCCGGCTTGACTAGGAGGTCGACTTCACTAGTGGGGGGATCCCTCGCAACCTCCTCTAGGGCCCTCCTAAGCTGGGGGCTCGGCTTCACCGGCCTGTAGAACCTAGCCCATCGAGGAGGCTCCACGGCGCCACCCCTAGCGCCCATGTAGTCTAGGAGGCTCCTGCCGCCCCTCGAGGCCCTGTAGGCCTCGGCGATAAGCCTCTCAACCCTGCCCGGAGGCTCCTGGAGTAGGTCTACTATGACCCTCCTAGCGTTCCTGCTCTCCCTGTCGACGAGGTTGAGGGCCACACCGGGCCTACCCGCTATACCCGTGTGTGGCTCCTCCACCGAGGCTCTATCCAGGTGGTACCTTCTGGCTATCCTCCTCTCTGGGTTCATACCCTGCTGTATGACGACGGCATCGCCGCCCTCAGCCAGTATCACCGCGTGGTGGTAGAGGGTGTATCCATCTTGTAGTAGCGCGCTATCAACACGGGCGGCGGCCCTGCTGAGAGCCTCCACAAACCCTGGGTCGACACCTAGGATCTCCGAGGCCCTCTCGGCCTCCTCGAGTACGAGCCTCATCTTCGAGCCCTTACCGCCGAGGACTAGCACCCCCAGCTCGGGCCTCCTCCACGTTATACTCTTCAGGATCCCGGTTACGACAGTCGTGCTGCCACTGCTGTCCCAGTCCATCCCTATGAGGTTGTTGAAGGCCTGGAACCAGAAGGGGTCGGATAGCCCTGCGACGAGGGCGGAGGGCCCCTTGAGCTCGACTAGAGCCTCGACTACGGCTCCTGCGAGTCTCTCCATCCTCGCCAGCATCCACCTAGGCACGTGGCCCCCGTGTAGGGGTAGCTCCGCTACACCGGGCACTGCATCGGGCACCCTCCACATATGATGAACGCGGCCACGCCTATAAAGTGGGGTCCACGCGTAGCAGCTCAAGCATCCTCCTAGCGTTATCCAGCATGTCGTGGTTGTTGTTGAAGAAGACATATATCCTCGACGCCCCCAAGGCTAAGAGCCTTCGAGCGATCTCCCGGAGCTCCGAGTCACTGTACCTGTAGGCGTACCAGGTTGCTCTACCGTGCATCCTAAGGTAGACCCTGCCACCACTCGACTCCAGGTATACCCCTAGTGGGGAGTCTATTGAGACGAATGTGACCCCTAGATCCTCGCACAGCCTAGCGCCGAGCCGGTCTTCGAACCAGCTCGGGTGTCGGAACTCCACGGCCATACGCTCCCCTAGGCCTGACTGCTCCGCGAACCACCTCACCCTCTCCACGTTAGCCTCCGACGCCTTGTAGCTTGGGGGTAGCTGGAAGAGGTAGAAGTCGATGACTCCATCCATGGGGTCGAAGAGCCTCTGGAACCTACGCCATACCTCGAGGGCCCTCTCATTCAGCCTATGGACGTGTGTAACCCTCCTATGAACCTTCACCGACCAACGTAGCCTCGAGCCCCTCCTAGACCAGGAGCGCACCTGGGCTGGGTAGGGGAACCTATAGAAGGAGGCGTTCAACTCAACGGCGTTCAAGCCGCTATGCGAGACGTACCAGTCAAGGCTGCCCTCCGGGTTCCAGTCGTAGAGCCACCCCGACGTTCCAACGAAGACTACAGGTGCACCCACGAAGCCCGCGCCCCGCAGCCTTACGCGCCCTATAGGGTACTACAGGCTTAGTTACCCAGTGGCCCCCCGGGCCGCGCCCCCTATACTCTCCGCCGGCCAGAAAGCAGGGGAGTGGGAGGGAGTTGATGATAGGTCATATAGCCGACGTGCACTTGGGTGCAAGGCTGAGGGGATTCGAGGAACTGGAGCTAGACGTAGAGGAGGCCTTCGAATCCGCGGTCAAGTCTATGGTGGAGGAGGGGGTAGACGCTATCGTAGTATCCGGCGACCTATTCGATAAGCCTAAGCCCTCGAATAGGGCTTTGAGGGCAGCCGTGAGAGTTCTCAGGTGGGCTGCCCGAGACCGCGGGGTGCCCGTGCTCCTGGTGCTGGGGGACCACGACTACCCTCAAAGGGGGGATCACTCGCCCGTGCACCTAGTCGCGGACGCCGTAGGGGACGGGGTTTACGTTACCCCCGAGCGCTTCCCCAGGGGGTTCACCGCCTCGGAAGTGGTGAAGGCATCGACGGTCTCAGTGAAGGGTATACACTTCACCCTTCTACCATTCGTGAGATCCTCTCCCGAGCGGAGGGCCTCCATTGTCGCCGGGCTCCTAGAGGCCTGCTCTAGGCTCTCTAAGAGCCTGGGTAGGCCTAGGGTTCTAGTGGCGCATCTAGGCCTTCGGGGCTACACCTTCGAGGAGGACGCCTCCGCCGACCCCTCACAGTTACCCCCCTACGAGTACGCCGCCCTGGGCCACATCCACAAGAGGATAATTGAGAGGATCCCGCTGCCCGGTGGAGCCACTACCCTAGCCTACCCATCAAGCCTCGTCCCCCTCAAAGCCGATGAGGCAAGGGAACACCTAAGGGGGTCCAGGAGGGGCCCGATCCTAGTGGATCTCAGCGGTGATGAGGTGGTTATCCACGAGCTCGAGTTCGAGCAGCCCAGGATCCAAGCCTACCTAGAGGCTAGGGTAGCCGATTCGAGCAGGCTCGTGGAGGAGGCGCTGAGAGCCCTCCAGAGCGCTGGTTGGAACGGCCGCGGCGGTAAGAGGCCGGTGCTCCACCTGGCCCTCGAGTTGGAGCCGTCGTCAAAGCTCTCACCCAGGGAGGCTGTGGCCCTCCTCGAGAGGAGGCTGGGGGTTATTGTGAGGCTCTCCAAGGTAAAGAGGATCGCCAAGCGCTTGGGAGGGGGGTCCCCCCGGCCCGGCGGCGACGAGGTAGAGGTCATCCGAACCCTCCTAGACCCCCACTCGCGCTACCCCGACGCTTCGCGCGCCCTCGCATCCATAATAGCGGAGTTGAAGGTCGCGGCGGCTCATGGGGATCTCCACGAGGTGGAGAGGCTCCTCGAGGAGGCCTTCTCAGAGAAGTTCGACCCCGTCTGGCGAGAGGCCACCCTCACACTCGGCCCTAGGAGGGGAGGCCTGAGCAGGTGGCTAGGGGGAGGCTGAGGGATGCCCTTCATAATTGAGAGGGTCGAACTCCAAGGCTTCCTGGGCCACAGGGATAGAACCACACTGAGCCTCGGCCCGGGCGTCTACGCGCTCGTCGGCGAGAACGGCGCCGGCAAGAGTAGCATAGTGGACGCGCTCAGAGCAGCCCTCACACTACCGAGAGGTCTGAAGGTACGCGACGCCGAGGTGGTGAATAGCTCCTCAACTAGGGCCATCGTGGAGGTCTCACTCGTCAACCCCTCGACGGGTGAGAGGCTCTATGTCCACGTTGAGAAGCCCCGTGGGAGGCCCATCAGCGTGGTAGCAGAGCTCCGAGGAGCCAATGGGAGGTCGAGGGCGACGAAGGTCGATGAGGCTAGGAGGCTGATAGCGGAGGCCCTCGGGCTCCCAGGTGGGGATCCCAGTATACTCTCGCTCACATCAATAATAATGCAGGGCGGCCTCCCCCTAATAATTGAAAGGCTCTCCTCCAGCCCGTCGCAGAGGAGAGTGTTTATAGAGGAGATCCTGGGCGTCAAGGATTATGCTAGGGCTGTTGAGAGGCTTAAGGGTCTCCCCCTGGATGAGGGTGAGGGTGTTAGGCTGAACAAGGAGGCCCCGGAGGATGTTAGGAGGAGGCTCGAGGCCACTGGGAGGGAGCTTGAGAGGCTCCGAGGCGAGAAGAGGAGGCTTGAGGGGGAGCTATCCAGCCTCGAGGAGGCGCTCTCGGGGCTTGAGGCCGAGATAGCGGGGCTTACCCGTTACCGCGGCGAAGCCGAGGAGCTGAGGATCGAGGCTAGCAGGCTCGAGGCCGAGGCCTCGCAGCTACGCGAGAGCCTCTCCAGGGCCCTGGAGAGGCTCAAGAGCCTGGAGGAGAGGGCCCGCCAGCTGGAGGAGCTGCGGAGGGAGTGCGGGAGGCTCGAGGGCCTAGCAGCCCTCCGGGGCCCCCTCGAGGAGCTCAGGTCGGGGCAGGAGAGGCTCAACCCCCTCAGGGCCGAGATCCAGAGGCTCGAGGGCCTCCTAGCGGACGCCAGGCAGCTGGGGGAGCTGGAGTCGAAGGCGAGAGAGTACCAGGAGGTAACCAAGGCCATAGAGGAGGCCAACGAGAAGCGCGCGAGCCTGGAGAGGAGGCTGGCCGAGGCCAGGGAGAGGCTCAGGGTTGCGAGGGAGGCGCGGGAGAGGCTCTCCAGGAGGCTGGAGAGCCTGCTCTCAGCCCTCAAGGGGCTCGCCCACTGGGAGGGCCAGCTCGAGCCCGGTGAGGCCGCGCGCCTAGCCCGGGGGATCCTGGAGGATATAGAGGGGAGGCTGCTCGAGCTCCGTGGGAGTCGGGAGAGCCTCCTCGCCGAGGCTAAGCAGTTTGAGGCCATCGCCGCCGACTTAGAGGAGAAGGCGGGCATACTCAGGTCGGCCCGGGGGGGTAGGTGCCCCCTCTGCGGCAGCCCCCTCCCAGAGGCTAAGGCCAGAGAGCTGGCGGCCAGCTACTCCTCTCAGGCAGAGGAGATGCGCCGCAGGGCCCGGGAGCTGCTCTCCCGGGCCAGGGAGCTCGAGGCCCGGATCCGCGAGCTGGAGGGTGCCAGGGAGAGGATAGCCAGGGAGCTGGCCCTCCTAGAGGAGGCGGCGGCCAACACGCCCAAGGACGACCCAGCCGAGCTGGAGGCCCAGGTTTCGAAGCTAGAGGAGGAGCTACGCATGGTGGAGGACACGCTAGAGGAGCTGAGCTCTAGGAGGGAGGAGTTGAGGGAGTACTACGGCAAGTATCATGGGGTCGTGAGACGCCTTGAAGCTGAGGGCGTCCGGGATCCTGCCGAGCTGGAGTCGAGGCTAGCCCAGCTAAAGGAGGAGGCTGAGAACCTAGAGGCCAAGCTATCTGAGATAAAGTCGAGGATACTCGAGTCAACGGGGGCACGCAGGCTAGAGGAGGCCGAGGCCTCCATAGAGAGGGCCGAGAAGGCTCTAAGGGAGTGCACCCGCAGGCTAGGCGAGGCCGAGGAGGCTGCTAGAAACCTAGAGGCCGCGAGGAGGGAGTACGAGTCCCTGAAGCGGAGGCTCGCCAGGGTCGAGGAGTTACTCGAGAAGGCCCGGGGGAGGCTCGAGGATCTTGAGGGCAAGCTGAGGAGGCTCGAGGAGCTCGAGGCCCGCAGGGAGGAGCTACTCTCGAGGAAGGCGAGGCTAGAGGGCGGGCTCCAACAGCTATCCGAGAGGCTCAGGGAGCTGGAGTCGAAGATTGAGAGGCTAGAGGCCCTACACTGGCTGGCGGTCAAGGGTAAGACCCTCATCGAGATCCTCGAGAGGGCTCCGCCCCTAGTCCTTGAGGCCCAGCTCGCCATGCTGTCAAACTACGTGAGCGAGGCGCTCTCTAGGTTCGGACTCGACATAGTGTCAGCCTCCTTCAACCTCTCCCCGGAGGGTGTGGAGCTTGTCCTAACCCGCTCCGACGGCAGGAGGGCCTCTGTGGGGGAGCTGAGTGGCGGGGAGAAGATGGCCCTGGCACTCTCCTTCATCATAGGCCTTGGGAGGCTCCACGCCATAAGATCGGGGTTCCTGGTCCTCGACGAGCCCACGGCGGAGCTCGACGAGGAGAGGAGGAGGGGTCTAGTGGATGTCCTGAGGAGGGTGGCCGGCGGTGACAGTGGAATACCGCAGCTCATAATCGTAACGCACGACGAGGATGTGGCCAGTTCGGCTGACGAGGTGTGTAGGGTCGCCAGGGTCGCGGGCACTAGCAGGGTTACATGTGGGGTGTGAGGAGTTTGAGGGGGAGGCTCTTCGAGGCCGCTAGGTCTAAGAGGGACCTGATAAGGGGTATCATAGAGAAGCTGCGCTCCGGAGAGCCCCCGCTAACTAATGTTAGGATAGAGAACCTCCCATCCCCGAGCCCCCGCGGGAGCCGGCTGCCCCATGCAGCCGAGGACGGTGGTAGCAGGCTCGTCGAATTCGAGGCCTACAGCGTCTTCATAGTGAGGGGGTGGGCCTCCTCCTACGGGGGCGAGGGGGGATCCTATGGGACCCTCGTGGAGGCCGAGTACTCCGACGTCGGAGTAATGGTACCGCAGAGGTACTCGGAGGAGAGGGCACGCATGTATAGGGAAACCCTGGAGGCTCTAGCGGCTAGGGATGTCCTCCCAGCCATCGATGGCGGGCTACTCCTCTGGGATGGCAGCCTCAGACCCCTGGTGGCGCGCCATAGGCCGGGTGTAGCTGAGGTAGGCATGTCGGAGGCTATCAGCGAGTTGAAGGGCAGGCTAGGCATGGATCTGGCCGAGGCGCTCGCCGAGATGGCTAGGCTGTGGCTGGAGGGTGAGGCCCCTGCAGCCCCGCTCCTGGTGTCCTCCCGCGTCGGGGTTGATGATCTGAAGGACGAGGATGGGGGCTGGATAGCGTTCCTCGAGTGGACAGAGAAGCTGGCGGCCCTGAGGAGCCTGCTTGAGGAGGCCTGGCGTAGGGGTGTGACGCCGGTCTTCATAACGAAGACGAGCAGGTCTACGAGCTTCTTTGGGAGGAGCCTACCCGACGTCTACTACCTCAAGAGGCTGAGGAGGTTCGACCCCTTCATGACTGAGTATAGGGTGCGGAGGGGGCTCGAGGAGCTTAGGGGGCTTGAGAGGAGCAGGGTGAGGGGCCCCCTGCTACCCGAGGATGGGGGGCTGGACAGCTTCTACAGGGAGAGGCTTGGACTCCTAGAGTTCTATGTCAGACTAGACCCGGGGGCCCCGATACTTAAGGTCGAGATAGCCTTCGACCTCGAGGAGGGGGGAGACCCCGGAGCCTCCGTTGAGAGGGTGGTTTCCGCCCTCGAGAGCCTCCCCCGGGCTCGGGGCTACCCCCTGAGCCTTACTATAGCCCATAGGAGGGCTCACCTGGGCTCAGAGGAGGTTGAGAGGATACTCGACCTCCTAGGCTTAGAGCTTGAGAGGAGGGAGAGGTGGATGCTATGAGCCTCTTAGAGCCCTGCAAGGGAGCCCCCCGAGTGGGGTGGGTGATAGGGGAGAGTACCCCCGTTAGGAGTGTTGTACTCTTCGACTCAAGGTCCACGGTGACGCCTGCAGCGGGCCTCTACGTGGTCACCGCTACCGTGGAGGGCTGCGTGCTGGGTATTGTCGAGAGGGTTGCAAGCGGTCACACGCTACTACCGGAGGCCACCACGGACGCCGAGGAGGTCGAGAGCCTGGCCGCCTACAGGGACCTACTCGGGCGGCCGTATAGGAGGGGTACAATCAGGTGGCTGGGCCTTGTGGAGGATCTAGTCAAGAGGGGTAAGCTGGCGTCGCCTCACACGCCGGCGGATCCGGGCTCGGAGGTCTACCTGGCAACGCCCAGCCTCCTAGAGGCGATATTCAAGGGTGGGAGGGGCTGGGTGAGGATCGGTGAGCTGAGGGACTCGCGGGTCCCCTTCTACATAGGTGTTAACCAGCTCTTCCGCCACCTAGCGATACTAGCCGTGACGGGGGGCGGTAAGAGCAATACGGTGTGCGTCCTAGCCGAGAGGATAGTGGGCGAGCTCGGGGGCACCATGGTGATATTCGACGTCCACGGGGAGTACGCCTCGGCGGAGGGCCTCGTGCCGGGGAGGATCAACGTTCAGAGGGCCAAGATAAACCCCGTAACCCTATCCTTCGCCGAGCTCAAGAGGCTAGCCCGGCTACCGGAGAACGCCATAGTCCAGGAGAGGCTCCTAAGGCTCGCCTGGGAGAGGGCGCTCGAGGAGTATGCCCGCGGCGACCTGCAGCCCGCGAGGTTCCTGGAGAGGGTGCTGGAGCTCGTGAGGAGCCCCTCCATCAAGAGGGAGGCTGGGAACCCCGACAACAAGCAGGTGATAGGCGTGGAGAGCAAGCTCGACGATGTGAAGGCTATATATGGAGACGTGCTTGACCCCTTCTACCACACCAGACTTGAGGACATAGTTAAACCCGGCATGCTGACTGTGTTCGATCTAAGCGAGGTGGACGAGGCGGGCGCCGACGCCGTGGTAGCCCACTATCTCAGGCTACTACTGGAGGAGAGGAAGAGGTGGAGGAGGAGCGACGGACGCGAAGGCTACCCCACCCCCGTCATAGCCGTCATAGAGGAGGCGCACACACTCGTTAGGAAGGATGAGTCCACACTAACCAAGTACTGGGCCGCCAGGGTCGCCAGGGAGGGGAGGAAGTTCGGCGTAGGCCTAGTCCTCGTGAGCCAGAGGCCTAAGGGCCTAGACCCAGACGTGCTCGGGCAGACGAATAACAAGATCATATTGAGAGTCGTCGAGCCCAGTGATATAAGGTACATACAAGCCGCCAGCGAGCAGCTAAGCGAGGATCTAGCCAGTGTACTCCCAGCCTTAAGCCCCGGGGAGGCCGTAGTGCTCGGTAGCATGACGAGGCTGCCAGCGATAGTGAAGATAGACCTCTGCAACGCTAGGACTAAGGGGGCCGACGTGGACGCCATCGGCGAGTGGAGCACCCACCAGGCACCCCCCGGTAGGGGGGACGTCTCCGAGGACGTCAGCATACTCTAGCCTCATAAAACTCCGGTTGGCTGGAGCAGTATAGGGGGCCATGTGGTGGAGTACGCGGGCATTGAAGCCAGGTTGAGGGGGCTCCTCGGCCTCTCTGGATACGAGGCCAGGGCGTACCTCGCGCTCCTACGCCTCGGGAGGGCTCAGCCGCGCGAGGTGGCCCGGGAGTCCGGGGTGCCCCAGCAGAGGGTCTATGATGTGCTGAGGAGCCTGGAGTGGAGGGGCCTAGTGAAGGCTGAGGGCCCCTACTACGCCCCAGTACCCCCCGAGGAGGCCTTGGCCGCCGAGGGTGAGCGTAGGATACTCGAGGCTAGGAAGCAGGCGGAGGAGCTGGCGGCTCTCGCGAGAGAGCTGGCGGGGCTATCGAGGCAACAGCCCAGCGGCGAGTCGGTGCTACTCATCCACGGCCTTGAATCGGCCCTCGCCTGGGCCTCGGCGATCTTAGAGTCATGCCCTGAGAGGCCCCTCTTCTCCGCCTACAAGGCCCTCGAGAGGCTGGGGGATCTATGGCCCCTCCTAAGGGAGCTATTGGCTAGGCTGGCCGAGCGTGGTGTGGGGGCTCTCGTCGTTGTGCCGAGGAGCGCCTCCATACCCCCCGATGCGCTTGAGGAGGCCCGCTCCCTAGGCGTTGAGGTCCACAGGGCTCCATGCGTGACCCTCGACTACATGGTGGCCTGCGACAGGGTAGTCATAGGGCTCCCCGGCCCCGGTGGCGGTGTTGTAGGCGTCGTCGTTAGGAGCAGGGAGTTCGCTGAGGCGCTCAAGAAGGTGCTTTTCGAGGCTCTTGAGGGGTGTGAGGGGGGCTAGGTGTAGAATGCCTCCTCGCCGTGGGGTCCGTATACGCTTTCAACTATCTTATCGGCAAGCTCGCGTGGGATCCCCGCTCTCACCAGCATCTCCTCAACCTCGCTCCTACTCTTGCCTCTACGCAGCTGCGCCGCCGCTAGCTCCTGCAGGTTCTTGAGGGCCTCGGCGCCCGCCTCCTCCTCGAGGCCCAGCTCCCTCACGAGGAGGTTATACGCTATGGCGATAGCGGCTATAGCGTCGTTGAACTCGTCCCTACCCAGGCTCCTCTTGTCCAGGTCCACGGCCAGCGCTATGGAGTGCTCGGAGCCGTGGATGAAGACCTTGATGAGGGGGAGCTTGGATAGGAGTAGGAGGAGCCTGTAGGCTCTAAGCTTGGCCTCGGGCTCGAGGTCTACAGTCGCCACCCCGGTCTCTACTACCACCCTAAGGGCTGGTATGGGCTTCTCACCCAGGTCGGCTACGTAAAGGCTAACCGGGATCCTGGGGCTCGTGGCTTTGAACGCCGTGAGCCTGCCATTCTCCCTCCTCTCCTCCAGCACGGTGAACTTGACGTGCTCCATCCTCTCGGGGTTATCCACCCCCTCTACGAGCCACTCCTTAACCGTCTCCAGATCCACGGCTCCCTGAGACTCCAAGGCGGCCACTCCTCGGGTGCGCCTCTAGGCTAGCCCGCGGGTTTTAGTGTGGCCTCCCCCCGTTGCTCTACGGCTTCCCCAGGGCAGGTTAGCCCCAGCCTCTCCAGCATGGGTTTCACGGCCTCGCAGAGGCTGGGGCTCCTGGATGCGTATTCTAATAGCTTCTCTAGTAGGAGCCTCCGGGCCTCCCAGTTGAGCCTCCCGTAGGGGAGCCTGAACCTCCCCCGGGGCTCCCGGGGCTCCCTCCACTTCCAAGGCTCAACCCTGCTGAGCCTTATGTAGAGGCTCACCCACTCCCTCGCCAGTCTAGGGGCCTCGGGGTCGAGGAGCCCCCTCTCAGCCAACTGCCAGGCGGAGTCCTCCCTCTTGATGAGGGGGCATAGGGCGCAGCCGAAGCGCGGGGGGTTCCTCCTCCTCTGGGGGCCGTAGATCTCGAGTAGGGGCTTGAAGCTGCCACCCCAGACGGGCTCTCTGCCCTCTAGGTAGTCCCAGACATCGTCGCTGCTCCAGGAGGCGAGGGGAGTCACCGGGATCCCGTAGTCTACTAGGGGCACCGCGGAGCCGGGGGCCGAGCGGCAGAGGGGGCAGCCCCTCCCCCTCCTGGAGGAGCTCTCCTCCAGCCTAACACCGGTCAGGACAGCGGTGGACCTAGGCTCCCACCCGAGGCTCCTCACCAGCCTCTTAGCGGGCCTCGCCTTCAAGTGGTTCGTGCACCACCTGAACATGGGGCTCGGCGCGGTGTAGCCCCTCTCAACTATCAGCTCGAGGAAGCTCCACCCTGGGGCGGGCTGCAGCACCCTGAACTCGACGGGTAGCCCCCTAGAGGAGGCCCAGGATCCCGCTCCCCTCATAACCTGGAGGGCCCACCTCCTCAGCGGGGGCCACTCCATTAGGGTGTCGCTATACGCCACTATGACCCTATCGGGGCAGCGGTTCCCGCTGCAGGAGGAGTCGAGGAAGGCCAGTGTAATGTCGAGTAGCACGGTGCTGTCCTTGCCGCCACTGAAGGCTATAATCCACCTCGGCAGGGCGAGGGCCCTCTCGAGTACTGCAAGCGCCTCCTCCACCGCCTCCCCGAGGGCCAGGTGTGACACCTCCAGGGCTGGCGCCTAGCAGGTGTGAGGGGAGAGTTATCCCCTCACCTTCTTGAAGAGTATAGGTGACTCCCTCACCTTATAGACCCTCTGGGAGTCTAAACCCCTATCAGGCCTGTCCAACTCGAAGCCGAGCGCTGCAGCCGTCCTAGCTGCTGCCCTCGGTATCACTACTTGGAGGGCGTTCGCCGCAGCCCTAATGGCCTCGAGTAGGCTGTAGAGCTCCTCGGAGGGCCTAGCCTTCTCCCAGGGCCTAGTCTCGTTTATGTAGGCATTCGCCTCCCTGAGGGCCGCCATGACGCTCTGGATAGCGTTTGACACGTCGAAGGACTCCATGTGGCTCGCGTACTCCTCTAACGCCCTCTCGACAGCCCTCTCTATGCGGCCGTCAACCCCTGAAGCCTCGACTAGGCCCCCCAGCTTTCTGAGTGCAAGTGTTGAGACCCTCCTAACGAGGTTGCCAAGGTTGTCTGCTAGGTCGGAGTTGTAGATGCTGTCGAATAGCTCGAATGATATATCAACGTCCTTACCCGGGTTGAAGACCCTCATGAGCACGTAGCGGGCGCCATCGCTCCCCTGGTAGCGCTCTACCAGATCCTCTATGGCTATGACGTTGCCGGCGGACTTACCCATCTTCAACCCCCTATTGATGAGGAACCCGTGCACTATGACGCGGCGGGGCGGGGATATGTCGAGGGCTTCCAGCATGGAGAACCATATGACGGTGTGGAACCAGAGTATGTCCTTCCCAATCACGTGGTGCACATTGCTCCAGAGCCTCTCGAATCTCCCTCTATCCGAGAGCAGGCCAGCACCCGTCAGGTAGTTTAGTAGAGCGTCAAACCAGACGTAGGTGGTGTGCTCGGGATCCCAGGGTATAGGTATGCCCCACCAAACCCTGGATCTCGGCCTTGAGATGCTGATATCCCTGAGGCCCTCCTTATCCAGCTTCCCGAGCACCTCCCTCGCATAGTAGTCGGGGTAGACCCTCTCTGGTATGGTTTTCCTCAGATGCTGCTCGAACACGCTCAGCTTGAAGTAGTACGTCTCCTCCTCCACCCACTCGAGGGGCTTCCGGTGGATGGGGCAGTGGGGCTTCCCCTCGACCACGACGTACTCTCCCTCGCTGTAGAACTTCTCGCAGTCAACGCAGTACCAGCCCGAGTACCTGCCCTTGTAGATGTAGCCCCTACTCCTCATCTCCCTAAGGGCCCATCGAACGAGCTCCTCGTGGTCGGGGTCAGTCGTCCTTATGAACCTGTCATAGCTGATGTCGAGCTGGGCCCAGTACCTCTTATAGACTAGGGCCATCTCGTCAACTAGCTCCTTGGGGTTCTTACCAGCCCTCTCAGCCACCCTCTGCAGCTTCAAGCCGTGCTCGTCAGTGCCGGTGAGGTAGAAGGTCTCGTCGCCGAGTAGCCTGTGGTACCTAGCAAGTACGTCGGCGTAGACGGTCGTATACGCGTGACCTATGTGGGGTGGGGCGTTGGGGTAGTAGATCGGCGTTGTCACATAGAAAACGCCCATGACCCTTGCACCCTGCGAGGGGCCTGGGGTAGGAACCTTTTAAATACTTCAGACTGTGTCCCTCCATGTCGGAGAAGTCCTGCGGGGTGATGGGGGCCACACTCTAGGCCCTGTGGGGTTGAACGTAGACGGGAAGCCCGTGCCATTGGCCTCAACTGCCACCCACGACACCATAGGGGCGCCGGAACCCGTGTGGGCGAGGTGGAGTCCCCACCGCAGATGCAATATGCTGTAGTCTCAAGCAGGATGAAGCGGTAGGGACAAAGAGGTGGGGCAGAGTAATAGCGTGTATCTATTCTACGCTGTCTCCTCGGGCCACACGCTCCTATCGAATGCTAGGGCGTGGAAGGTCACTATCAGCTTCTCGATCTCTTCGATGGAGACGTACTCGTCTGGCGCGTGAGCGGTGTAGCAGGTGGGCCCATAGGCTAGGGCCCTAGAGCCTATGGCCGTGTAGTAGTGGAGATCCAGGCCTCCCGGGCATATGAGGGGCTCTCCGACCTCCACCCCAGCCCGTGAGGCCGCCTCCCTGAGCGCCTCTAGGAGCTCCCCCGGCTCATTCACTGCGGGCTCGGACTCGTTTATGATCTCCAGGTCGTACTCGACGCCTCCAAGGCCCGTGGAGGCCCAGCGGAGGGCCGCCTCCAGCTCCGCCCTAGCCTGTTCCAGGCTCTCCTCGGGTATGAGCCTCCTATCGATCGTGAATGCGAACTCTCCAGGCACCTGGTTCGCCTTACCGCCGCCTGGCACGCAGGCCTCACCGCCTATGGCGAATGTTGACTGGGAGGCCTCGGGGGGCTCGGTCTTGTACCTGCTCCTCCTACCGGATAGCATCGACGCCAGGATCCCCTGCAGCTCCAGGGCTAGGCGTGCCGCTAGGAGGAAGGCGTTCCTACCCATCCAGGGGGTGCTTGCATGGGCGTTCCTCCCCCTGACCCTGATCCTGGCCCATAGGAGCCCCTTATGGCCGTGCCAGGGGTGGCTGAGGCCGCTCGGCTCTGGTATCACAACGTAGTCGGGAGGCCTCTCCAGCACCTCG
>Ga0256833_1000839_pt1 | contig 23328 bp, 22 predicted proteins | sample 356284metaG_FD_190535 | JGI IMG/M metagenome (GOLD analysis project Ga0256833, IMG submission 190535) | Hydrothermal vent microbial communities from Mid Atlantic Ridge, Atlantic Ocean - 356-284 | ecosystem: Environmental > Aquatic > Marine > Hydrothermal vents | place: Atlantic Ocean: Mid... | reverse complement strand
CGACACAGTTCAAGCAGTGGCTGGCGGAAAAGAGGCCCTTGATCCTGGCGGATATCCAGAAACTCCCCGATTACAGGAAGCATCATTTCTATGGCGCCATCGGCACCACTGCCTATCCGGTCAAGTCCGACGCCGACCGCAGCAAGCTTGCCGCCGTGGTGGAGATGTTCAGGAAGACGGGCAACATGGTGGTCATCATCGGGCCCAGGGGCAAGGCCAGCGCCAGACGGGCCTTTGTCTTTCTGGTGGAGCAGGGCATTCCCGGGGACAAGATTGTTATCCTGACCGGTGGTATCCATGACTGGCCCGATCGGGAGATGTTGCTGGATATTGCGGGCGGCTGCGCCTGATCGGCAGGGAATGTACGCCGTACGATCACGGATCAGGGCAGGGGACGCCTGATCCGTGGCTGGTAGTATTCAGGACGGACAAAGAAGCTCACCAGCAGCAGGCCGGCCAGAAAGCCTCCGATATGGGCCCAGAAGGCCACGCCGCCGCCGGCGGCGGACAGGGCCGGCAGGCCGCCGAGGAGCTGAAGCAGAAACCAGTAACCGAGCATGAAGATGGCCGGCACCTCGATGGTGGTGACAAAGAAGCCCAGAAAGATCAGGGTATGGACCCGGGTGCGGGGATAGAGGCGGGCATAACCGCCCATGACTCCGCCGATGGCACCGGACGCTCCCACCATGGGCAGGACCGAGGACGGACCGGTCAGGGTCTGGGCCGCGGCCGCCACCAGACCGCAGAGCAGGTAGAAGACCAGGAACCGGCCCGGTCCCATGGCGTCTTCCACGTTGTCGCCAAAGACCCAGAGAAACCACATGTTGCCGATGAGGTGAAACCAGCCGCCGTGCATGAACATGTGGGTGAGGAGAGTATAGAGGCCGCCCTGGCCATGGATCACGCAATAGAGGCCCTGACCCACCCGGACCTCGGTGCCCGGTGGCGCCAGGCCGAGGACCCTGGCTGGTATGAGGCCAAAGGAACAGAGTGACCGTGCCAGGGCCTGCGGACTGCCCAGGCCCTGGAGAAAGATCCAGGCCCCAACGCAGAGCAGGATGATAACCACCGTGGCCACCGGTGGTCTGACGGTGGGATTTTCATCGTGCAGGGGAAACATGGGTCGGGATTCTCCGCAGTGGGCCGGTGGTGCGACACAGTAAGGGGGACGGCAGCTCGCGTCACGATAGCATACCCGCCACCTCTTGTCGACAGGTCGATTTCAACGCCCCTCGCTTCCATGATCAGGACGATGTCCGACCGGCGCAGCCAGCCACGGGCGCGTGCAGATGGCGTGCTGCTGAACTTTTACTGCCCCGGAATGTTTTCAGTTGCAGTTCTTCTCTTTTTCTTTTATCTGGTTGGTGCTACACTGTGGTGACATCCGGCGGCCGGTTCGCGGTCGATACTGCATTGAATACCCGAAGGAGAAAAGAAAATGCCTGCACACCGTTTCGAGACCCTGGCCCTGCATGCGGGGCAGACCGTGGACCAGGAGACCCTGTCCCGCGGGGTCCCCATCTACCGGACCACCTCCTACCTGTTCCGGGATGCCGAGCATGCCGCCAACCTGTTCAGTCTCAAGGAACTGGGCAATATCTATACCCGGCTGATGAACCCCACCCAGGACGTGCTCGAACAGCGGCTGGCGGCCCTGGAGGGCGGTGCCGCGGCCCTGGCGCTGGCCTCCGGCACATCGGCCATCTTCTACACGGTGATCAATATCTGCGACCAGGGCGATGAGGTGGTTGCGGCCAACAACCTCTACGGCGGGACCTATACCCAGTTCGATACCATCCTGCCGCAGCTCGGTATCAGAGTCAGGCTGGTGGATCCCCGCGATCCGGCCAACTTCGAAAAGGCGATTACCGGACGGACCAGGATGCTCTACTGCGAAACCATCGGCAACCCCGGCCTGGAGATGACCGATATCGAGGCGGTGAGCGCCATTGCCCGCACCCACCATCTGCCGCTGGTGGTGGACTCCACCTTCACCCCACCCTGCCTGTTCCGGCCCCTGGACCATGGCGCCGACATCGTGGTCCATTCCCTGACCAAGTGGATAGGCGGCCATGGCGTCGCCCTGGGTGGTATCGTGGTCGATTCCGGCCGTTTCGACTGGACCGACCCCAGGTTCAGCCTCTACAATCAGCCCGATCCCAGCTATCACGGCCTGCGCTATGCCCATGACCTGGGGGACCTCAACCCGGTGGCCTTTGCCCTGCGCATGCGGCTGGTCCCCCTGCGCAACCTCGGCGCCTGCATCACGCCCGACAACTGCTGGTTCTTCCTCCAGGGGCTGGAGACCCTGGCCCTGCGTATGGAACGCCACTGCGCCAACGCCATGGCCGTGGCCAGGTACCTGGATGGACACGAGGCAGTGGAGTGGGTCGCCTACCCGGGGCTTGCCGCCGATGATACACCGGCAAAAAGATACCTGAAAAACGGGTATGGCGGTATGGTGGCCTTCGGGGTCAGGGGAGGGCGGGCCGCGGGTCAGAAGTTCATCGAGTCGCTGGAACTCTTCTCCCATCTGGCCAATGTGGGCGATGCCAAGTCACTGGCCATCCATCCGGCCTCCACCACCCATTCCCAGCTCAGCGGCGAGCAGCTTGCCGGGGCCGGCCTGTCCGAGTCCATGGTCCGGCTCTCCGTCGGTATCGAACATATCGACGATATCCTTGCCGACCTGGAGCAGGCCCTGGCCCGGGTCGGATAGACCGTTTGCAAAAACGAGGTTGAAAGATCGTCACCTTGTATGGCTCGTGATCAGTTACTGCAGCCTTGGTGAAAACCGGGCCTGTGCTTCTCACCGGGTAGCGGTCTCCTTTTCCCTGGTCCGGACCAGGCGGAAGACGATCCCCAGGGCGAGGATGCAGAGGGCAAGTGCTGCCAGGTTCCCGGCACCGATGGTCTTGACGTCCAGGATGATGAATTTCCTGGCCAGGGCAAGCAGGGCGATCAGGAGCACGGTGCGCACCTGGACGATGTGGTCCTTACGCTCCAGCACCTTGATAATGGAGTGTTTGAACTCCATGGCGATGAGCAGGGTCATGATCATGCCGAAGATCTCCCGGAAGACGGCATGGTCCAGGGGATCGAGCATGCCCGTCAGCACGAGAGCGTAGACCTCGAAGGCCAGACGGATGAAGGCGATCAGGATGATGAGGGCAATCAGTCCGGTCAGGCCCAGTGAAATGAGCTGTTCGTAGCCGTCATATATGGCGGCAAGTTTTTTTGTTTTTTCCGTTTCCTGCATGTAACAGCTCTCCGCTATCAGTAATTGCTTTGAAATACCGCGGCGTTAACTCTTGCAGATCTTGTGCCTGTCCTGGCTCGCAGCCGTTCTCTTATTCTGCCCGTCGTTGTCGTGACAGCTGCTGTTCCCGCTGTACCTGGCTGATGATCAGGTCGGCCTTGTCCCGGTTGATACCCAGTTCCTGCCGGTCCTGTTCCAGGTGGCTGATGTCCTCGCGGCTCAGTTCACCATCTTCCCGCATCAGTTCTTCCACCTCGGACTGGAAGCGTTCCCGCCGCATGCGCAACTGCTCGGTAAAGCCCGAGGCGATGATACCGGCAGGCAGGGAGACCAGGCCGACGCCGACCACGGTGATCAGGGTGGCGAAGATCTTGCCCTGGACCGTGACCGGGGTCACATCGCCATACCCCACCGTGGTCAGGGTGACGATGGCCCACCACATGGCCTGGGGAATGGAGCCAAAGGCTTGGGGCTGCATCTTGTGCTCGAAGATGTAGATGCCCACCGAGGCAAAGATGAAGATGACAAACATCAGCATCACCGAGACCAGCAGTGATTCGGCCTCGTCGCGCAGAACATCGGCCAGCAGGTCGAAGGCGGGCGAATAGCGGGTCAGCTTGAGCAGCCGCATAAGCTGCAGCAGCATCAGACCCGGTGATTCGGCGACCCCGGAGAGGATAAGGAGGAAAGGAAGAAAGGAAAGCAGGTCAACGATACCCATGAAGGAGCGCAGGTAGCGGAGGCGGCAGCTCCATGGCGACCGGATGGAGGAGCATTCCGGGCAGCTCCAGATCCGAAGCAGGTATTCGGTCATGAAGATCAGGCTGGCCAGTGCCTCAATGGCGAACAACGGCAGCCGGAAGTGCGCCGACACCCCGGGTTCCGTGGTCAGGACCAGGGCCATGGAACTGGCAAAGATGAGCACCACCATGAAGATGCGGCATCCCCTGCGACAGTAGAGGGCGCCGGAACGGTTGTTCAGAAGCTCGAAAACCCGCCTGCGCATGGGTCATGTCTCTTCGGTGTAGATGAGGACCGCCTTGAGATCATGTTCCTCCTCCAGGTTGCCGCCCAGGGAGGAGGCCAGGATGCCGAAGGTGGCCATGAGCTTGGAGAAATGGACCATGGGCAGGGGCTGGCCGCCCAGGCCGGCCCAGCCTGCCAGCACCTGCTCGGGCAGGATGGCGATGATGCCCAGGGAGATGAGAAAGAGGTTGATCCAGAAGGATGCCATGCCCACCAGCAGGGTGCCGAACAGGACGATCCGGGAGCGGGCTGCCTGTTCCATCATCCGGTCGGCGCGGCCTACCTCCTGCAGGTTCTGCCCGAAATAGATGGACAGGGTCGCCATGAACAGGACCGCCACCAGGATGAGGTCCAGCCAGGAGGATCGGATGGCTGCACCCAGTTCCCAGGCCTCGGCGCTGAGGAAGAGAAAGATGATGGAGACAGCGGTGGCGGCGGTGAACCGGCCAAGATGGAGCATCATCCGCCAGGAACGGAACAGGACGATGTCCCGGGCCAGTGACAGGCCCTCCCGCCGCAGGAGCAGGGCGTAAAAACGCCAGGCCGTGGAGGCGGCCTGGGTGGTCTCCTCCAGGCGCGGGTCAGCGATGTCCCGGAGGTAGTGGCGGATCTGTCGTTTCTCCTCCGGGCTCCAGTCAAGCGGTTCATCGCCGTTCCAGAATTCCCGCGGCCGCATGACCGAGTCCTCGTCATGGTCCAGGCCCCAGAGATGGCCGAGGATGTGGCGGCAGAGGGCGAGAATGGCCCGGTCCACCCGCTCCGGCTCCAGGTTTTCCAGGGGCCGGGCCATGGAGACCACACCGGTCTCCAGCATGTTGGAGGGCACGCCGTTCACGGTCTGGTCGAACCGGGCCATCAGCGGCATGGAGGTGAGGACGAGGAGGAAGTCCAGCCGGTACTCGATCTTGAGCTCGGAACCGAACTCCAGCAGGACCAGTGGATCCAGAGGCCGGTCGCCGGGGAAGTCGCGGCGGAGGATGAGACGGAAATTCCATGAGAACTCGGGAAAATCCTTTTCCAGGTCCTGCCGGATGACCTCCTGCAGCCACTGCAGGCGGCGTTGGATCTCGCTGTTTTCCGCCGCATCGACCACAAAACCGATGGCCACCTGGGGCCGGGCGTCCGGATCGGGATCGGCCATGGTATCCTTTGCCGTTGCTTCGTTCACCTGCTCCTCGCTTTCGCCGGTTCGACCGGCGGCCGGTCGCTCAGAGCAGGATCCGGTAGATCTCCTCCACCTGCTCCCACTCCCGGCCGCCCGGGTTTTTCACCTCCGGGTTCACGGTCCTGAAGACCCGGGCCAGGCTGACGGTGATGCCGCCAACCAGCTCGGGCAGTTTCTGCTCCAGCATGTCGGAGACCCCCATCTTCAGGGGCGGCAGGGTGGCCAGTTGCTCGAGGATCGTCGACAGGGAGAGTTCCTCGTCAAGTTCCCTGAACTCGCGGATGGCCCGCTGGAGGCCGGGGGTGATGGGGACGTCATGGTAATCGATGATGTCCCGGCCGTTGACGCTGGCACTCACCTGGCCCAGGACCAGCAGGTCGCGCAACCGTTCGCCGATGAAGTCGCCCAGCCGCTTGATGTCGCTCTTGTCCACGTCCAGGTCCGCTGCACTGCGGAACAGTTTCTGTAATTGTTTCGTGCCCATTACCATAGTCAACCTCCATGAAATTTTAAAGCCTGATCTCGCTTCTCGCTGTTTCCCCTCACCCTTTTTCCTGTTCCCTGGCCAACCGGCGGGCGGCAAGGGCGGTGAAGGTCAGCAGCCAGCCGTTCATCAGCAGTTCAATGGAGACAAACAGACCGATGACCCACAGGCCCGAGACGGGCCAGGAAAAGGCGATGACCAGGGCGAAGATCACGTCCACCAGGCCGATCAGCACCGGTGCCAGCCATTTCCAGCCCTTTTTCCGGCAGCGGAACCCGTAGGTCATGCGCAGGATGCCCATGGCCATGAAGAGGGCGCCCAGGATCAGGGTCAGGGCGGCGGAGGCGGCCACCGGATTGATCATGATAAAGACACCGGCCAGCAGGTAGAGCAGGGCCAGCAGGACATGGCCCAGTCGGCCGTGCCATTTCTCCTCCCGGTCGCGGACAGACTGGATCAGGGTCAGGATTCCGCCTGCCATGATCAGGGCGCCATAGAACAGGACCGTGACCAGGGTGACGGCTACGGTCATGTAGAGGCCGATGCTGCCGGCAACGAGCATCAGGATGCCCAGGGCCAGCAGCCAGCCCCACCTGCGGGGCAGTTCCTCCAGGTCGACCACCACGATCCGGGCCTGGAGGCCGCTGTTGTCATTGAGCTGTGTACTCATCGTTCATCTCTCCTCTTGGTGTTGTCCGGAGGCGGCGGGACGCACGCCTCTCCCCGGCCGGGCCGGAAACCATGCTCCCGGCCCGGTCCGATGGTGACGCTGAGATTATTTCTTTTCCCCCTCTTTGCGGGAGAAGATCTTTGCCTTGAACTCGTGCAGGGATTTTTTCAGATCATCGATGAATCCCTTGCCGAAGCCGCCGCCCCGGGTTTTTTTCTTGATTTCCTTGATCTGGCGGTAGAATGTCTTGTACTCCTTCTTGTCGCCATAGCCCAGGGCCTCGGCCATCCTGATCTGGTCGCGGGCATTGTTCAGCAGGGTATCCAGCTCCTTGTTCTGCTTCCCGGTCCTGTTCTCGGTCGCAGCCAGCTTGTCAGCCTTTTTCAGCAGCTCCTCGGCCCGGAGGATGGGCAGGGGGATGATGTGCCGGGTGACGACCAGGGTGGAGAGCAGTTCGTCCAGGGCCACCGATGCCTCCTTGTACTTTTCCTCCCCGACGAGCCTGGCCACACCCTTGATGCCCTCGGCATAGCTGGCCAGGGGCAGCGAGGTGACGACAATGTCGATCTCCGAGGCCAGGCCGGACAGGATGGCGCGCGCCTGCTGGACCTCGCCGTCGCCGAGCAGGTCCCGGGCGTGCTTGACCGCATCCTTGATAGCGTCGACAGTGGCATAGAGATCATAGTGCTCCACGCGGACATCGATGGGTGCGTTGGCCAGGTCGGGTTCCCGGGCCAGGACGATCTCCAGTTTGCCGGTAACCAGGGCCAGGGCGTCCAGGGCCTCTTTCTTGTTCTTTTTGTCAATGGCCTCCATGGCCTTCCTGGTCTGTTCCAGTGCGGCAACGGCCTCCTTGACAATGGTTTCCCGTTTCTTGGCCGCCTCCCTGCCCGAGTTGGCCTTGACCTCTTTTTCCACCGTGGTCCGGGGTTTGGCTGCGGTGGTGCTCTTTTCCGCGGCCAGGGCCGGACCGCAGAGGAGAAGGGCTCCGCCTGCCAGCAGACAGATCAGGCTCCGGTTGATGCGTGCCGGTGTGGCTGTTTTCTTCATCGTAGACCTCCCAGTGGTGATGATGATAGGATGGAAATTTTTGCCTGTTGCCAGGGGATAAAGCAAAGGAGGTGCCAGAAGAATTTTTTGTGCAAATACAGGATGATGTCGGATTTGCGGAGAAACGGGACAACAGTGGGGGCGGTCATTCTGGCCGCACGGGGCAGGCAGGGAGCGGCCAGAATGGCCGTGGCGCTGTTACTTTTCGTTCAGTCTGCGGCGCAGGGTCCGTTCACCGATGCCGAGCTGGCGGGCCGCGGCCTTGCGGTTGAAGCCGGTCCGCTTGAGGGCGGCGTCGATGAGCATCTGTTCGGCCTCGGCCAGGGTGGCGGTGGCCGGGATCCAGATCCCCTGGCCGGGGGTATTGTCGCAGCCCGCATCGTGAAGCGGCAGGAAGCGTTGCAGAAACTCCGGCGCAATCTCCTGCATGTCGTCGGGAAGGTTGACCGCCAGCCGGGTCATGGTATTGCGGAGCTGGCGGACATTGCCGGGCCAGGAGCAGGATTCGAGCAGCTTCTCGGATTCAGGCGCAAAGACCCGGGTCTGTTCCCGGCCCATCTCCTCCAGGGTGTGGTGGAGAAAGTGGGTGGCCAGCAGGACGATGTCCTGGCGCCGATCTCTGAGCGGCGGCAGTCGGACCTGGAGCACGTCCAGGCGGTAGAAGAGGTCCTGCCGGAAAAGACCGGCCGTGATCTCCTCGTGCAGGTCCCGGTGGGTGGCGGCAACGATCCGTACGTCGACCCGGACCGGACGCTCGCCGCCGATACGCTGGATCGTCCCTTCCTCCAGCACCCGCAGCAACCGGACCTGGAACTGGAGCGGCATCTCGCCTATCTCGTCCAGGAAGAGAGTGCCCCCAGAGGCCTGCTCGAACCGGCCGCGGTGCAGGGCCGAGGCCCCGGTGAAGGCGCCGCGTTCATGGCCGAACAGCTCGCTCTCCAGCATGGTCTCGGGAATGGCGCCACAGTTGACCGCGACAAAGGGCGCCCCGGAGCGGGGGCTGAGATTGTGCACGGCCATGGCCACCAGCTCCTTGCCGGTGCCGGTCTCACCCTGGATGAGTACAGGTTCGTCCAGGGCGGCGAAACGGGGAATGTCGGCCAGGGCCGCGGTCATGACCGGATCGCGGAACAGGAGATAGGGGTCAAGCCGGGTCTCCAGGATCGAGCCCTGGCGGCCGGCCGTGTCGCGCTGCAGGCGGCGGGCCAGGTCGATGGGGTCCACCGGTTTCTGCAGGTAGTCGCGCACGCCGTGTTTGAGCGCGGTGACCGCGTTGTCCACCGAACCGTGGCCGGTGATCAGGTAGAAGATGCCGTCGGGATGGCGCTGCTGGAACTCGGGCAGCAGGTCCAGGCCGGTGCCGTCCCGCAGCCTGAGATCGGCCAGCACCACGTCCAGGGTGGCCTCCTCGAGCCTGAGGCGGGCCTCGCGCAGGCTGCCGGCGGTGATGACCTCGCCGCCCAGGCCCCGCAGGGCCCGGCCGAGACTGCGCTGGATGGCCGGGTCATCGTCCAGGACCAGGAGCCGCAGTCCGGCAAGATCGGGCAGGTCGTCACGGCTGCTCACGAGATCTCTCCGCAGGGAGGCTGGGGAATGGTGATGGTGAAGACGGCGCCGCCGTCAGGCCTGTTCCGGGCCCGGATGGTGCCGCCGTGGGCCTCCACGGTGCGACGGCTGATGGCCAGGCCGAGGCCGTGGCCCGTGGCCTTGGTGGTCACGAACGGGGCAAAGAGATCGGTTCCCGCCGGCAGGCCGCTGCCCCGGTCACGGACCTCGAAGAGCAGCCGGCCGTCCTCCTGGCGGGCCTCCAGGATGATGGAGCCATCCTGCTGGCCGCTTTCGGCGCTGTTGATGACCAGGTTGAGCAGAGCATCGCGCATGGCGTCCGCCATCAGGGTGATGGGGCCCCGGGTCCGGCAGCGGAGCTCGAGCCGCAGGCCGCGGTCGTCCAGACGCGGCCCGGCGAGCCTGGCCACGCTCTCAAGCAGGTCCATGCACTCCACAGGCCGCACCTCCTCGTCCCGTTTCCGGGTCAGGTCGAGCATGGAGCCCAGCTTGGCATCCAGGCGCACCAGGTCCTGGTCGATTTCGGAGAGGATCTCCTCGCTCTCCTCGGGCGTGATGCGCAGGGAGGCCAGGTTGGCCCGGAAACTGGCCAGGGGATTGCGCAGATCATGGACCAGGCCGGCCATCAGCTCGGCGGCCGAGGCATGGCGGTAGAGTTCCTGCACATGGGCCTCCAGCCAGCGTACCCGCCCGGCGGCCCACAGGGTGACGCCAAAGGCGATAACCAGGCAGAGCAGGGAGACGGTGAGAAAGAAGGTGATCGCCTGCAGGAGGATGGCCAGGGCCCGGCTCACCGCGTCGCGGAGGGTGGCCCGGTTGAAACCGAACTCCAGGCGCACCGGCCGGTCATCCCTGCCATTGACCATGAACTCGATCCGCAGCAGGGGCGCGGACTCGGAATAGAGCCGCCGGGCCGCGGTGGCGCTGCCCAGGTCCCTTTGCCGGCTCTCCGTGGCCGGCCCGAGTTTCTCGGTCACCAGGGTTCGGTCGCGGTCATGGTACTTGCGAAAGCCCTGACCGTCCGAGCGGACACTGACGTTTTCCAGGTCCGGCATCCGCTGGAAGATCTTCTCCAGCTCGCGGTGCAGCCAGGAGTCATTGTCCTGCACCAGGGGCGAGGCGTTGCTCCGGGAGAGTCGTTCCACCAGCGGGGTCACGGAGCCGAGGAGGCCGTGAATCAGGAGCTGCGACTGCGCCTGGCGGGCCTTGAAGTAGAGCCAGGCCGAACCGGCGCCGGCAACGATGCCGAACAGGAGCAGCAGCACCAGGTAGGGGACCAGGATGACGCGGACCAGGGGCAGACGGGAACGGATCATGGGGCTCTGTTGATGACTTGCCGGATGGTTCTCAGGAGTTCGGCACTGGTAAAGGGTTTTTGAAGAAAGCCGTCCCCGCCCTGCTCCAGGATCTCGGCGGCATGGCTCTCGACGCTGTAGCCGCTGGAGAGGAGGATCCGTGCCTTCGGGTTCATTGCCCGGATGGCATCGAAAACCTCCCGGCCATGAAGATCGGGCATGATCAGGTCCAGGACCACCAGGTCGATCCTGTCCCCATGCTGCCGGAACATGGTCAGGGCCTCGTCCCCGGAACCGGCCCGCAGCACGGTATAGCCGGCGCGGGTGAGCAGCGTTTCGCCGAAATCGAGAATCATCTCCTCGTCATCCACCAGGAGGATGGTGCCGCCATCCTCCCGGGGAGCGGTGGCCACCGGATTTTCCTCCTCTGGTTCGGCCGGAGAGGCGGGAAGGTAGATGACAAAGCAGGATCCTTTGCCGGGCCTGCTGCGGACATCGATGGTACCGCCATGGTTCCTGACGATCCCGTAGGCTGAAGCCAGGCCGAGGCCGCTGCCTTCGCCTGTTTTCCTGGTGGAGAAAAAAGGTTCGAAAATCCTCGCCACGACGTCGCTGTCCATGCCGGTGCCGGTATCGGTGACAGAGATCCTGGCATAGGTGCCTGTCCGGATCCCCAGGGGTCCGGCCTGTTCGGGGGACAGGTGTGCTGTGCGCGTTTCCAGATAGAGATCGCCACCTGCCTCCATTGCCTGCCGGGCATTGACATACAGGTTGAGCAGTACCTGCTGGATCTGGTCGCGGTCCACCGCCACCGGACAGAGACCGGCCTGGAAATCACGATGGATCCGGATGCCGCTGCCGCTGTAGGCAAACAGGCGTAAACTGTTGTCGACCAAGGTGTTGACGTCGGTGGGCTGTACCGTATACTTGCCCCCTCGGGCAAAACCGAGCAGCCTGGCCGTGAGTTCCGACCCCCGTTTGACCGCATCACTGATCCCCTGCAGACGCTGCCTGTGTTCCGGTCCGAGGAAGGGATCGAGCAGGATCAGCGAGGCATTGCCCTGGATCAGCATCAGGAGATTGTTGAAGGTATGGGCAATGCCGCCGGCAAGGGTGCCGATGGCCTCCAGTTTCTGCGCCTGGTGGAGCCGTTCCTCCAGCTCCCTGCGCTCCTGTTCGGAGCGGCGCCGCTTGAGGGCATTGGCGATGATCTCTCCGGCGAGCTGCAGCAGGGCGATCTGCTCACCGGACCAGGTCCGCTGCCCTCGGACCGAGTCAAAACCGAGGAATCCCAGCAGGATGCCGCCGTAGCGCACCGGAACGGTGATCAGTGACTGAATCTGCTGCGCCAGCAGGACCTCTTTTTCAGCAGCGGCTTCCGGGGGCAGGTCGATCACCCGCGGGATATGGATGTACTCGTCCTGGTGGAGCCTGTCCCGCCACCAGGGGGAATCGTCGAGGCACAGGTCCTGGAGATTGGCTCTCTGCGGCTCGATACCCGGGGCGCACCATTCATGGGTGTTGTCCATTGTCCGGCCATTGTTGCGCAGGAGAAAGAGATAGCTGCGGTCGACGTCGAAGAAACTGCCGAGAGTCGCCAGGGCCTGGTCTATCCCGCGGTCGATGCGGTCGGCGGGTGAGTTGATGAGGCTGGTGGAAATGGCGGCGACCAGTTTCTCCAGCCTGAGCTGCGCGTTCAGGAGTCCCTCGCTCCGGCGGCGCAGCCTGATCTCCTCCTCCAGAAGGATCTGGGCGGTGATGTCACTGGCGAATTCCAGGACGTTGGTCACCCGGCCGGATGCATCGCGGATGGGGATGGAACAGATCTCCAGGATCCTGTCACCAAGGAATTTTTTCTCTTCCCGGGTGGTCCTGCGGCACGTCACCTCACCGGTCCGGTAGGCCTCCAGAGCGGTGCAGCACTCGCAGGGTGCCTCCAGACCTTTCATGAGCCGGTAACATTTTTCACCGATCACGGCCTGCCGGTCACCGAGATCGAAACTCTCGAGCAGGGGCCGGTTGACCTCGGTGATGTTGAGGTCCCGGTCCAGGACCACGATATTGGCCCGGGAGGCATCAAGGTAGCGGCGCAGTTGTTCTGCCGAGTATTTATGATGTTCGATGAGTTCCTGCAGTTTGGTGATGGTGTCGTCCGGTTGCGGCTGAGTGGTTGCTCGAGGCATACGGATGTCTCCAGTGGTTCAGCTCCGGCAGGGTCTCTTGTGCATCTGCGGTGGCAGCGGCACCCTCTGTCTGCTTGTTTCCTGATGAGATAATGTGATTTCCGGCAATTGGCAATTCTTTTGGCCACCCTGTAGCGCAGGGATCGTTGCCCATGATCTGAAAGTTTCGGAGAACAGGGCTGTTGCCGGTCAGGAATGTTTTTCCAGGTACTTCTCAATGGTCTCGAGACTCCTGGTGTCGGTGACCATGAACACGGTGTTGCCGGGGTACAGCCGGTCGTCCCCGTGGGGCATCCTGATCCGGTCACCCTCTTTTTCATTGATGATACCGGCAAAGAGGCAGTTGCCGGAGAAGACCGGTTTCCTGGCCAGTTCCTGTACCGTGATCCCTTCCGGGTCCCAGGTGGAGGGCACCTGGAACATGATGAGCTGGGCCTGGCCGTGGCGGAGGCTGGTCACCACCTTGATCACCGGGCTTTCCAGCTCGATGAGCACCTTGTGGCGGATCATGGAGTTGATGTCGCACACATGGCTCACCCCGGCCAGCTGGTAGGCATCCCGGTAGGCCGGGTCTCGCATGTTGACCATGATTTTGCGCACGCCGAGGCTCCTGGCCAGCAGGGCGAATGTCAGATTGTCCGCATCCCGGTACAGGGCGCCCAGGGCCACGTCCGCCTTCTGCATGCCCGCCTCCTGCAGAACCTCGATGTTCCGGGCGTCGCCATGCAGGGTCACCACCCCGTTGCGGGCATAGAGGGCCTCGCAGACCGCACGTTCCCTGTCGATGATGACCACGTCATGCTTGTGGTCAAGCAGGTCCTGGCCGATACTGGATCCGGCGATCCCGCCGCCGGCTATGACAATGTACATGTTTTCTCTCCTATCGCCATGAACTTCGACTGATCAGGCAGGCCAGGGGGATGATCTCCAGCCGCCCGGCCAGCATGCCGAAGGTGTAGGTCAGTTTGATGGACCAGTGCAGGGAGGCCATCTTGTGGACCGGGAAGTAGAACGGCCCCATATTGCCCACTGCGGACGCCATACCGGAAAAGGACTGCCAGGGATCGAGATCCGACCAGGCCGCGGTCAGAGCGGCCCCGAGAACGATGAGCAGCAGCCAGCTCCAGCAGAGGGCGGCGATACGCTGCAGTTCGGCGTCGCTGATGATCTTGCCGGAGACCACCACCGGGATGACGGCCAGCCGGGGATTGCCGATCCGTCGCAGCTGGGTATGGAACAGCCGCACCAGGATGCCGAAACGGAGCACCTTGATACCACCGGCGGTGGAGCCGACACAGCCGCCGATGACCATCAGGATCATGAAGAGTTGTTTGCTGAGAACCGGGAAAAAGGGTGACTGGATATCCACGGTCAGGTATCCGGTGCTGGTGAGCATGGAGGAGACCTGGAACAGGGTCTCCCGGAAGACCCGGCCCGGGTCCAGGTCAGCCTGCGGGGCTTGGGCAACGGGATGGGAGAAATGGTTGAGCATGATCAGGGAGACGGTGCCGGCCAGGATGGCCCAGTACCACTTCATCTCAAAGCTGTTGAACAGGGCGGCGGGACGTCCGGTCAGGACCTTGTAATGGACGAGAAAGTTGGTGCCGCCGGCCAGCATGATGAAGATGGTGACATACTCGAGAAACACGGCGTGGGAAAACCCGTGGGCGGCATAGTAGCCCAGGCTTTCGTCATGGGTGGAGAAGCCGCCGGTGGAGATACAGGTGCAGGCGTGGTTGATGGCATCGAACAGGTCCATGCCGCCCAGGAGAAACAGAACCACCGAGACCAGGGTGAAGAAGGAATAGATGGCCCACAGTATTTTGAGAGTATTGAAGATGCCGGGAACCGGCCGTGAGATGTCGATCTTGTGGCCTTCGGCGCTGAAGAGGGCGGCCGCGGCACTGCCACCGCGGAAACTGACGGCCAGGAAAAAGGTGAGGATGCCCAGGCCGCCCAGCCACTGCATGAAGGAACGCCAGAAAAGGATGCTGCGCGGCATGGTGTCCAGGCCCTCGAACACGGTGATGCCGGTGGTGGTGAAACCGCTGACTGCCTCGAAGAAGGCGTCGAAGAAGGATTTGTCCAGGCCGATCATGAACGGGATGGCGCCGGCCAGGCCGGCCAGAATCCATCCCAGGGCGGTGATGACCATGGCGCCGCGCAGGGAAGGGGTCCTGAAGGTGGTTCTTTTCTGGACCAGGAGGCCGAGAAGTATGCATCCCGTGGCCGGAAGGACGAAGGTGAGAATGCTCAGGTGGTGGCGGACGCGGTCGTCGAAGATGAAGTAGGGCACCAGGGGCAGGTACATGCAGAGGCCGATCACCCAGAGCAGGGAACCGAGATAGTTGAGGATATAGCCTCGTTCAGGAAGAGATGCGGATTTGTGGACAGGGCGTGACATGGGTTGCAAGGCCGGGGAATTTCGAGGGACGCCGGCAGGATATACCGCAGTTTCAGGTCAGGTTGTACGGACGGCCAGATCACTGATGTCGTTGAACAGGGTCCTTATGGCACGCCCACTCTTTCCCCAGTCAAAAAGTTGCCCCCTGACGTGCGTGGCAGCCTCGACAGATGTTCCCTGGTCCAGCCTTTGCACGGTGACGAGAAACTCACCCTCGAAACTCCATATGTCAGAGGGAAGGATGGCTTTGAGCAGACATCCGTCGATACCCTGTTCCACCGTGTCGATCGGTTGCCCGTGACGGGCCAGCGAACAGAGTACGGCGACAAGAACTTTTCCCGCAGGAACCGTAAAGAATTCCTTGCGTCTTTTACCGGTTTTCACTCCAAGGGCTGCGGAGATGGGCTGTGTCATGGCGCAGACCTTGACCAGTGAGACACCGGCCACCGGGACGAATGCCTTGTCGCAGAGTTCAAGGAAATCCTCTGCCGACATGCGCTGTGGCGACCTCGCGGCATACCGGGCAATCAGTTCCCTGACATCGGAATGGCGGAGCAGGACATCATAGCGGATCTCGTCGATCCAGCCCCGTTCGGGAGGTGTGGCGGCACTGTCGCTCAACACCCTGGTTCCGCAATGGGAACAGTAGAGCCCATGCACCTCTGCTCCGCATCGATGGCAATACATTCCTCTGGTCCTCTCAGCGCATGCACTCCCTGGACAGACACCGCGGCATCCACCGTACCGGATTGTATTCTGCAGGCTACCAGCTCCGGCACACCGGTTCAAGAGGCAATATTCCGGCCATGTCGCGGTCGGTCGCATTTTCACTTCCCCAGTTCAGTAAGATGCAAAAATGAGCGCCTCACCATTTCACGGCAGCCTCATGGCCACATGTGCAACACGTCGCTCCGTATACCTGAGAGTCAAGTAAGGTGTCCCCGCAATATATCCCCGCAATATACGGTCAGCCCCGCTGCAGGCCGCACGAAGCTCCTGTCTCCTGGTCTTCCGGCCTTCCGGTTTTCTGAAAGATGATGGCGTCGCAAAAGGTCCGATCTGCTGCGTTGTAGCGGGTACGGCCAATGCTCGACGTACTCCATGTACGCCTCCGCTTGACCGACACCGCTACGCCTCGGCGTCTCACTCTGTTCGCTTACCTGTATATCGAACTTTTATGCTTAGCCATCTTTAGAGTGTGATGGACTTTTTGCGGGTCCATCAAAGATAGATAAAAAAAACCCCGTCGGCTGGACGGGGTTTCATGTTCGGGCTCCGGGCTGCAGGGTACTGTATCGTTCTGCCTGTACCGCGGTGCCCGATCTATCGCTGTTGCGTCGGGATTACATGGCAACAACGTTCTCTGCTGCCGGTCCCTTGGCGCCCTCGACAACGTCAAAGGTCACGCGCTGGCCCTCCTGCAGGCTCTTGAAGCCCTGGGCCTGGATGGCGGTGTGATGGACGAAAACGTCCTTGCCGCCATCCTGCTCGATGAAACCGAATCCCTTTGCATCGTTAAACCATTTTACTGTTCCTTCAGCCATTGTAACTACTCCTTGCTACTTGGTTTCTCTGTGAAACCGTTGTTGAGAAAACCGGGTTGCCATTGGAGCCACCCGGCGAACGACCCGGTCTTCGGGCCGTGGTACACTGTGATGCGACCGTTACACTCCGAAATCAAAGGATGCGGACCGTTTGCGGCCGGATTTGCCGTTGGTGTTCCTGCCCCGTCCTGCCGGGGCCGCTGTTCTGCGCCCGCGATGCGGGGCGTGAGTGCGCTTCTTCGGCCTATCTTGGGACTCCGGGCCGCAGTCGAAGCCGGTAACGGTCTCCTGCGGGATCTTTTTGCCAAGGCTGCGCTCAACGGTTTTGATGAGCCGGCCATCGGCCGAGGTCACGAAGCTGAAGGCCTCGCCTTTCTGTTCGGCCCTGCCGGTGCGGCCGGTACGGTGGGTATAGGCCTCCACGGTATCGGGAATGTCATAGTTGACCACATGCGAGATGCCGGAGACATCAATGCCGCGGGCAGCGATGTCGGTGGCGACCAGGATGTTGAACCGGCCGCTGCGGAATCCTTCCATGGCCTGCCGGCGCTGGTTCTGCGACATGTTGCCCTGCAGGGATGTGGCCCTGAACCCCGCATTTTGCAACTGGCGGGCCAGGTTTTTCGCCTTGTACTTGGTCCTGGTGAAGACCAGGGTCGTGGCCATGGCCCTTTCCCTGAGGATGTTTTTTAAGAGGGCGGTTTTCCTTTCCTGGCTGACCCGGAACTGGACATGACTGATGGTGGCGGCGGGTTTCTCGTGGTCCACCTGTATGGTCACGTGACCTGAGAGGACCTCCTCGGCCAGGTGCCGGATTTCGCGCGGCATGGTGGCGGAGAAGACCATGGACTGCCGTTTGCCGGGGACCTGCCTGAGGATGCGGCGGATATCGGGCAGAAAGCCCTTGTCGAACATCTGGTCCGCCTCGTCGAGGATCAGGATCTCGATGCCTGAAAGGTCCATGGTGTGATCGTTGAGGTGATCCAGCAGCCGTCCGGGACAGGCGACCACGATGTCGGCGCCCCGGCGCAGTTCCTGCAGCTGCCGGTTCTTGCTGACCCCGCCGTAGACAGTGCAGCTCCGCAGACCGGTGGTGCCGGCCATCTGGCCGATATTCTCATGGATCTGTTCGGCCAGTTCCCTGGTGGGGGTCAGGATCAGGGACCTGACCACCCGCCTTCCCCGGGCGGAGTTCTCCTGAAGACGCTGCAGGGTGGGCAGCACAAAGGCCGCGGTCTTGCCGGTGCCGGTCTGAGCCAGGCCCAGCAGGTCACACCCTTTGAGCAGATGGGGAATGGCCTGCTCCTGGATGGCGGTTGGATTGGTGTATCCGCAGTCGGTGACAGCGGCGGCAATGGCCGGGTGGAAATGGAAATCGTTGAATTGCATAAAGCTCCTGTGATGGAAAACCGCCTGCCGGTCCTCGTGACCGCAGAGATTTTCGCTGTTTGTTACGGCCCGTTAAGGCCGGGATCCAGCCGGGAAACCTGTTGGTCCGGGTCCGTGGCCAGGATCATGATATCTGTTCTTTTTCTCTGGCGAGGAAAAGGAAATTCCGGTGCAGCGGTGGCAATGTCCCTGGTACTGCCGGCAGGCTGATAGTTCCCGCGATGGGCAACCACTTAAAAAGACCGATACTTTTACCTTGCAGGCTATCTGCGGCGGGTGCCTCTCTTTTTCCGGGGCTTGGCCTCGTTACAGGCCAGCCGCCGATGTCGGTATTCCTTGCCGTTCAGATCTTCCATGGCCTTGTGTCCCTCGCCCCGGGTCTCCATCTCCACGAAGCCGAAGCCCCGCGACTGGCCCGTGAAATGGTCGGTGACGAGTTGCGTGCTGACGACAGTGCCGTACCCGCTGAAAATCTCGGTGAGTTCTGTCTCGGTGATATTGTAGGGAAGATTGCCGATAAAAAGTTTCATGCTGGTTCTCCGTGGTAAGTGATCAGCAGAAACTTTATGGCATCCGGAAAGGATGGGAGCCGCGATCGGAAGTGAACGTGGCGGTAAAGAAAATGCTTTTACTTAACTGAACTGAATAGAGACACCCTACCTGCTTTACCCGGGGAATGCAATAGAATAAAATAAAAAAGCAGATTCCTGCCGCATCCACCGCCGAGGCCGGACCCGGTGGCCGGCAATGCCCGGGGCGGTTGCCATGAAAACGGTTCTTGAACCCGCCGGCGAAATTGAATACCATGCGGGTTTGCGGGAGCATCGTGGCGTGCCTGCCCGCATAGGTAGGCTATCGGAGTCTCACTCTGTTCGTTTACCTGTATATCGAACTTTTATGCTCAGCCATCTTTAGAGTGTGATGGACTTTTGACGAGTCCATCAAAAGTGTCGGTCTTTTCAGGTGGTTGCCGATAGCGGCGAACTATTACGGTGCCGGCTCAACCGGAGTATACAGGCAGACGATGCAGTGGCGGTCGGCTACAAGAATCACGTCAGCAGTGGATGTGGCCAAGTTTCTGCTCACCCTGGGGCTTCTGGCCTGGCTCGTCGGCCGGGGCAGTGAACAGCTCGGCTACCAGTGGCACTGGCGCAGGATCCCCGCCTATCTCCTTACGGTGACCGACGGCCACTGGCATGCCGGGCCCCTGCTCGACGGCCTGCTGGTGACGCTGGAGATTACCGCCATCAGCCTGGTCCTGGCCGCGGTGATCGGCCTGGTCACCGCGCTCCTGCGGCTCTCCGGCTCGCTGGTCGGCCGGATCCTGGCCATCTTCTACCTGGAGACGATCCGCAACACACCGCTGCTGGTGCAGATATTTTTTCTCTACTTTGTCATGGCGCCCATCCTCGATATCAGCCGTTTCACCACCGCGGTCCTGGCCCTGGCCTTTTTCGAGGGCGCCTATGCCTCGGAGATCTTCCGGTCCGGCATCGTCGCCATTGATCGCGGTCAGTGGGAGGCGGCCCACAGCCTCGGCCTGAGCCGGCTTGCCACCTACCGTCACGTCATCCTGCCGCAGGCCGTACGCCGGGTGCTGCCGCCTCTGACCAGCCAGGCCATCTCCCTGGTCAAGGATTCGGCACTCGTCAGTACCATCGCGGTCTATGACCTGACCATGCAGGGGCGGGTGATCGTGGCCGAGACCTTTCTGGTCTTCGAGGTCTGGTTCACCCTGGCCGCCATCTACCTGCTGCTGGCCCTGGCCCTGTCGCTCCTGGTCAGGCTGGTGGAGCGGAGACTGGGCAGCCACGGACAGACTGCATGGAACATGCCATGAACGAGGAAGAGCCGGAGAGCGACATCATTATCGCCCGCAACCTCCACAAGACCTTTCCCGGTCCGGTGGCGGCCCTGGTCGATTTTTCCGTCACCGTCCGCCGCGGCGAGGTCCTGGTGATCGTTGGGCCGTCGGGCTCGGGCAAGTCCACCTTCCTGCGGTGCCTCAACGGTCTGGAGGAGGTGGAGTCCGGCAGTATCATCGTCGATGGCATCCCCCTGGATGACAACCAGCGGCACCGGCTGGAGATCCGCCGCGAGGTTGGCATGGTCTTCCAGTCCTTCAATCTCTTTCCCCATCTCGACGTGTTGGAGAATGTCAGCCTGGCCCAGCGGCTGGTGCGGGGCAAGAGCCGGGCCGAGGCACGTGGCTGCAGCCTGGAGCTGCTTGCCCGGGTCGGCCTGGCTGACAAGGCGGCCAGTTACCCGGCCGAACTGTCCGGCGGCCAGCAGCAGCGGGTGGCCATTGCCAGGGCCCTGGCCATGATGCCCCGGGTCATGCTCTTTGACGAGGCCACCAGCGCCCTGGACCCGGAGATGATCGGCGAGGTGCTCGACGTCATGCGGCAACTGGCCGAGGAGGGCATGACCATGGTGGTGGTGACCCATGAGATGGGGTTTGCCCGCGAGGTCAGCGACCGGGTCCTGTTCATGGAGCATGGGCGGGTCATCGAGGAGGGTACGCCGGGGGAGTTCTTCAACCACCCGCGACGGCAGCGGACCAGGGAGTTCCTGCGGCAGATTCTGTAGGGCCGGTTTGCCGCCCGTCCGGGAATCGCGGTTTGCGGGTGTGAAATTTCCCGTATTTCAAGGTGGTTGTCAATGTCGATGAACAGTTGCAAAAAAAACATGTAAGGAGAACGAGATGAAGAAGACAAACTGGATGCAGGCGGCCCTGTGGCTCCTGGTGATCCTGGTCCTGCTGCCGGCCATGTCCGCCGGCGCCGGCGAGCTGCAGCGGAAGCTGGCCGCCGAGAGCACCATCGAACAGATCGCCCGCCGCGGCGTGATCCGGGTCGGCATGGATATCTTTGTTCCCTGGGCCATGAAGAACAGGAAGGGCGAGCTGGTCGGTTTCGAGATCGACGTGGCCCGGCAACTGGCACATGACATGGGGGTCAAGGTGGAGTTCGTCCCCACCCGCTGGTCCGGGATTATTCCGGCGCTGATCGCCGGCAAGTTCGATGTCATCATCGGCGGTATGTCGGTGACGCCCCGGCGGAACATGAAGATCAATTTCACCAGGCCCTACTACTATTCCAGCCAGGGCCTGCTGGCCAACCGGAAGAAGACAGCCGGCTTCTCCCTTGAGGATTTCAACTCGCCCCGGGTGACCATCGCCGCCAGGCTGGGCTCCACCGCGGCCCTGGCAGCGAAAAAGAACTTCCCCCTGGCGAAACTGCGCCTCTTTGACGACGAGCCCTCCGCGGTACAGGAGGTTCGCAACGGCCGGGTGCAGGCGATGATCGGCTCCCAGCCGCTGCCGGCCCAGATGGCCGCCGAGTCGCCGGAGATCTTCAGGGCCTTTGGCGAGCAGCTCATGAAGGAACCCATCTGTTTCGGCATCCGCAAGGGGGACGTGGATACCCTGAATTTTTTCAACAACTGGATAGAGATCGTCAAAAGCAAGGGCTGGATCGCGGACCGGTACCACTACTGGTTCGAGACCATGGACTGGAAAAAGGAGATGCAGTAAGCCCATGATTGTCGGCAGGCGCAAGGCGGTGATCCTGGACCTGGTCCTGCTGGCCGGACTCGCCGGCCTGGGGGGATTTCTGCTCTACCGGATCACCGTCCACCTGCAGTATTCGTGGCACTGGAGCAGGATCCCCGGTTACATCCTCCGTTATGACGGGGAGAAGCACCGCTGGGTGGCCAACTATCTCCTGCTCGGCCTGCTGACCACCCTGCGCCTCAGCCTCTGGGGAGGGCTTCTCGCCGTGATCCTGGGCCTGGCCATGGCCCTGGCCAGGACCGGACGCAGTCTCTACCGGCAGCTGGTGGCGCGAATCTATGTCCAGCTCATGCGCAATCTGCCGCCGCTGGTCATCATCTTCCTGTTCTATTTCTTTCTCGCCGACCAGGTGATCCCCCATCTTGAACTGGACCTCCACGCCCGGCAGGCCGCTCCTGCGGTGCGAAGGCTGCTCACCCTGCTGGTGGCCGAGCCGGGTTCCATCTCGACCTTCCTGGCCGCGGTCTGCAGCCTGGCCCTCTTCGAGGGGGCCTATATCACCGAGATCCTGCGCGCCGGTATCGAGGCGGTGGACCGGTCCCAGTGGGAGGCGGCCCATGCCCTGGGACTGAGCCGTCTGCAGGCCCTGCGCCACATCATCCTGCCCCAGGCCCTGCGCCAGGTTCTGCCTGCCCTGGCCGGTCAGTTCATCTCCCTGATCAAGGACTCCTCCATCGTTTCGGTGATCTCCATCCAGGAACTGACCTACCAGGGCAGCCAGCTCATGGCCTCCACCTATCTCACCATCGAGGTCTGGGTGACCGTGGCCCTGATGTACATGCTGCTCACCTTTCCCTGTTCGCTCCTCGTGGCGCGCCTGGAGAAACGTCTGGCCCGGCGCCTGGTCTGAAGGGGCGGACATATAGGGGTTGCCTGGCCGGCGGAGAGGAAGTATTGTAACCATATCATGGAGACGCAACGAATCCTGAGGAACCGGCCTGTTGGCGGAATGGCGGCGTCGGCGGGCGCGCGGCGGCTTGCTGTCTGGCTGCTGCTCTTTTTTCAGCTTCTGCAGCCGTTGCAGGCAGCGGCGATGAGTATCGGCGAGGAGCGGAAGATCGGCGAGAAGCTGCTCTACTCGGTCAGGGCGGAGCTGAAGATCCTTGACGATCCGGACATCAGCCAGTACATCAACGACCTGGGCGCACAGGTGGTGGCGGTGGCCGGCATCCAGTACTTTGACTACCACTTCTTCGTGGTCCGCAGCGACCAGTTCAATGCCTTTGCCGCCCCGGCGGGCCTGGTCTTCTTCTATTCCGGCCTGATCGCCCGGATGAAGAGCGAGGACGAGCTGCTCAGTGTCATGGCCCACGAGATCGGCCACGTGGTCAGCCGCCACATCGCGCAGCGCATGGAAAAGGGGGGGAAGATCAGTGCCGCCACCATGCTGCTGGGTATTGCCAGCCTGGCCATCGGTATTCCGGCCCTGTCCCAGGGACTGCTGGCCGGCTCCATGGCCGCCGGCCAGGCCATCAACCTGAGCTACAGCCGCCAGGATGAGGAACAGGCCGACCGGCTCTCCTTTGAGTGGATGCGGAAGATGCACCGCAATCCCGTGGCCATGGAGGGGATGCTGCGCGTCATGCGCAGGATCAGCCGCTACCGTTCCGACAAGCTGCCCCAGTACCTGCTGACCCATCCCAATCCCGAGGCCCGGCTCAACTATGTCGAGTCCCTGGTGGAGATGGATCCGGACCAGAACGTGCCGGGATATTACAG
>Ga0256833_1000838_pt1 | contig 23334 bp, 17 predicted proteins | sample 356284metaG_FD_190535 | JGI IMG/M metagenome (GOLD analysis project Ga0256833, IMG submission 190535) | Hydrothermal vent microbial communities from Mid Atlantic Ridge, Atlantic Ocean - 356-284 | ecosystem: Environmental > Aquatic > Marine > Hydrothermal vents | place: Atlantic Ocean: Mid... | reverse complement strand
TAATTTCATAATATATATGTTTTTATACAAGTAAAAATACGAAAAAGTATTTTCATAAAAAAGTTTTTTAACATATTTATTTACAGATTTTTAGACTTTATGGACAGACACTATTTAGGGTATATCTATAAAATTATTCTACATGAAGAGTTATTAATAATATTTGATAATAAAAAAGGCACTTGCCGAAACAAGTGCCCAGGATTATGAAAGAAGATTAATTCTTCATTTCATGTATTAGTGTTTTCGTTAAAACACTATTTAATATTTATCATTTTCTTTGTGGAAGTATATTTTTCTGTTTCCAATTTGTAATAAATAACACCGGAAACCATATCGTCAAATGAAACAGTAATTGAATTTTTACCTTTGTGGAAGTATTTAGATATTTTCTTTAAAATTCTTCCTGTTATATCTGTAAATGTAATTGCAGCATATTGACTTTCAGGTAAATAAAAAGCAATAGTCGTTTCATTTACAAATGGATTCGGAATATTCTGGTATAATGCATAGTCTCCTTTGTTTTCAATAGTATTTCTAAACTCTATATGCATATTGTGAATATTAAATTCATTATCATAAGCTTCGGAAGTTATCTTGTTATCTGTAATTGTTAAATTATTTGATAATTGGCCTGCATTTGTGGTTTTGAATACAATTGTAAATAATTTATCTTGATTGGTTACATTTTCCGGTTTTATCCAACTAACTACCAATTGGCCATCCTTGATTTCAGATAAACCAAAACTGTTTTTATCAATTAGTTTTGTATTAGGGATAATCTTTTCAAATATTAACTCGTCATTATTGAAATTCAATGTGAATTGAGCTCCTGATAATTCATTGATATTTGAAACAGTGAAATCAGCAGAAATTTCCGTATTGTTATTGTACTTAATATCATCAAGGTATATTGCTATGTCTTCGCTTTCTCGAGATTCAAGTGTTTCCGAATTACTATTATTAATATCACCGATTTTAATTCCTATCCAGTTGATATTTGAACCGAATTGATTATTGTTTATTTTTATTTTATCTTTCCATGTGGCTAATAAATTAATATTATTTCTAATATCATTTCCATCAGGGGTAAATGCCCAGGAATTATTATTCAAGCTATTGTCTTCACCTAGAATAGCTTTTCTTATCAAGAGTATATCACTTGCAGAAACACTTCCTGAATTATTGGCATCTGCTGCAATATATTTATATGGACGATCAAATGTTTTAATACCCAAAATATGTTTTTGTATAAGAACAAGATCAAGTGTTGTTACTCCCAATAAGAAATCAGATTCCATATTTGCATTCAAATTGTAATTATCATCTGATGAAAGATTAGTAAATTCATATCTGCCGTTTTGATCGGAATACGAATAAAATGAATTTTCGTTTCCTTGTAGATTAAATTCAACATCTTTAAGAGCGATATCATCGGGATTATAAACAAATCCGTATACAATTGAGCCGACGGAAGTATCCGGACATGCATTGGCTTCATTGTCTTCAAGGTCAAGATATACAGTGCAATAATCCTGATTGCCGGCTTCATCTGTAACCCACATTTCTACTGATAAGAAAATTTGCTGACCATTTGGGATATCATTACAAGTTAAGGTTCGGCATGTGTCTGTGACATCGGAAGAAAACGAATATCTAAGATCTTCTTTAGGGGTGCAGTTGTCATAGCTTCCTGTATTACAGTTGTTGCAATTGTCGCTTCCCAGATTGAAATCTTCAGCGCATATAGTTACCATTCCGCCATAATTCATTAAAACGGTTGTAGTTTGAGTCAAACAAAGAGGAGTAGGCTTTTTACAATCTTTTACCGTAACTAATTCTTCGCAGGATGTACTGTTACCACAACCATCTTCAACTACCCAAGCAAATCTGTGAGTCCCGTTTGCATAAACTCCTGAAGCATCATTTGATGGTATTGGTCCAATATCCCAGTTACCATCATTATCAAGGTCTACTCTATATGACCAGTATAATTGATCTGAAGGAGTACAATCATCAGTTGCTGTTTTTATATATGTAATTTCTCCGGCACATGGTCCATAAGTACAAAATGTTCTTGGGGCACATGTTTCGTCAAAAACAGGAGCTTCTCCATTTTGTAGCATTATCAATTGAGTATGTCTCCAAGTAGTTCTATCGGGATATCTTTCATCAAAGTTGCACCAATCAATTACTTCCCAGTGTCTCAATATTTTTGAGCAGGCACCATCAACTACATCAAATACTTCATCTTCATACCTTGCCGAAACCATACTGCAGAAATCTTCATTTTTGAATCTGACTGATCCGGTAATAGCTGTGTCGAAATTTTCAACACAATCATATAATACCTGATCTTCCGGCCAAATAATATCGGAACCTTCAAACTTATGATTATCATTTATTGTAATAACTTGAGTACATGATGAACTGTAATTATTTGAATCCCATGCAGTCCAAGTTCTTCTGATATATCCCGTATTACATTGATTGATAACCGTGAAATCGTTATGTTCTATTTTGGTAACTTCACAATTATCAAAAGCAGTGGCAGTTCCTGTTATTTCCAAATTGTTGTAATCGACATCACATTGAATAACAATATCATCAGGACAAATTACAACAGGGGGAAGTTTGTCAATGACATTAACTTCTACCATACATGTGTTGGATAAACCTGATTCATCAGTCACTTGCAGAACGACTAGTTGAGTAGTATTTATATCTTCGCAACAAAATGTTATGCTATCCCTGAAGAATTGATCAGAACTAACACATACTGGATTCATTCTTCTTACCTTGAATGTGATATCACTGCAATTGTCATGACTGCCATCATCAAATACAAATGCTTCTGTTTTAGCAGTTCCGTCTGTACCGATAACCACCTGAGTATGTTCATCACAAACAGCTACAGGAGGATCGTTATCGAAAATGGTAATAATATTAGTAGTAGTTGTACTATTTCCACAATCATCAGTGGCTATATAAGTAAATTTGATTTTTCCAACCGGAGCATCATGCATAAAAAATGAACCATCCGGCAATATTTCTATATTGTCATAAATTAATTCTGCCGTTTGGGGATTGCCTGCATCATCAAGAATTTGGTATCCGACTGTCCATGTAATTAATTCAAAATCCGAACAATCATGTAAAATTTCCGGTAATTGTAAATGAAAACTTCTTGTACATTCCAATGCATCTGTTGTTAATGAATCATCAGGGACTTTAGTTAAAACAGGACCTCTTTTATCTAAGACAGCTATTAATTGATCGTGTTCTTGCACTTCTCCGCTACACATTTCAGTCACTTTCCAATGTCTGATTATTTTAAATGAGCCTGAGCATATATCGATGACCTGATCTTCATGACTTACATTTACCATATTGCACAATTCTTCGCCGGGAGAGCCTGTTACATTAGGTTCGGGGTAATAATCATGATTATTGATATCGCAAGATAAAGATGGAAAATCAATATCGTCATAATTATGAGGCCAAGTTAAAAATGCAGTTCCTGTTCTTATTACATATATATATTGAGTGCATACTGCCGTATTTCCTGATTCATCTGAGGCTGTCCATGTTCTTAGAATTAATCCTGTATAATTAGTCGAACAATCCATGTTTACAAGTTCGTCACTATAGCTAAGGGTTGCCGGTCCACATGATTCAAAACCCGATTCGATAACATATTCATGTTCTCCTGTAACTATTGGAAAAGATGAGCCTTGTGGAACAGGAAAATTGACATATCCACCGACTTGTTTGAATAATAATGCAAGATATTGTAACGTCCCGGTATTATTTGGGGATTTATCTATTATTACAATTGTCCATGTACCGGAAGGAATTTCGCCATTAAAATCAGAAAGATTTCCTGTTGGCTGAAATGTTCCGCTTACTGCAGGATCTTGAAGTTTACATTCATTAGTAAGATCAACATCTGTTTTTTCAGCTTGGTCATCAAACTCCACATAGAAATTTTCATTTCCGCATGTCAAAGTGTTAAATAATTCCACGGTATCGTTTTGAGGTGAAATTAAAAATGCAGCCAAATCTATATCATTTTCATGTTCAATCCCAAGAATAATATTGAGATCAGTTATGTGTGCTCCTGGAATTTTTCCTACATCAAAAGAATATTTTAATGAATCAGCATCAGGAATAGGTTCGTTTGGTTCATAAGCAAAACGGAAGTTATGAGGTAAATTTGTGCCTGGAACAGGATCAAGGTAGCAAGTAGTGAATATAGTATCACATACTAAAGGAGGAGCTACTTTATCATAAATATCAATGTAACTCCAGCATTTATTTCCATTTGTAGTGTCAATTACTTCAGCTACCAATACCAGTCCTACATGATCTTTATTAACAGTATTACCTATAGGGTTGTCATTTTGGTCAAAAACATTAACCTCAAATATACCCATATCAGGATAGTCTCCTTCAAGTAATTGATCAGGAGTGATTTCTGTAATACAATCAAGATCCATACTTATATTGACAGTGTCATTACATGCTATTGTGCCATCTGTCAATTTATTCACATAATTAAAACCGGAATTTGTTGCATAACCGGAGTGAATAATAAATATCAATAATCCAATTGATAAAATTTTTGATAAATTAAATTCAAATTTTTCCATTTTTTTTCTTTTTACGGTGTAAAGGGAATTTTTCATATGTATTTATAAATTATTTTATTTTTTAATAAATTGTATTTGTGGTTTGTAATAAAAAGTAAATCAGTGCATTATGATTTTAGATATCTTTGTATTTAAAAAATATTTTATTCATAACTGAAATAAGACAAATATTATACCAATTTTTAATGTTTGTATTTTAATTGGAAGAATTATGAAGTTAATGGTCTATAAATTGTTTGAATTTTAAAAACTGATATGAATTCCTGTATGTATTATAAATTTTTAATAAATGCAATCTGTTTTCTAATAATAATATTCGTTTATCGTAATTTATAAGCATTTGATATAAATAAATTTTACGTTTGATTTAATAATTATAATATTGTATAAAATCTTAATAAAATGAAATTATTCTTATTCTTCATATCTGCTTTACTGTTGTTAGGTCTTGATTTGAATGCACAGACTATCATGTCTCTTGAGGATTGTATTCAAATGGCTCAGAAAAACAGTATTTCCGTAAAACAATCATATTTGAATAATGCGGATGCTGTAATCTTGGAGAAATATTCAAAACAGCAACTTTTGCCGTCACTAAATTCAAGTACGGATATCTCTTACAATCTTGGTAGATCTATTGATCCTACAACGAATGATTTCCTTACAGAATCATTTACTTCACAGAGATATAGTATTAATTCTATGTTGACTCTATATAATGGGAATAAACTTAGGAACAGTATTAAACAGGCTATGATGAATAGAAAAGCAACTGAGCAAGATATAGAACAAATGAAAAGGGATATTGCTTTATTGGTTGCAAATACATATTTGTCTATATTGTATGCAAAAGAGAATTTGGCAAATGCTCGGAATCAATATCAATCGACAAAAGAGCAACTGGATAAAATGAATAAATTAATAGATGCAGGGCTTCAAGCCCCAACTGCTTCGCTTAATCTGGAAGCACAATTATTATCTGATGATCAGCTTGTAATATCCAGGAAAAATGATCTGGATAAGTTTTATCTTGATTTAAAAAATATATTATTACTTGATGATTCTGTTAAATTGCAAATAGAAATTCCAAAAATAGATTTTAATAAACTTGCAGAACCGGAATTTAAACAACTTAACGAATTATATAATGCATCACTTCAGCATTATCCTGCATTTTCAGCGGCTGAATATAGAATTAAAAGTGCAGAATATCAAAATAAAATAGCAGAAGCAGCATTGTTGCCGTCAGTAAATTTTTATGCAGGATTGTCCACTAATTATGCAGATAGGGCAAAAAAAATAATTGGAAAAAATGAAGTTATAAATAATCAGACTATTATTTTCAACGGAGAAGAAGTATCAATAGGTTTTCCTGTTTCTGTTCCTGTTTTTGGGACTTACAAATATTTTGATCAGTTGAAAGATAATGCGGGGCTGGGATTGGCGCTTCAAGTGCGTATACCGATTTATAACAAATATGCTACACGTGCCCAAGTTCAAAGATCGAAATTAAATATAGAATCGGCAAAGCTATCACGGGAAAAAGTATTACAGGATGTTAAATCAAATATACAGGCATCTTTGGCGGATGCTAAAGCGGCGAGACTTCAATATTTGGCAGCTAAAAAAGCTTACGATGCCCAAAAAGCAGCTTTTGGAAATGCCAAAACACAGTTTGATATAGGAACTTTAGGAACCTATGATTATTTAAAAGCCAAATCAATGTATGAACAATCGGAAAACACTTTATTAATATCAAAATACACATATTTGTTTAAAACAAAAATTTTAGAGTTTTATCTTGGTGAAAATTTGTCATTTGAAAAATAATATTTGAGTTTGGACTCATAATTTGCTATAAAAAAATTGATATGAAAAAGAAGAAAAAAAATATGAGATTATATATTATTCTTGCGATTGTTTTAATAATACTTGTCGTCGCAGCTATAATAAAAGGGAAAAGTTCGAAAAAGGGGATATTGGTACGTACCGGTAAGATTGAGCTCAGAGATATTAAGGAAGTTGTATCAGGGAGCGGTAAAATTTATCCTGAAACGGAAGTGAAGATTAGTTCTGATGTCTCCGGTGAAGTTGTGAAATTAAATGTAAAAGAAGGAGATAGTGTTAAAATGAATCAGGTACTTGCAGTAGTGAATCCGGATACATATCAATCTGTTGTTCAGAGGGCAGAGGCTAGTCTTAATAATGCCAAAGCTCAGTTGGCAAATGCAAAAAGCATGATTCAAGCCAATCTTGCTCAAAAGGAACAGATTGTATCTAAACTGGAAGTGGCAAAGAAAAATTATGAGCGAAATAAAATTCTGCATGATCAAAATGTAATATCAGATGTTGATTTGGAGAATGCCCTTTCTACATATAACGAATTGAAAGCAAATCTTAAATCTGCGGAGGCAAATATATCATCTGCCCGGGAAAGCGCTAAAGCTGCAGGTTTTACAGTAAAAAGTGCGGAAGCAGGTCTTAATGAGGCTATTTCAAATCTAAAAAGAACTACAATAATCTCTCCTATTGACGGTACAGTTACGATGCTTGCAATTGAGGAGGGCGAGAGAGTAGTAGGCACAATTCAGATGGCAGGAACAGAGATGATGCGTATTTCCAATTTGGATAATATGGAAGTCAGAGTTGAAATATCCGAGAATGATATTTTGAAAGTAAATTTAGGTGATACGGCAAAAATTGAAGTAGATGCTTATGTAGATAAAAAGTTTACAGGTAAAGTAGTCGAAATTGCTAATTCTGCCTCTGATATTTCAAGTTCTTCATTAAATTCTGACAGAGTAACAAATTTTATAGTAAAGATCAGGATTGATAGAAAATCTTATGAAGATTTGATGAAAGGGGATATGAAAAAATTTCCATTTAGACCCGGTATGTCTGCTACCGTCGATATTTATGCAAATCAAGTGAAAGATGCTTTAAGTGTTCCTATACAAGCTGTAACCACAAGAGCCAAATACGAAAAGAAAGAGAAAATTAAAGATAAAGAAGGAAAAGAAAATTTAGATGATGACGATTTGCAAGAAGTGGTATTTGTTGTTAGATCGGATACTGTAGATAAGGTAGTGGTTAAAACAGGAATCCAAGACGATGAGTATATTCAAATATTAAGCGGCCTCAAAGTTGGAGAAGAAATTGTTACAGGTCCATATAAAATAGTTTCAAAAAAACTGAAAGAAGGTGATAAAATCATAAGAAAAGAATAGTTGTTTTACTGTATAATTATTGGTTAAAAGCATTTTATAGACAGATACTACTTGAATAGATATTAAAATAATATTTAAATCATTTTTTGGGATTCTACATTTTTATATATACTTTTACGGCTTTAATAAAAAGGTATAGCAGTCCATGATAATCATTTTGTTTTGAATTTTTTTATTATTTATCGCAAAAGTATTATATAGGGCTGATTATCAATAATATAAATGCTTGTAATATGAATTTTGATATTTATTCCAATGAAAACATGAAAATGATTGAGCAAAGTGCCCGCGATTTTGCCGAACAATATATTCGTCCTTATGTAATGAAATGGGATGAAGCTCAAATTTTTCCTGTGGAGACAATGAGGAAATTGGGTGAATATGGATTTATGGGAGTATTAGTGCCTGAAGAATATGGAGGTTCCGGGCTTGGTTATCAGGAGTATATAACTATTATTACTGAGATTGGCAAGGTGTGTGGATCTGTAGGATTAGGAGTGGCTGCTCATAATTCACTTTGTACAAATCACATACTTCAATTTGGTAATGAAGAACAAAAAAATAAATATCTTCCTTTATTGGCAACAGCAGAATGGATTGGTGCCTGGGGTTTGACGGAACCCAATACAGGAAGTGATTCTTTACAAATGAGATGTGTTGCTGAAAAAGATGGTGATTATTATATTCTCAATGGAATAAAAACATTTATTACTCATGCTATTTCAGGTAATGTTGCAGTAGTTTTGACTAGGACAGGTGAATTAGGAGATAGCCATGGGATTAGTGCTTTTATTGTAGAAAAAGGGACAAAAGGGTTTTCGGCAGGAAATAAAGAAAATAAATTGGGAATGCGAGCTAGTGAGACTGCACAATTGATTTTTGATAATTGCAGAGTACATAAAAGTCAGATGCTTGGAAATGAAGGGGATGGGTTTATTCAAGCTATGAAAATATTGGATGGTGGACGTATCAGTATTGCATCATTAGGCCTCGGAATCGCTAAAGGAGCTTATGAGGCTTCAGTGAAATATTCTCAGGAACGAGAACAATTTGGAAGACCTATTAATAAGTTTCAGGCTATCGCTTTTAAATTGGCAGATATGGCGACCAAGATCCAAGGTGCTGAATTGCTTACCAGACAGGCAGGTGCTCTTAAAGATGCCGGAAAATATCATACTAAAATTGCTGCTATGGCAAAATATATAGCGTCGGAAATTTCTGTTGAGGTAGCAACTGATGCGATTCAAATATTTGGAGGTTATGGATATACTAAGGATTATCCTATTGAGAAATATTATCGTGATTCAAAATTGCTAACAATAGGAGAGGGGACAACTGAAATTCAAAAATTAGTTATTTCCAGAGAAATATTTAAAGGAAAATAATTAATCATTCATTTTGTTTTAGTTTAAAAAGCTAATAACTCCGTCTTAATCTTAAATAGATTCCATTTTGGATATTTTTAAATTTATCATTTTGATTTCCGAAAAATAATTGGCCGAAGAAGTCCAAATCCCAGTTTTCAGCTAAATTATAAGAATAACTAGGTAATAAACCGATAGCGGGTAGTTCTTGCATCAACATTATTCCCATAGTGGCAGATGATTGCGGATTGATTTGATAAGTTCCTTGCAGCAAATATGATAAACGGTTAGGCATAAGATTTTTTGCCGTTAGGGATTCACTGAGGAAATAATTGAAATCAAAATCATTAAAATCCGTTATACCATTGCTTTTATAGAGAATATTTCCGATTAGCATGAATCCGTTTTTAAAAAAATAATCAACGGAAATAGATGATAATAGGGATGTCTTTGAATTAATAGCATCTTTTTGTGGTATGAAAACAGTGGTTTCCCCCTTGAAATCAGCATTCCATAAATATCCTTCCCAACCAATTCCCAAAGCAATATCCTTGTAATATTTGGCGGCAATCAGTTGGATGTCATAAGTTTTTATATTGAATTGGCTTCGAAATGCAATAATGGTTTTATCAAAATCCTTACTATAGGAATAAACTGCCTGAATAGCTGATGATTCACCATAATTGTATTGTATGCCGAGAGCATCGCTACCCGGTCGTTCTTCATAATCAAAATCCAAAAAATTATATGCATTAAATAAATCATTGGTATTCCATGCCCATGTTTTACCCCAATTTATTCTTTGACGCCCTGCTTTAAATTCCCAATCGCCATAATTATATGTTAGAGATAACCTGTCTATCTTTGAATGTAATAACAGGCCTGATTTATCTATTAAAAATATTGATAGGTCTATATCGTTTTCAGTATTAATAAATTTTTTGAAATTAGGGATTTGAAGTGATTGGCCCCACAAAAATCTATTTCTAATTTGAAGGTCGAATGTAATGTTGTTACTTATATATGCTTTGAAATTTATACGGTTATGTATTTGATTATCTATGAACGTAAAATTAAAATTTTTAAATGTTGTCGTATTCAGATACTTTATATATCCGGTAAAGGAAGTGTTCTTTTTCCACCATGAACTATTATTTTCTTGACTATTTAGATTAAATGATACGATGATCAAAAAGGCAAATGCAATAATTTTTTTTAACATAATAGTTGATCTTTTATGGTTTTAAAATAGTGTCAGAACAGCTGCTAAATTTGTGATAGGGTTAACCCCGTGAAATTGCTTTATTAAAATTTGTGATTTTATTTCACCGGGTAAACCCCAAAATTAATAAATTACAACTTTTTTGTGAAAAGTTGAAAAAATCATGGCAAATTAATGCTGCTGGTTTTGATTTTTGATTATCAGTGATTAGTTTTCAGCCTTTAATAGCGAGTATTCTATCACTATCCTTCGGTTATCAATCAGCAGTAATTCCTACATAGAAACTTAGAACGTTGCATTTTTTTTGAAATCTGTCAGCTGTGGCGTTTGGTCTGCTATACAGGGGAAAATCTAATTAAAAATCTTTATTTTTAATTAATCAAACATTTTATAGACAGACGCTACTTAATCACAATAAATTTCTTTGACAATAATTTATTTTTGGTAAAAATCGTAAAAATATATGTACCGGGAGGAATACCTGATACATCAAATGTCTCTATTTGAGTTTTTACATCTTCAATATTTCTAATATTTAAGATATTACCCTTTAAATCGTGTAGTACCATTGTTGCTTTTTTGATTCCGTTTTCAAATTTTAATTCAACTTCAAGGTTTTTACGTACTGGATTTTGTTTGATTATCACACTTTTTTCAGGAAGGGTATTATCTTTTGTTACTACTGTAAAAGTAGAATTTAAACCAATCTGCCAGGCGCCAATATCTCTTGAGATATTGTAAAATCTACTTCCATCTCCATAATCTGCATATCTTAGAGAAATAATTTGATCCGGATAGAAATAACGGACAATTCCGGCATAATGGTTATCTACTGTTTGGTAATATCTTGTTCCTTTAGGCCAAAATACCCCCACAAAATATTTTTTTCCCGGTTTTAAGTCAATATAATCATATTCATCGTCAGCAGAGCTGAGTTGAAAATTACGTAATTCATATTTATCCACGTTCTCAGCATTTTCAGCGGAATATCCGATATAAGTAAGTTGCTTGCTTTCATTTCCATCTACAACAATTCCATCCTTGGCCATGAAATTGGACAGATCGTCTTTTATAGTATCAGCTACTTCAAATAAATATGCATTTACGGGAAATGATATTTTGTCATCAGGATTTGGAGTACTCATCCACATAGCCAGGGATACGGATGTTGCTCTGAATCTGATATTGGGATTATCAACCCAACTTCCCGTTTTAAATTTATTTATGTAATAAACATCATAAATTGGACCGTTATCTGTACTGCCTTGATAGGAATATGAGTAGTCCGCATAATCATCGGCAGTACGGTATTTCCAATTGATGCATAAATCTGAATTGTTTAACTCATTTGAACCAATTCTGAAATTTTGCCAATATGTTTTGTTTTCCAAAGTAGCAGAACCACTTGTTACAATGGAATAGACAGCAACATACAAGCCTGTATCTATATTCACAGGGGGACTATATGAATTGAAATTAATATCAATAGTGTCACCGTGATTCAAATTGAAAAATGTGGAATCAGTATAATAAGTTTCCAGATTATCCCTATTTACAATTTCAACAATTCCCATGATGTTATTCATGCTTTTTTCACCGGCATTTCTGACTCTCATTTTGAATTTTAATGAATCGTGTGATATAATGTACTGAGGTGTATTAAAACTTGCAGGTGGATACCATGTACCTAATATTTGTGGGTCGGCAGGAGGATTAGATAATACATAAACATCATCAATAATCCAAAAATAATAACCTCCTTCCCATATAAATTTTATTTTAACTTCAGCTTGTTTGGCAGCTACGGAGGAAATATCAATTATCTTTTCAGAGTAGCGGCTTGTAGAATAATTTAATATGATATCTTTATTTAAAGTTATTTCATAAACCCATGTTTCTCCTCCATCTATAGAAACTGCAAGTTTGGTCCCACCATGCCATGTTCTGTAATATTGATTAAATTTCACATAAACATTATTATAATTTTCACATGAAAAAGCCGGGGATATTAATTCGCCTGTTTGAGGATATGGTGCAGGGCCATCACCTGAATTCCCGTTTGTTCCTCCGGTATCATAATAATCAGAATCAAATACTGCAGCTCCATTGTCAACAGAAGGTGATGCGATAGGTTCGCGTCCGTACCACCATTTTCCCTTGTCGGCTTTTCCATCTGCTTCCCATACCCATCTAGCACTGTCGTTTGGTGAAACAGCTTTTGTCGTCCAATCATTTAATCCTCCGTTGAATTCACTATTCGGATCACCCGGGCCACCCCAGATATATTCTTGTGAAAATAAGATTTTGACATTTGTCAAAAAAATAATTAAAAACAAAAAAAATAATAATTTTTTCATAATTATATGATTTAGTAATGTATAAATGCGGTTATTTAAATAAATTACCTATATATTTACTATTAAACAATGATCTAATTAACTGAAGTTTAGTGTAAAGTTAAAAAAAATAAATAAAAAAAACAGCTATAAAATCATAAAAATTTAAAAACAATCATTTTAAGATATTTTTAAATAATTAAGCATTTTATGGACAGGCTCAATATCAGAACAACTGACTCCTAAAAATAATAATTGTAGAATATAAGACAAATAATTGAGAATTGAGAATGACAAAAGAGAAATTTAATTATGAATGATGAATGATGAGTTAAAAAACCGGTTTTGAAGTCATGCTGTCGTATGTTTTAAAGTTCTAACTGCAATTATCGCAAAATAATTTACAGCGGACTATTTTGTATTAATTATTAGCGGGTCAGTCGTTCTGAAATGTTTATTCAAAAATATTGAAGACTTATTATCTTATAATATCTTCAACGATCTTCCCGTCTTCAAGAGTTATAACTCTTTTAGCTTTGTCGATCACCCTTTGATCATGAGTAGAAAAAATAAATGTTGTTCCTTCTTCTTTGTTCAGCTTTGCCATAATATCTAAAAGTTGAGAAGTCGAATAGCTATCAAGATTTGCAGTAGGTTCATCTGCCAGTATAAACTTTGGTTTTGAAGCCAAAGCTCTTGCCACAGCAACCCGTTGTTGTTGACCTCCAGACAATTGATTTGGACGTCTATTCATTAATTCTCCTAAGCCTACTTCTTCAAGCAATTCTTTTGTTCTGCTATCTCTGAAATTTCTATCTTTCCCTTGCAAAAGCATTATGAATTCTGTATTCTCTTTGGCAGTCAATACAGGTATAAGGTTATATGCCTGAAAAATAAAACCTATATTGTACAACCTGAAATCGATTAGTTTTCCACTTTTCAGCTTTGTGATATCAGTACCTTCGATATTGACATTTCCCGAATCAGGTTTGTCCAGTCCTCCCAATATATTTAAAAAAGTAGTTTTCCCTGATCCTGAAGGTCCTACGATTGCAGTAAATTCTCCTTGCCTAAAATTACAAGAAACATTATTAAGTGCTCTGACCTCAATTTCTCCTTGTTTATATATTTTGCTCAGGTTTTGAGTTTTTATTACAGTTTTCATATTATATATTTTTTTAATATTATTTGAATTTTATTCATTTTTACAGTGATTTTACCGCTTCTGCCGGATTTAATTTCAATGCTCTCCTTGCAGGAAATAGAGATGAAATAAATGCTATGATGATTGTTAAGAATGTTATCTCGAAATATATATTGGTTGGAAGATAAGTATAAATGATAGTACCCATTCCAAAACTAGCAAGTCCGGATGAGAAAATACTTAAATCAATACCATGTATTGAAAAATATTTGATGGTGATATAAGCAAATAATAATCCGACAGGTGCTGCTATTAGTGACAAAAATAAAGTTTCGTACGATATCATACTGAATATTTTTCGTTTTTTCATCCCTACTGCCATTAACATCCCTATTTCTTTTTTTCGTTCCAATACAGCCATCAGCATCGAATTGATGATTCCAAATGATAGTGCGAGCAATATTACGACCATAAAAATATATAAAAACTTACTCATCATAGCTTGGGCATAGCTTAGGGCAGGCGATATTTCCGCCCAAGTTTCTATTTTATTGGTTTTATCTACTTTTTCCAAATCCTTTTTTATCAAAGGAGCATTTTTAATATTATTTCCCAATAATGCTATTTCGTGTAATGTGTTTTTGCTTAGTCCGGTTATTTTAGCCAAATCTTCTATTTTAACAAATGCAGTTGAAAGTTCTAAAGTAGAATTTTCAGCATTGTAAATACCTTCCACTCTGAAAGCTCCATTGACTAGGTCTCCATTGATATTTTGTAGAGTTACTACAACCTTTGAATTAAGTTTTGCATTCATTTTTTTAGCTAATTCTTTACCTAATACAATTGGGTTTCGCTTTAATCTGGTAAAATAGTTGCCTTTTTCTATTTTACTAAAAATAGCTGTTACTTTTTTTTCAGTTTCAGGGTTAATGCCATAGAGTTGGATTCCATAATTTCCTTTTGCATTTGCTATCATGCCTGCAGCTATTTGTCTACCTGTATAAGCTTTAATCATTTTATTTGATTTGCAAGCGTTCAAGTCAATTTGAGGAGAATTAATAGTATCTTTTATGTTCAAATTAGCTAGAAAAGTTTTGTTGTGGATTTGTAAATGAGAAAGCGAAGTAGAAATTATATTTTTTGTTCTTTGTTCGTTCATCCCGAGGGTTAAGGCCGATATAAATAAGCCGGACCAAATACCAAGAATGATGGATATAATGACTATACTACTTCTCAATTTATTGCGCCATATATTTCTCCAGGCTATTTTTAAAATTGTTATCATTTTTTGTACTTAATTTTTTATTATTTAATTTAGTAGATAAATTTTAGATAAATAAATCTTTTATAATTAAATTTCTTTCATCGCTTCCACAGGTTTTAGATTCTTTATTTTCCATATTGGATACAGGGCGGCAATCATTGCAACTATAAGTATTATCATTGCATGAACCAGTGATATATGCCAATCTGTTGATAAAATCATCAACGGTTCAAATCCATATCCTTGCATTGCCTGACCTTCCTCTCCTGTCAAAAGTACCGGATTATTGTGATAATAATGAACAATAGGTTGAATAAAAATAATTCCCGCAAACACTCCTATTAGAGATAAAATAAGGGACTCTAAAAACATCATTGTCATGAGTTTGATTTTTTTAGTTCCTACTGCCAGCATAACTCCAAGTTCATAAATTCTTTCTTCTGTCATCATTAACACAGTGCCGAATATGCCAAAAGATATTATCATATAAAGTATTCCAATCATAATCATACCACCTATATTATCCGCTGCGATTGCTTGTTTTAGTTCGGGTATCATTTTTTCCCAACTCATTATTTCATATTTATCAGGATCTATTTTTGCTTTTAATTCTTTATACAATTTTGCGGTTTTAGTATTTTCTTCTTTTGCTATTACCAATTGCGTAACCATATTACCGGCTGAATTATATTCACGGGCTAATTTTAATGGAAAAAAAACTATTAAATTATTGATTTTCGGATTTTTCATATCAATAATACCTTTAACCGGATATTTACCTGCGGCTGTCATGCCATGGAATCCTTGACCGATAAAAACTACCGTATCTCCCGGTTTTTTCTTAAAATATTCGGCTAAGCCCTTTGATAATACTACAGAATTATCATCATTATGGAAAAGGCTTCCGTTAACTAATCGGTTTTCCCATTTTGTTAATAGTTTTTCTTTTTCGATTTGTACTCCTTGTATCATTACACCTTTGGTTGTATGTCCTGATGACATAAGAGAGAAAGTTTGTAAACGAGGTATCACATCGATTACCCCGAGGGTGTTTTTTATATTTTTAACCATTGAACTATCTGGAGAAAAAGCATTGTTTATGGTTTGTTCATCCCAATATCCTTTTTTATGGATTTGAATAAACCCAGTGTAAGTATTCACAACGTTTTTTATCATATTGCCATACATTCCGAGTTGCATTGACCTGGTAAAAATTGCTAGAAAAACAGCTATTAAAACAGAAAATATTGTTATTAAGCTTCGTTTTTTATTTCTCCATATATTTCTCCAGGCAAGTTTTAATATTAGATTCATTTGTTTATTTATTAATAAATTTAGTTAAATTGCTCAATTAGGTAAATGATTTTTTATCCTTTATCTCAACCTTTTCATGAATCTTGTAGTGAAATATTTATCAGGAATTTTAATATTAAATTTCCATTCCAAATAATCAATAATTGTTTTATTTCCCGGTTTTTCTTCAGGTATAAATTCCATGTGTGAAGGCAACTTCTTTCCACTAAATGTTTTGATATCAGAAGCGATAATAGTATTCACCAAAAAACCATCCTCATCGTAATATTCTCCTTTTAGTTGATTGTAATTGTTTTTATCTATCCACAATAGAATTTTACCCCACACTACTGCAGCGTTTTTTTTAGGTGTTAATTCAATTTTCCAACAATTAGCATTTGCAACTTTTTCTTCTCCTACTAATTTATGAGTATAATCTATCAAAATAGATGATTGTTTTATCATATCATCATTGGTTAGATCAGTTCCCATCCAGCCTTGGGTCATCATAGAAGGTGGTAATTTGACCACTCTCTCGATTGAAGGCATATAATTCCAAACTTCTTTTTTCCTTCTCAAAAAAACAATTCCCTTTTCCTTAGCCGGTGATACTACAAGGGCTATAGAATAATCTTTATTCTTCTCCCATGCTTTGACAGTCATTTCTTTGGACCATGATGGGCGAATAGCTTTTATTTTTATTTTAGCATAGGAACTAGTACCCCTGATTTTATCATCTGATTTTTTTACAATGTCATAAGCTGACTGTGCCTCAATTTGTAGGGAGTATGATGCGATAATTAATATCAGAATTATTTTCATATCAAATTATTTTATTTGTTAATGTTTATAAAGAATTTTCATTTTCTGTTTAAATACTTCCAACATCATCTCAATTGGATAATTTTCAGGTTCTTCAAGTATATGCAAACTGATTCCATCAATAATAGCTCCTATGAATAAAAATTCGGATAGGGGATTTTTTACATTCATGTTATTCAATAGTTCAGACCCATATTTTATATATTTTTTTTTTCGTTCATTGATTTGTGAAGCATACCGGTCTCTTATTTGTTTTTTATAACTCAGCCCTGTAATCAATTTCCAGAATTGAGGCTTGTTTTTTACCGAATGCATAGTCATTTCCAATATTTTGTATAATGATTCTAAAGGTTGGTCCGTGTTGTTGTTTAATATTTTAAACAATTCATCAAATTCTTTAAAAGCTTTGAAAATTATAGAATCCAATAAATCATCTTTGCTGTTGAAATAGTTATATATCAATCCTTTGGAAATACCCGCTTTTTTTGCAATATCATTAATTGATATAGCATTGAAACCATATTCTGCGAATAATTCAGTAGCCGCATCTATGATTTTCCCCCGGCTTTTATTTCTTATTTCTTCCCATTGTGATTGTGTTCTCGGACTCATAAAATAATTAATGATTAAACGTTTGGTCAAAGATAATAAATATTTGTTTAATACATAGGAATTTATTGGATAATTGTCAAATTATGACACAAAAAACCGTGTTTTTATTTTAAATATTTCCTTTTTCACATTTCCTTTGACCTTGAGAGTATAAACTTTGAACTACATTAGTAATATATTGGTAATTGTTGAAAGGTTTGTAAGAATCACAAAATATTAATTTTTAGAGAGAAAAAATCTCAGGAAGATTTTATTTTTTAAATAAAAATTATACCTTTGCACTCCGAAATTTTAAAATTATTAAAAAACTAAAAAAAGAATGAGACAATACGAAGTAAATTTTATCGTCGATCCCGTACTGTCAGGCGATGAAATCAAAGAGGCAGCTCAGACTTATGTAAATCTTATCCAGGAGAATGGAAATAAGATCGTACATGTGGATGAGATGGGGTTGCGCCAGTTGGCATATCCCATTAAAAAAAGAACTACAGGAATGTATTATTGTGTAGAATTTCAAAATGATGATAATACATTTATTCCGAAATTGGAGTTAGCATTGAGACGTGATGAAAGAATCATGAGGTTTCTATCGGTTAAATTAGATAGATACGGAGTTGAGTATAATGAGAAAAAACGTAATGGATTGATTGGTAAAAAGGATGATAAAAGAGAGAAGTTGAAAGAAGATATCAAGCAGATTAAAAAAGAGGCGGCAAGAGTAGTGGAACCAACGGCTAAATCCGAAGAAGAATAATTGTTAATCATTAAAATTTAGAAAAATGGCTAGTAGAGAAGATATAAAATTTTTAAATAATCCGAATATTGGTAAAAAAAGGAAGAAATACTGTAGATTCAGAAGATATGGAATCAAATACATAGATTATAAAGATCCTGATTTTCTTTTGCAATTTATCAATCCCCAGGGGAAAATATTACCTAGAAGAATTACAGGTAATTCACTAAAATATCAGAAAAAGGTTGCGATTGCGATTAAAAGGGCAAGACACCTCGCAATTTTACCTTTTGTTGCTGATAATATGAAGTAATTTTTTGGAACTAAAAAAAAAGTTAAAATGAAAGTTATATTATTAAAAGATATGGAAAAATTGGGGGTAAAGTATGATGTTGCGACTGTGAAGGATGGGTATGGAAGAAATTTTCTTATTCCCCGGAAATATGCTGTAATTGCAAATAAAACAAATATGAATAAGTTGCAAAATCTTAAGGATGCCGAAGAAAGAAAGGCTGCAGCTATGCTTGAAGAATTTAAAAAATATGCTGAAAGTATTGAAAGTAAGGTCTTTGAGATTGGTGCAAAAGCAGGAACTACAGATAAGATTTTTGGAAGTGTGACAAATGTTCAACTTGCAAATAAATTAAAAGAAGACCTGGGTATTAGTTTAGATAGGAAAATTATAGAGATTGAAGAAGAAGTTAAAACACTTGGGACACATAAGGCGTTGGTGAAATTACACAAAGATGTAGTTGCAACCATGACGTTTGAAGTAGTAAAAGAATAATTTGATGAAATGTTAAACAAAAACCGTTTCGATTAATATTGGAACGGTTTTTTTTTGCTGTAATTTTATAGATAAACACTAATCACATTTTTTTTATTCCTGTGTATGAAATTTTAAATGAATAAAAATTAATGTACATTTGCATAATAATTAATTTATAAAAAAGAATCTGGAAATATGGGTATAAAATTATTTTACCCGGTTGGTAAAAATTCCGTTAATAAAACATTTGTACTATGAAATTCAAAACAATATTAGTAGAGATAAAAGAAAGAATAGCTATTTTGACACTTAACAGGCCCGAAGCATTGAATGCATTAAATAAAGACGTATTTGATGATTTGGATAATTTTTTCACGAATGAGGCACCAAATAATGATGAAATAAGGGGGGTTGTTATTACGGGGGCAGGAAATAAAGCATTTGCAGCTGGTGCTGATATTACCGAATTTATTGGAATGACAGAGGAAGATGGATCAAAACTCTCTGCAAGAGGCATGGAAGTTTTTGATAAGATAGAAAATTGTCAAAAGCCGGTGATTGCAGCTATAAACGGATTTTCACTTGGCGGGGGGAATGAATTGGCCATGGCTTGTCATATGAGAATAGCGGGTTCAGGTGCAAGGTTTGGGCAACCTGAAGAAAATTTGGGTTTGATAACAGGTTATGGTGGTACTCAGAGGCTTCCTATATTGGTTGGAAGAGCTAAAGCTATGGAACTTTTGTTGACAGGAGATATGATTGATGCTAATGAAGCAAATCAACTTGGGTTGGTCAATCATGTTGTTGAAAAAGGACATGAAGTAGAGAAAAGTATTGAGATAATGAAAAAGATTATTTCAAAGAGTCCGTATGCAATAGCAAAAATGATTGAGACTGTAAATGCCGGTTTTGTAAATAGGCAAAATGGATTTGAAATGGAAATCAAGAATTTTGGTAAGACCATTGGAAGTCATGACGGGCAGGAAGGAGCGAAGGCATTTTTAGAAAAAAGAAAGCCAGGTTTTATAGGAAATTAATAAATTATATAAAAATTAGATATTATTTATTTTAATAAAATGTTATTTGTTTTTTTTGTTTGTGAAAAATAGTTTTCTTTGCAGGTAAATTAATGAATTTGTCCCATGTTAAGTAGAAGAAGTGTAAGAGTTAAAGTTATGCAAGTTCTCTATGCTCAAAATAGAGATAAAGAATTGCATGATGATGAAGTTATAAAATTGTACAATGATTCAATCAGTGGTACATTTGATTTATTCTTGTTGAATTTGTATTTATTGATTGAAATCACCAGGGTCTCGGTTGAAGATGAAGGTAAGCGCATATCTAAATATATTCCTACAGAAGATGATAAGTTATTCAAAAGTACTCTTTATAATAATGATATCATAAAGTCTTTGGCGAGTAACAAAGTGTTAAAAAGTAAATTTGAAGATTTAAAATTTGCCGAAAAAATAGATGCGGATATAATTAGAAAATTATACAGAAATTTTTCACAAGAAAAGTCTTATAATGATTATTGGCATAACAGGAAAGAATTGGAGGATGATAGGAATATTTTATTGGAATTGTATCGCTTTTTGAGAGCCAGTGATGTCTTTAATGAAAAAGTTGAGGAGTTATATTATCAATGGATAAGTGAAAAGTCAGTTGTTATTGGATCAGTCAAAAAAGTAATTAAACGAAAACAATTCGAGGGTGAATTTATAAATGAATATCTTCCGCTAAAAGAAACTACTCATGATTTTGGTGAAGAGTTGCTAAAATTTTCACAAAAAATTGAACCCGAATTGGAAAAATATGTTGTCCCAAGGTTATTGAAATGGGATAAAGACAGAATAGCAGTAGTAGATAAAATATTTATAAAAATGTCTTTAGCCGAAGTGCTTTATTTTGAAACTATTCCTTGTAATGTTACTCTTAACGAATATGTGGAATTGTCTAAAGATTATTCTACAGATAAGAGCAAAGAATTTATCAATGGGGTTATGGATAAAGTTATCAGAGACTTGAAAGAACAAGGTTTGGTTAAGAAAAATTAAAACAATTACCCACTCGATTCTCTCCAATACCGTTTAGTTATTTATAAGAAAAAGTTAAAATGTTTTGATAAAATAATGGTATTAATTTTTGCGTCACCTTGATTCCCTACGGGCAGTTATCCTGAAATTAGGATTCACTTTCTTTTCAACTTGTTAGAGTTCTGGAATTTAAGTGTTTATGTTCAATTCTTCATCTTTTATAATTATTCAAAATTTAAAATAAAAATAGCTTATTGCTAAATTTTTGTATATAAATGAAACTATTTCTCATTATTTTACGTTAACTATTATACAAAATAGCTATATTAAGTGAAATTATTCGACATTGGTATAGTATTTGTACAATTATTAAAAATCCTATGAATATGAAAAATATAATAATAATATTTATTATAGCACTATTGAGTGTAAATATGTTTGCTCAAAGCAATAGTCAGGACATTGATAAAAATGTTGTAAGAAATGTAATATTAATAAACTCTGCGCCATGGGAAGTTCTTATGAGTAAAAACGGAGATATTCTGGCAAAATTGACATATCTTCCCGATTATTTAAAAGGGTATGATGTTGATTGGAAAGAAAACACAAACTATGAACCTGATATCCCGGTAGCAAGCAATATAAATTCTTTGAACCAGCTAAAAACTTTTAAGAAAAAAGAGGGAGTGATAAGCAATTCAGGTATAAATAAGGTAAAAGAGATTTATTTTAGGGTTGGAAGTGCTTTGTTAAGTAATAATGCGATTAATGATTTAAATATTATAGCTCAAAAATTAAATAATAATAAAGATAGTGTGTTGCGTTTGTTTGGATTTATAAATGAACCTGAGTCACGATCTTCTATTCTTGGCAAGAGGAGAATGGATGCTGTAATAGCATATTTAAAAATCAAAGGTGTTAATATAGATAGTCAAATAAAGAGAGGAAATAGTGTTAAGGGTAAAAATAATAAAATTGTCTTTGCTTTTAATTGAGAAAATCATTAGGATTTAGTTTATTACAATTGATGATATGATTTATAAAAAAAGCGATTTGAAAATCAAATCGCTTTTTTTGTTACTTTATTTTGGGTTTTGCTATAATTTAACCGTTTTTAAAGTTTTTTGTATTTCCGAAAGTATCAAATATGGATTTGCATTTGAAGCAGGTCTCCTGTCTTCAAGATGACCTTTCCAGTTTTTTCCCGTAGAAGCCGGAATACGAATAGAAGCCCCTCTATCACTAACTCCATAGCTAAACGTATCGATACTTTGAGTTTCGTGTTTACCAGTCAGTCTTTGCTCATTATATGCACCATAAACTTCCATATGTTCTTTATGTCTTTTTCCAAAAGCTTCACATATCTCTGTCATCATTTTCTCTCCACCTATTTCTCTCATAGCTTTTGTCGAAAAATTTGTATGCATTCCGGAGCCGTTCCAATCTCCTTTTACCGGTTTGGGATGAAGGTCAATAATATATTCATAGTCTTCACTTAATCTGTATAATAAAAATCTTGATATTATCAGGTCGTCGGCAGCTTTCAATGCACCTTTGGCAAATACTTGATATTCCCATTGACCTAACATTACCTCAGCATTGATTCCGCTTAGATTGAGTCCCGCATCAAGACATATATCCAAATGCTCTTCAACAAACTCCCTTCCAGCTACATTGCCTGTACCTACGGCACAATAATAAGGACCTTGTGGGGCGGGAAATCCATTTTCAGGAAATCCTAAGGGTAAACCGTTCTCCATTATTACATATTCTTGTTCGAACCCAACCCATAATTCGGGATCTTCATTCAATTTGTGTCTGGTATTGCTGTTATGAGGAGTTCCGTCTTGATTGTACACT
>Ga0256833_1000837_pt1 | contig 23348 bp, 20 predicted proteins | sample 356284metaG_FD_190535 | JGI IMG/M metagenome (GOLD analysis project Ga0256833, IMG submission 190535) | Hydrothermal vent microbial communities from Mid Atlantic Ridge, Atlantic Ocean - 356-284 | ecosystem: Environmental > Aquatic > Marine > Hydrothermal vents | place: Atlantic Ocean: Mid... | reverse complement strand
CGAGAACCTATATTCGGTCACTGCCGGCGTAGCAGCGTCTCCGAAGAATGCGTCGGCAGGGTCTATGACGATATCGTCGTCGAAGGTTATCCCCCAGTGACTCTTCAGCGTGTCGGAGATCGGAACCGGCATCTGTGGATCGACCTCCAGGAGGAGTTTTCCTCCTTTGTCGAGGTATTCCTTCACCAGCTTTTCTTCTTTCGGCTCGAAGGGCGTGCGCGGCCCGGCGATGACCAGAACGGAGATGTCGCTCGGCAAGGTGTCGGTGACGGTGGCGAGGTTTATGGTCTTGACCTCGTAGTTGTCTCTGCCGAGTTTTCTGGCTATGTTGGTGTAGCCTTCGTGATCGAATGCTTTCGGGTCGTGTTCTTTGTGCCCGGTGGTGAAGTAGACCACCAGAGGCTTCTTTCTGGTAACTTTGACGAGCGCACCGGTGATGTCTTCTTCGTCGAGCCCATACGTCTGTTGGGTCCTATCCCCTTGCTTGAACAGCAGAACTCCGTAACTGGTGATGTGATACTGTCTGGCCAATCCTGGGTTCGTGTCCGGGTCCACGAATTTGTATTTGATCTTCCCATGGCTCCTGTAGACGTATTCGTCCAGCAGATCCTTCACGTCGGTCTGCCTCGAGTCGTTCTGGGAGAAGAACCCGATTATTTCCACAGGCTGCTTCAGGTTTTCGATCACCTGTATGGTCTTTTGCGAAAGGGTGTAATTTTTGTTCTTGGTCAGGTCGAACCTTTTGTGGTATCGGACGCCAAGCACGTTTATGAAGAAGAGTATGCCAAGGAAAGCGATGCTCAGAATCACGGCATTGCTCCCGTATCTGGTCTGCCGTCCAAGCAGCGCCCGACGCACTTCGTCCGGTCTGAAGAGAGCGTAGGAAAGGACCAGCACCACGCCTGCCCCGAGTAGTGCGAGGGGAAGCCAGTTCGGGCCTTTCTTCAACGTGTAGACGACGAACGATCCCAACAGAAGCAGTATGCCGAGCCCCGCCACCCACGGAGCTGCCTTTCTCACTGTATCGCGCATCATCGCCACCTCCTGCTTTGAAGTATCTGCGTCGCAAGGAACAGGCTTCCTACGATGACGCTGAGGAAGTAGAGCACGTCTTTGGTGTCTATCACGCCTTTCATGAAAGCCGAGTAGTGTGAGGAGAGCGCCAGGTTGTTGAACACGCTTCCGATTGCCGGCGTGGTGTACTGGGCCAGAGCGTCGATCAGCCACAGGATCAGGATGACGACCACCGCCAGGATCGCCGCGACGATCTGGTTGGAGGTCATGGAGGATGTGAGCTCTCCCAGCGCCAGCATGGTTGCGCCCATCAGTATCAGCCCGATGTACCCGGAGATTATCGGGCCCCAATCGGGAGTACCCAAGAGCTTCAACACCAGCGGATAGAAGAAAGTCAGCGCCACCATGACCAGGAAGAGGGCCAGAGCAGCGAACCATTTCCCCCACACTACTTCCCAATCTCGAATAGGGCTTGTCATCAGCAGTTCGATGCTGCCCGACCTGAATTCTTCGGAAAGGAGTCTCATGGAGATCGCGGGGGCCACGAAGAAGAGTATCACGACCAGATTTCCGAACAGGTACCTGAGGCTTGCCTCCCTGGTGATGAACAGGATCATTACGAACAGGAAGCCTGCCACCGCCAGGAAAGCGGCGCTCACCACGTAGGCTATGGGCGATGCAAAGAAGGAGTTCAGCTCTTTCTGGGTTATGGCAAGCAGGTTACGCATTTTGCACCTCCATCTCTTCCTCGATGTCGGTCTGCTCTTCTGTGGTGAGATGCAGGAAGATGTCCTCCAGGCTCAGGCTCACCTTCTTGAGCTCGATCAGCGGCCACCCTTCCGAAACGATTTTCTTCGCCACCAGGGGGCTAACCTCCTGGTCGGAGTCGCAGGTAAGTTCGTACTTTCCCTCTCCGATCTTCTCCACTTTTGTCACTCCAGCTACCTCCCGGAGAACTTTGGTGGCGTCCACCCCCCTGTCGCCTATTTCCACCTGTATCGTCCGGCCTCCTTTGAGCCTTGCGGTGAGATTTTCCGGAGTATCCTCGGCGACGAGGCGTCCTTTGTTGATGATGAGCACCCTGTTCGCCACCTGGCTGACCTCCGGCAGTATGTGAGTGCTCAGTATCACTGTGTGTTCTCCCCCGAGAGACTTGATCAGATTCCTCACTTCGATGATCTGTCTCGGGTCGAGCCCTATGGTGGGTTCGTCCAGTATCAGGACTTCAGGGTCGTGCAGGATCGCCTGGGCTAGCCCTACCCTTTGTCTGTACCCTTTGGAGAGCCTTCCGATGAGGGTATCGGCCCGGTCGGTGAGATCGAGGCGTTCCATCACCTCGGCGATGCGGTTGCGCCTGTCGGATACATGCCTCAGTTTGCCCATGAAATCGAGGTATCCGGCCACGGTCATGTCCGTGTACAGCGGCACCGTCTCAGGCATGTACCCGATATGTTTTCTCGCTTCCAGGGACTCTTCGAACGTGTCGTAGCCGGCCACCATGGCTCTGCCGTCGCTGGGCGGCATGTACCCCGTCAGGATGCGCATGGTGGTGGTCTTCCCGGCTCCGTTCGGTCCCAGGAATCCAAGAATCTCCCCTTTCTCCACTTCGAAGGAGATTCCGCTCAGTGCCTGGAAGTTTCCGTAGAATTTGGTCAGGTTTTCGGCCTGTATCATCGATGTATCCTCCAAGCAAGCAGAATTACGACGGCGAACCGCCGTCGTCGCGGGCGTGGTTCACGTCTCGTCCATCCGGAAGTTGTAGATCCCGTCTTCCAGAGGCCAGAGACGCCCGCACTTTGTGCAGGTCAAGCCTTCGTCCGCAATTGCGAGGGAGCCGCCGCAAGCCGGGCATTCGAACATCTCCTCCGGCTTCAGCGGCGCGGATGGGGATTTGCGCCCGGACTTCGAGGCCGGGACGCATTTGAGGATCAGGCTCGGGGTCAGGCTCCAGATCGCTCCGACCTTTTGCACCGCTCCGTCCGCCTTTGCCAGGAGTTTGGGGGAGAACGTACGCTTCAGTATTCGGTGTCGGAAATGTGATACCGACAGTCTCTCCTCGACGAGGAAATCGGCTTTTCCCAGCATTTCCCTCATCCATGCTGGGTGGAAGTCGTAGTTCAACGGGACGAACTCCACGGGTGCTCTGTCGAAAGGGTTCCAATCCTGCTTTCGGAAGAAGTACCTGAGGATCGCTTTCAGGTTCCGCTTGTTGGCGTGTTCGAGGATGAACACGCCGTCGTCTCCGAGTATCCTCCTGATGCTGGAGAGCGCCAGAGGCACGTTCTGGATGTGGTGGATCACTCTGACCATCACGGCTGCCTTGAATGTACCCTGCTTCAGCGGAAGTCTGTAGAGGTCTGCAGCCACGAAAACGAACTTTGGATCGTCCCCCCAGAATCTCCTGGCGTCCATGAGCATGGTCTTCGCGTAATCCAGAAGCACCACCTGTTCGTAGCCTGCGTACAGATCGGCGAGCCTACCGAAGCCCGCTCCGATTTCGATGAGGGTAGAGCCTTCCCGAGGGAGCAGCTTGCGTATAGCTATCCTCTCCGCCAGGTCTTCGTATTCTCTCTCCCCTTCTTCCCAGAATTCCTTCCTGTAGTTACTCCCTTCGTAATTGCAGATATCTGGCATTGCCCTCTCCGATGTTTCACGTGAAACAAGTTGCCCTTTCGGACACTCTTAACATTATATTCAGATAAGGGGACGATTTCAATAGACAAAAAACAGAAATTTCCCTCGGAAGGCCGCGTTGGCGGGTTATCTCGCCAGTCTGAGCACCTCCGAAGGCGGAATGGGGCCTTCCCTGAGGATGATGGGGGGTTCTCCCGTGAGGTCCACAATGGTGGATGGTATCCCACCGGGGCATTTCCCGCCGTCGAGCACGATCTCGATTTTATCGCATAGCTGTGCAACCACTTCCTCTGCCGTTAGCGGTGGAGGGAACCCGGAAATGTTGGCGCTCGTCACCGCCATGGCTCCGGCCTTACGGAGCAATTTCAGGGCTATTTCGTGGTTCGGCATCCTCACGGCGACGGTTTCTCCTCCCGCCGTGACCTCCTTGGGTACGGCGGGGGAGCTCTTCAGGACGATGGTGAGCGGCCCTGGCCAGAAAGCCCTGGAAAGCTTCGACACAGCCGAAGGCATCTCCGCAGCGATCAGGGAGAGGCTTTCCACGTCCGGGATGAGCACGGGTATGGGCTTGTCCGGAGGACGGGATTTGGCGGAGTATATCCTTAGGACGGCTTTGGGCCTCTGCAGAGAAGCCCCGAGTCCGTAGACGGTATCGGTCGGAAACGCCACCAGGAGCCCCTCTGCCACCGCCTTTGCTGCCCGCTCGATCGCGTTTTCGGAATTCGCCGGTATCACTTCGCACATCCTGCTCCTCCGTATCTCGCCAGGACGTCCACGACCCCATCGTCCTCGACGGAGGGAGCGACCCAGTCGGCCGCTTCTATCAGGTTCGGGGAGGCGTTCCCCATGGCGACTCCGGTGCCGGCCCATAGAATCATCTCGAGGTCGTTCTCGTTGTCCCCCACCGCAATTACGTCCTCGCGCCGCACCCCAAGGTGAGAAGCGAGGAACTCCAGGGCCGTGCCTTTGGAGATTCCCTTTGGAACGAGCTCGACGAAGAATTCGTGCGACTTGACCACCTGCACCCTGTCGCCGAAAGCCTTCTGAGCCATCTCCCTCACCGAATCGTTCTCCTCCGGCGGTATGGTGACGATGAATTTGATGACTTCCTTCACGGCGGATTCCAGGTCGTCCACCACCTCCACCGGAAGGCCGAACCAGCGATTGTAGAAGGCCGAGCCCTGCCGTATCCCCCTCGTCAGCACTTTCCCATCCTGGTACATGGTGACGTCCAGATCGTTCTCGGCTGCCCACTTTGCAATTTCCCTAGCCGTAGAAACCGGCATTGTCTCGAGCAGAAGCGGTTTGCCGTCTGGAGATTCCACCACCGCCCCCTGGTAGCATATGACTGGCTCACGAATGCCCAACCGTCTGGCGAAAAGCTGCGTCGGAGGGCACCCTCTCCCGCTTGCAAGCGTTACCTTGTGTCCGCAGCCCACGGCAAACCGGATGGCGCTTTCTACCCTTGGAGACAACACGATCTTTTCGTTGAGGATGGTGCCGTCGAGGTCGAAGACGAAAAGCTTCCTTCGGGGATCGTTCATTTCTTTCTCTTTTTCACCGATTCCTTGATCTTCGGCAATAAAAGCTTGCCGCGAGCCATGGCTTCGCTGTAGAGACCTCGCATCTCCTTCTTGGAAAGCTTTCTGCCGGTGGCGTACCAATGGAACACGGCCATGCCGGTTGCGTACGTTCCGGCGTAAGCCACCAGCACCTGGGGGACGACGCCCCATCCGGGGATCAAGCCTATGAGCTGGCGGGCCACCTGCCTCCATAAAAATCCGCTCCCTACCACGGAAAGGAGTTCCGGCAGCACGTCTTCTGCGCTCCCTTCTTCTCCCATTCCGAGGGCTATCCTGTAGGCCATTATCGCCTGGTTTTTCGTCAGGATTATTACGTCGGCCATGTCCACGGAGATGTTCAGCACCGGTATCAATTCACCGATGCCGGACATGAGGATATAAGTGGCGTTCTGCCAGGAGACGTCCTCCACCAGCTTCTTCAGTAGGTGAGGCCTCAGCGCAGGAAATGCCCGCGCAAGGGACGTCTGTTTATCCGGCACCGATTTCAACAGGAGCTCGGAGATCTGTCGGAAGAATTCCTCCCGATCGTTCACGTCCCAGATTGCAGAAGCTGGCCTGGGGGGAAGTTCTGGATGGGTGAGAACCTCCACGACGACGTAGCCTTTTTGCCTTAGCTCGAATGCACAGTCGGCGTCTTTCCCGGATATGCAAAGGACGGCGTCCGCCCGCGAGACGGCATCCATGCAGAACCGGTCGCATGGCGCCGGATACGCCAGCGCCGTCCTCCCCGGAAGTGCGGTTTCGGAGCGAGGCCCCTGGAATAAAGCTTCCAGGATTTCCCTTCGCGTGCTTTCCTCTCCTCCCACTATCACGACCAGAGGGGGTGTGTTGGCCTCTTCCCGGATCGATGCGAAATTCACCTCTTTCAGAGTGTTCCACAGTGACTTTATGTTCGATGCGCCTATGCCCATATCGATTCTACCTTTCTTTTTGGATTTTCTCCCAGTCTATTCTCATCTGCTCTACTTCGCCCGACCACTTCTTGGATAGCAGCTCGAAATGGGAGATGATGGAAGAATGAACGTCCCTGAGCAGTTGCATGAGTTCGAGGTGAACCTGCAGTTCCTTCCGCAGTTCCCTCAGCGCCGATTGTATCTCTTGATTCGTCTTCTCCTGGGAATTCCACTGGCTTTCCCAGGTAATTAGCTGTTTGTGCCACATCCTATCGTTTTCGTCCTTGAATTCGGAAAGTTCCTTCCGCTGGCGTTCCTCCGCGATTCTCTGAAGCTCCGAAATTTGGTTGACTTCTCTGCGAATCCCCTCTTTGAATTCTTCGATCGCTTCCATCGTCTTTACCATATCTCGATAGGTCAGGGAGAACTTTTCCATTTGCTCCTGGAACTTGCCGAGCTTATCCTCTATGCTCTGCCATTCTTCTTCCCACCTGGCTATTTTCTTGTCGCGCTGTACTTCCTTTAGATTGGCCCGTTCGATGAACTCCCTGTGGTCTCTATCGATTTTCTCTATGGCAAGTTTGATCTCCTCAGCCGCTTTTTGCTGCCGTTCTTGTTGCTCGCTCAGCAGAGCATACCTCGATTTCAATTCTCCGAGCGCCTTTTGGAGTCCTATGATTTCTCCCTGAACTTGAGAAATTCGCTTGTGATCCTGATCCATTCTCTCGGAAAGGAAAGTCAACGGGCGAACCTTTTCTTCCGTCTCCGATTTTATCACTTCGTATTGGTGCTTCAGATCGATTATCATCTCATTGAGCCGGTTTTCCTCCGCTTCCCGAGTCTCCATCCACTCTTTCATCTTCAAGTTGTGGAGGGAGTTGACATCTTTCTGTAGCAAGGAAACCTGCTGAGAAAGCCTGTCCAGATCCCCTCTGTAAAGCTTTTCCGATTCGTGCGTTTCGTCCACGAGGCTCTCTTTGAAATCCTTCAGGGTAAGGGCAAGCTCACTCTTCAACTGGTTCAGGGATTCTTCCATTTGCCTCAACCGGGACAACTGACCCTGGACGGTGGAAAGCTCGAACTCCAGCTGCTGCACCCGAGCCGTTTGTTCTTCAAGCTCCCCGGATAGGTTGGCGACCTGCTGGATCAGCTTGGTTCTTTCCTCTTTGTCTTTTTTTCTTTCCTCGTCGAGCCATCTGACCATCTGGTCTATTTGGGTTATGTCCAGTTCTTTGGGCATCTGTTTACCTCCGCATCGGTCTACAAGGGATTATATCACCTCGCATTTGATCTGGACAATCCCGGCATTTGGAAGCTCCGACCGGACATCTCAGGGTGTTGACCTGATACAGGACTGCAAGAGGGTTGGTTTTTTGCCCTTTAATTCCACAATGCAAATCTTGCCAAATACCATAAGTTTAAATAAAATCTCAAAGCAAACGAAAAAAGAATCCATTTAAGGAGAAGAGGTTGTAGAATGGAGAAGAAAGTTTTGAGCACGATCAAGTTGACTGCAAGACAGAAGGCGTTCCTTGCCGAGCTGGTCAAGCTGTACAAGGAGAATCAAAAGCCGGTGCATTATACCAAGGTTGCCAGCAACCTTGGGGTAAGTAAGTTTTCCGCCTACGACATGATGAGAGTGTTGATGGACAAGGGCCTGATCAATCGGGTGTACGTTCTCGAGAAGGAAGTGAACGGCCCCGGCCGCTCTCAGGTGATGTTCGCTCCCACCCCGGAAGGGGAAGAGGCTCTCACGTCGGAGTATCAGGGAATTTCGACCAAGGAATGGAGGCGCTTCAGGAGGAATCTCCTGAACAAGCTCATCAGGAATAAATTCTCTCCCAAGCTCCTGCACGAGCTCCTGAACTCCTCTTCGGAGAAAGAGGAGCACCCGCTGTTCGTTGCGGCGAACATCTCCGCAGCTTTTGTAATAGCCATCACCGACCTCAAGAGGAGGGTCAGGTATGTGAATCCGTACGATGCTGTGGAGAAAATGATAGGCGGAGAGGCTGGACTTGGGACCCTCGCAGGCATCAGCCTTGGAGCCATGCTTGCAAGGGCCGGGGAAGAGGTGGATGGCGACCTGGTGTACCAGATTTACAAGTCCGTGGAAAGGTACCAGGATGCTCTCTCTAAGCTTGGAGACGAGAACAAGAGAAGGCTCAAGAATTTCCTGAAAGAGGTCATTTCGGCGTATTCTGAATCGGAGAGAGAAGCCGCCGAAGCAGGCTGATCGTCTCCAGGTCCGAACGGATGTGCAAAACAGGGGCAATCCTCGGGGATCGAGCCCCTGTTTTCGCTAATTCTTTCCAGCAATTCTTTGGACAATTTTTTGGAAATGAAAGGAGGATTCATGATTAGATTTGTCGTAGATTCTACAGCTACGCCGACAAAGGATTTCGCCGAGAAACACAACCTGACGGTGGTGCCCCTTCGAGTTCTTTTCGGAGAGGAAACTTACAAAGATCAGGTCGACATTACTCCATCGGAATTCTTCGAGAAACTGGCAAGATCGAAGCAATTGCCGACCACCTCGCAGCCGCCCGTGTCGGATTTCGAAGAAGTCTACAGGAGGATCCTGGACGAAGGAGACGAGATCATCACTCTGACGATTTCCAGCAAGCTGAGCGGAACTTACCTGTCGGCCATGGGTGCCAGAGAGAATTTCCCGAAGGACGCCCCTATTTCGGTAATCGACTCCTACAGCACTTCGGTCGGCATGATCAAGCTTCTGGAGGTGGGATTCGAAGCGTTGGAGAAAGGTAAAAGCAGGGAGGAGATCGTTCGAGAGATGGAAGCGGCGATACCGCGGGTACGGGTGTATTTCCTGGTAGACACGCTGGAATACCTTCGGAAAGGGGGAAGGATCGGCGGCGCTGCAAAATTTCTGGGAACCATACTCAACATAAAACCTTTGCTCCAGCTAAAGGACGGGATCGTGGAGTCGTTGGAGAAAGCCCGGAGCAGGAAGAAAGGACTGAAGCGGCTCGTGGAGCTCGCAAAATCCGATCTGGGCCCGGCTGCCGCTACTTCGAAAGTGGATGTGGTCCACGGGAATGTACCAGGGGATGCCGAGGCTTTCGCTGAGCAGGTTCGGGAAACTCTTGGATGCGGAATGCCCGATATCATGGAGGTAAGCCCTGTTCTCGGGGTGCATACCGGCCCGGGCGTGATCGGGCTTGGATATCTCGTCCCGGAGGACTGAGCGTTGACCGTCGAAGGGAAGGTTTTCCACACGCGTGAGGGCTGCGGGGAGCATCCTCGCAGCACTTTCGTCAATCTCAACCTGTTCGATGGAGAAGCATTCTTTGGACGGCTTCTTTGCATCGAAAAGGGGGAGCAGGTTCCGGTCCACGTGCACGAACACAAAGACGAGTGCTTCGATGTGATTTCCGGCCACGGAACTTTCTTGCTCAACGGGAAGGAAATAGAAGCGGGACCGGGGACGTTCGTTTACGTTCCCGCCGGAGCGTTTCACGGTCTCAGGGCCGACGGTTCGGATCACTGGATCGTCCGGGAGACCGTGAGCGAAAGGGTTTACGCAAGGAGGGCATTGCGATTGCTATGGATCGCCTTCCGGAAACGGGTTCGGGGCTGGTTCGCACGGAAGGACCGGAGCGCCGAGCCGTGAAGGAGGCCCTGGGAAGAGCTACTGGCGCATCAACGGCTACGGGACCAACGGACTACCAGACCAACGACTATCTGCGTCAGATTTGACACAGCGGCGTTCGGCTTTTATACTTCTTATGGCTTTTCTGGATAGAAACGGAAACGATCGGGTGCGGCGACTGCTAAGCCTTGAGGAATATTGGTTACGCAGAGGTCGTTGGTTTCACCCCGATCGGAGAAACTGAATAGTTACCGGGTGAGAGATGAAGCTTACTGGCAGGCAGAAGGAATTCCTGGAGAACTTCCTGGACATGTACCGGGAGGCGAAGCATCCGGTGCACTACTCCGAGGTGGCGCGCCGTCTCGGCATCAGCAACCCGTCCGCCTATGAGATGCTTCGCATCCTGGAATCCCGCGGGCTGGTGCAATCCCGGTACGTGTTCAAGAAAGAGGGGAGAGACCGGGGGCGCTCCACCGTGGTGTTCTTCCCCACGCCCCTCGCCGAGAAAGTGATGGCACAACTTGCCGGAGATACCTGGCAAAAGGGCCAGTGGGAGGAGGTGAAAGCCCGGATACTTCAATCTCTGCGGGAAGGAAAAGCGAACGACTACGCCGATCTGCTCGACGAGCTGTCCCTGAGACTCGAAGAGCGCAAGACCCCCATGCTCTACCTGGCAGACATGACCACCCTCGCCATCCTGAGCCTGCACCTGCTGAAAGAAGAAAAAGCCCATCGCATTCTGGGTTTCCTCCGGAGCCTTGGGTTTTCCGGCAACGTCGCGCTTCAGATGCTTGGCGGGTTGACCATGGGATTGAGCCTGGTGGAGCGGGCCAATTTCAGGTTCAAGACGAAACTGCTGGCTTTTGCCAGGAAGTACCACGAGTGCCTTTCGCAGTTGAACGATTCGGACAAGAAAGAGCTTTCCGATTTCGCGAAGGAGGTCATAGAGATCGTAGAGCCGGAACAATCATGAGGTGATCAAGCCTGCGCTTCGCCGGTGCAGGCTGTTTTTACGTGCTGTATCTTTAGGCTTTTCTGGCATTGAAACTTTTACAGGTTGTCGTAGGGGCGACCTGCGGGTCGCCCCTACGGCGGGGACAAGCTGCGGGTCGTCCCCGTGGTGGTGATTTGTGAATCACCACCGTAGGGGCACCACCGTAGAGGCTCAGCATGCTGAGCCCCTACGAGAGTGGCTGATTTGCCGGAACAATTCGTCAAAGCCCCCAGGAGGTGTTGTAGTAGGGGCGTCCAGCAGGTCGCCCTGTAAAGCTTACACGACAATTGAACGGAGGCAGAGCATGAAAATCACGTACTACAAGTCTGCGGTGTGCCCGAGGTGCATCCCGACGAACAGATTCTTGAAGAAGCTCAAAGCGGAGCACCCGGAAGTCGAGATCGAGGAAATCGAAGTGCTGACGCACATCGGCCGGGCGAGGAAAGCCGGAATCATGTCGATCCCGGTGATCGAGATGGGCGGCAGACGCTACCACGGCGTGCCGCCCATGGAGGAAGTTCTGAGGTTTCTCGGCAACGACGAAGATCGAACTTCGGAGGTGTGAACGATGTACAGAAAGTTGCTGGACGCGGCAGGAGAGTTGATCACAAGGCACAAGGCGCTCTGGCTCGGCGTCATCGCCGCCTGGGTTCTGCTCGCGGCAGGGCTCTTCGTCTGGGCGCCACCTCTGAGCAAGGTGGGCGAACTGAACGAGGAGATCTTCCTTCCCAAGAACTCCACTTACCTTCAGACCAAGAAAATCCTCGAAGAGAAATTCCCCGATCAGGCCTCGGCAGGCCAGGGAATGCTGATCTTCTACGACCCCAACGGCCTGAGCAAGGAGGACAAGGCGTATGCCAGGGATCTGGCGAACTGGCTCTCGTCCGACAACGCTCCGAAAGAAGTGACGAAAGTCGTCTCGATCTTCAACAACCCGGAGCTCGAGAACGTTCTGGTGAGCAAAGACGGCCAGTCCATGATCATGCAGGTGAACTTCTCCACCTCGGATTTCTCCGACGAGACGAACGCCGCCGTGGTGGCGATCCGCAAACACATCTCGGAGACTCTGCCGCAAAGCCTCCAGGTGTATCTGACCGGTCCTGCCGCCATCGGCAAGGATTTCCTGAAAGCCACTCTGGAGAGCACGGACAGGACGATGTACGTCACCATCGCCCTGGTGATCATCGTGCTCCTCCTGGTGTACCGATCCCTGGTGGCGGCGATGGTGCCGCTGATCACCATTTTCACATCGTACCTGGTATCGCGCGGGGTGCTGGGCATAGTGGCCCAGCAGAAGATCATCAAGCTTTCCGGGATGCTGGACACGCTGCTGATCGTGCTGATCTTCGGCGCGGGCACCGACTACGCCCTCTTCATCATCTCCCGCTTCCGCGAGGAGGTGGGCAAGGAGAAGGACAGGCGGGAGGCCACCGTGCATACGGTCTCCAGGATCGGTCCTGTGATCACCGCCAGCGCCGGAACGGTCATCATCGGCTTGCTGGGGATGATGGTGGCCTCCTTCGGCATGACCAGAACCGACGGCCCTTCCATGGCTTTCGGCATATTCGTGACTTTGCTGGCTTCGCTGAGCCTGACGCCGGCGTTGCTGATGCTCTTCGGAGAGCACCTGTTCTGGCCGTTCCATCGCAGCCTCGCCAAGGAGAACGTCGGCGCAGGCCTGATCCCCTGGCGAAAGGTCGGGGACTTCATCGCGGATCACCCATGGCCCATAGCCATCGTGGTCACGGTGCTTCTTCTGCTCCCGTATGCGTTCTGGCCCAGGATGCACTCCACTTTCAACGTGCTGAAAGAGCTCCCGGCGACCACCGATTCTGCCAGAGGGTTCAGCCTGCTGGAGGAGCATTTCAGCGTTGGCGAGATGGAGCCGGTGAACGTCGTGGTGGTGAGCGACGGGATCAGGATGACCGACCCCGCAGCTCTGCGGAAGATGGCGGAGATCACCGATAGCCTCGCCCGGGTGAAAGGGGTGAGCAAGGTTCGGAGCCTCGTCCGGCCCACCGGCGATTCCGACGGCCCGAACGTGTTTGGGGTCGATGGCCAGCTCGAAACGCTGGCGAAGCAGATGAGGAACGTGAAGTTCGATCCCAAGTCCTTCGACAAGGACGCCCTCGCCAGGTTCGACACCATCCGGGACTACCTGAAGGAGCTCGGGGAGACGTTCCCGGAGGTGAAGGACGCCCCGGCGTACGGCGCTGCGGTGGCGCAGGCTGGGAAAGTTCGCGACGAGATGGCGAAGGCGCTGGAACAGGCTCGGCTGGACAACCAGCTCGGGGCGATGGAAAATCGGCTTTCCTCCGGGGCTGGGATGGCGACGCCCGAGGGCTTGGGCAAGGGCCTGAGTTCCATGAAGCAGCTCAAATCTTACTTCGTGGCGTTGGGCGAAAGCCATCCCGAGCTGAAGGAATCCGAGAACTACAGGAAGATTCTCTCCACGCTGGACAACCTGATCGGCGGCATGGAGGCGATGCAGCAGCAGGCCCTGGTGGTCAATCAGCTCGAGAAGATGAAATCCTCGCTGGGGAGCCCCGATGCCCTCCGTGGAAGCTCCGGAGGTGCGGGGTTGCAGACGCTGGGCGTCTACCTCCGGGGGCTCGGACAGGCTTACCCGCAGGTGGCGAAGACCTCCGCTTACGCCGACGCTATGTTGCGCCTCCAGAAGCTTCAGGGCATCATGGAGAAACTCTCCAAGCAGGCTTCCGTGGCCTCCCAACTCGGTGGCATGGTGGCGCAGCTTCGGCAATCGAAGAAATCCCTTGTCAGCCCCCAGGCTCTGGCGGGCAGCCCCGACAAAGCGGCGGCCGGGTTCGAGACGATTTCCGGGTACCTGAAAGAGCTCGGGGAGGCGTTCCCGGAGGTGAAGGAGGATCCTGCATACAAGGACGCCCTCTCCCGCCTGGACGAGATCGAAAACGTGTTCGGCCGGATGAAGACGGCGCAGGCCGCCGGGGTCACGCCGACGAAGGAACAGACGGCTGCTGCCATGAAGTCCCTTGGCGAGAACCTGGACGGTCTCATCTCAGATCTGGGGACGTTGCAGAAGGAATTCGCAGCGAAGCCGGGCGCCGTGTTCTTCCCGAAGAGCCTGCCGCTGCCTCCGGAAGCCGCGGCGGCTGTGAGGAACGTGCAGGAGGAGATGGAAGGCCTTGCCGACGACCTCGGAGAAATGAAAGGTTGGTTCGAGCAGAACGATCCAAAGGCGATTTACTTCCCGAAGGAGATGCAGAACTCGCCGGAGGCTGCGGCAGCGGCGCAGAAGTTGCAGGCCGGGTTCGCCGAACTCGGCAAGGCAATTTCCGCCTTCCGTGGCGAGGTGTCCGGCAAGGAGATTTACTTCGTTCCGCCCAACGCAACCGGCGGGATGTCCGGGATGGTAGGGGATCTCTCCACGCTGGCCGACGATCTGGATTCTCTGGGCAGGTTCGCCAGGGGTAAAGGGTGGTATTTCGTACCGCAGGCTTTCCTGAAGCAGAACCCGGAGCTGAAAGAGCTCCTGGATCATTACGTCTCCGGGGACGGCACCGCCACCCAGATCACGATTCTCCTGAGCAAGGACCCTTACGCCCCCGAGTCCATCGAGGCTGTGGACGGCATCCAGGCCAGGTTGGAGGAAATCCTCTCCAAGCCGGATGGCGGAGCGAAGTACACCGGCTACGTCGGCGGGATGGCGACGATGGTCCACGATCTGATTCGCACCATGAGCAAGGACATGGGGAAGGTACGGCTCGTGGTGGCATTCGGCGTGTTTCTGGTGTTCGTGATCCTGCTCCAGAGCCTCGTTGCACCGATCTACCTTGTGCTCTCGGTGCTCCTCACCTACGGCACGACCATGGGGCTTTCGGTTCTGCTGTTCCAGGATTGGCTCGGGTTCGGGGGCGTGAGCTACATGATCCCGCTGTTCGTCTTCGTGCTTCTGGTGGCTCTTGGGGCCGACTACAACATCCTGTTGATCTCGAGGATCAAGGAGGAGACGGAGGCCACCGGGAGCGTGAAGGAAGGGGTCAGGATTGCGTCGGCGTTCACCGGCGGGATCATTACCTCGGCGGGGATCATCCTGGCGGGTACGTTTGCAGCGCTGGGCGTTTCGCCCATCAAGATGCTGCTCCAGATCGGCGGGGCGATAGCGATGGGCGTGCTGATCGACACTTTCGTGGTGCGGACGCTGCTGGTGCCCTCCGTGGCGGTGATCCTGGACAGGTGGAACTGGTGGCCTTCGAAGGGTGCCGGCCGACGAGCTTCTGACTGACGAGGGCAACGGGCGGGCGACGGCATCACCGTCGCCCGCCTCGCAGAGATGTGGCAGAAGGTGCTCTGCGACGAGCGAGCCGTTAACTCGCCCCGCAGCGGGTTTGGTGCCTGGGGAGATGCAAGTTCTCCCATGATTTGCTTCGCACAGCTTGAAAGAAATCGTTTGACACTGTAGTACGTGCGTGGTATAGTCAAATCGAAAGTATCTGGGGAGGTAAGTCTCATGGGTAGACAGTACACTGACCCGCCTGTTGTGGAAGCGATCTGTGAATTCAAGCTCGCGCGTGATACTCATTGGGACATGACGGTACCAGGGTTACTTTACGAAAGAATAAAAGATTCGTTCCCGCAAAAAGAACAGAGGATCGTTCAGGAAGTAGAACTCGTACAATCTCCCTCAGAAGGGCTCCAACAGCAGATCCGCACGAGCGAGAGGATGCTGCTGTTCTCCGAAGACAAGAAAAGCCTCGTTCAGCTCGGCCCTCGCTTGCTGGTGATCAATGTCCTGAAACCTTACCCTTCCTGGAAAAAGTTCAGGGAACTCATTGAGACGGCATGGAGTAGTCTGCTGAAGGTCGTAGACGTAAGAACCCTGGATCGTATAGGTTTGCGGTATATCAATGAGATCAGATTGCCCAAAAAGGATGCCGGCTTGAACGAGTATTTCAATTTCTATCCATACATTGGAAGTGGTCTTCCTCAAACGATGGATACTTTCGTGGTAAGAGTAGAGTCACCATATGCTGGAGGAAGGGATCGCAGCCGTTTACAATTAAGTACGGCGTCGGATTTTAGAGAAACCAAATCCGTCATTCTGGACATAGACTATTTTCTCGTAGACCAGAGCAGCATCAGCCCAGAGGAAGCCTTGGGATGGGTCGAGGAGGCACACAGCCACGTAGAAGAAATCTTTGAAGGCTGTATTACCGATTCACTAAGAGAAAAGTTTGGAGAATGAAATGACTGTCGCTTCGACAATATCCGATAGAAGTAACAAACTGCTCTCTTGGTTTGGTGCGAGTTCGAGTAAGATAGACGCTTGGGAGATCGATGGGAGGGAGTACGTCCCGGCTGTGGAGTTTGAGACGGTTGCCATTACGTCGAATCCATCATACAACCAGACGGTGATCCTCCGGCGCACAGAAGCTGGAAATTCCTTGTTTGCAGACGTGGATTCTTTGTTGAAAGAGCTTCAGGAACAAGGAGTCAAACTCCTAAGCCAGCAAGAAATCAGGGGGTACTTGTTGTCGTTCCCTGCTTTGATCGACGTAACCCGCAGAGCAGTTATCGCTGTGCTTCGTCACATGCCGGAGGCGCAGCTGGTCATGGAGGTTTATCACGATCCCGAGATCGAGGATAGTTACCTTGTAATCTACGCTCGGCTCAGGGAGTACGACGAGTCATCTCTCGAGAGAATCGAAGCTGCCGAGAGTGAGTACATAGACCTGCTTTCCGACAAAGAAGGCTGGATTCAGCTTAGCACGGATTTCCGAGAACCAGAGAGTGCGTAAATGGCATTCGATTGGAAAGAATTCCTGGCTTTAGCGAGGGCCGTAACAGGACAGTCGAGCTCATCTTATTCCGTGGAGGCATCGGATCGAACAGCGGTTAGCCGGGCTTACTATGCAGCCTTTTGCTTTGCGCGGAATTGTGCAAAATCTAAATACGGATTCCTCCCGAGCAACAGGGCAAAGGATCATGCGCTCTTGAGAGACAATATCAAACAGACACACCCAGGAGTAGATTCTCGCTTGAACAGATTGCGTCAGTGGCGCAATCAATGTGATTACGAAGATAGGGTTTCAAACGTCAACAGCATGGTGAAGCAAGCTCTTTCTGACGCCAGCTGGATCATACAGAAGTGTTGAGGAGGGTTGCCCGGAATCATTCCGAATTCCGGGCTTCTTGCGTTCCTTTGTGGACCGGGAGAAGGAACAGCGGCCTCCTTACCTGGCGCAGTACCCTCACGGCCACCCCTCCGAGCGGAGTTTGAGACGCCTGCCCTCTCCCCCTGGCCGACATCATTATCAGAGTCACTTTTTTCTCTTCGCTGACCTGGAGGATCGTCCTGACCGGGTTGGAGCCGGTCACCACCGTCTCCACTTTCAACCCTTCCTCTCGGAGAACTCCGGCAATTGCCTCGAGGTAGCTCCTGGATTGGGCTTCTGCCTTCCTTCGTAACCTCGCCACCACGTCTGCCAGAGTGCCGTACAGGCCCGGCTCCGGCACGTCCGGGACCGAGAGCAATATCACGGTGCTATCGAATGCCGGATCGAGGGCACGGACGTACGAAAGCACCCGTTCCGAGAATATAGAGCCGTCCAGCGGTACGAGAACCCGGTCGATCCTCGGAGGCGGCACTTTCCCACCTCTCGGACGTATGATCACGGATGGTATGGAGAGAGAACGCAGTATCTCCACAGCCCTGCTCCTGTGAAGCATTCCGGCGATGCCGGTCCTTCCGTGAGTGGTCATTATGACTATGTCCGCCGCCACTTTCTCCGCCACAACTCCGATCGTCTCCGCCACTTTCCCTTTTGCAACCTCACACGTTACCTCTATGCCTTCCGATTCGATGCCTCTGGCCATCTTCTCCAGGTAAGAGCGCATCCTTTCCAGGTCGCTCGCCTTTTCAGAAGCGGAGAACAGGGTCATCATGGCACCATAATGCTTTGCGAGGAACTTCCCGGCAGGCAGGGCATTTTCGGCGAAACGAGTTCCGTCCAGCGGCACGAGTATGTTCTTCGGGACCTGCTTCTTGCTTCTCCAGAGGGCTATTCTCTCGGGAGAAGCGCTCCATGGCTCCTGAGGCACGGGCGGAATCTCCACGGTTTCCAGTTCGCTCGGCACGAGGGCTTCCGTTGTCCACATGGCTTCCTCGAGCCTGCCGAGTTCTTCCAACACCGGTGAGGGCGCTCCCAGCTTGTTTCGGAAGTAGGTGAAAGCAACGTAAAGGAACGGGATGAAGATGAAGTAAGTCCAAGCACCTTCCTTGAGTCGCTCGGCGAAAATTATCACCGTTGCGGCCGAGGTCAGGAACGCTGCTATGACCGTTCCGACGAAAGTTCCCATGTGAGATAGATCGAACTCCTCCCGCAAACTTCGTACCAATCGCTTCGCGGCTGCCCATCCGGTCATGCTGAGCAGGATGAACACTCCGGCGGCGTAGATGGAAAGGTATATCTCTTCGCTGGTGCCGATGAACAGGAAGCAGAGCGATGCAATCCCGACTTCGAGCCAGACCGGCATGTCCGCGACGTCGAACTTGTTCCTGCGCCCGAGGATTTCCGGGATGTAATGCCTGTCTTTCAGCCCCAATGCGAGGTTCTGCAAGCCCTGTGCGCTTGCTGCGCAGGCCGAAAGTAGCACAGCCACCCCCACGAGGGTGCCGGTGTAAGAAAGCCATTGCGGCAGCAGCTTGTCCATGGTCTGCGTGAACACTGAGACCTGCTCGTTGGTCGGGTCGGCGAGGCGGAAGATGGCCGGCCCGGTGATTATCATCGTCACGGCTGCCGTTCCCATGATGATCAGGAGACTGCCGAAAGCCTTTCTGCTCCGTTCCTCCGGGGTTCCATCGTACGCGGCTACCAGGTTCGCAAACACCTCGATGCCGGTCATCACCGCCAGTATTCTCGAGTAACCGGCGAGGGTGTAGTGCAGATAGCCGTCTGTGAAAGCCTTCAGGGAGAAATTCGGGATGTGAATGCCGAGCTTCACCACCGTGGCGATGTTCATTGCCCACAGCAACAGCAGCACTCCGGCGGTCGCCGGGCCGAAGATGGTGGCGGCGGTCTTGGGGCCTCGGTTCACGAGCCAGCCTGTCAGCAGGCTCAGCACCACTGCGACGATCGCCCTGTAGGTCAGAGGACCAATCCCCTGGTTTAGCATTGGAGCGCGGTCTGCGATGAACGTCACCAGAGCGGCCATGCTGACGAGAAACGTCAGGGTGTATTCCACGAAGGTTATCCCGGCGTTTATCTTTACCGCCCATCCACCGAACTCCTCTTCGGTGAGACCGCTGCCGCCGCTGCCGTCGGTGACCCAGCTCATCACGAGCCGGTACATGGCCGACACAGTGGCTATCGTGAATACCACGAGCCATATGCTTGCGCCGAAAGTGACTTCCGCCACCCCGGCCACCACTATGAGCTTCAGGAACGGCCCGAATACGTACAGCGGGGAGGTGGCGGGATCACCGCCGCCTGCGAGCGCTCCTTCGAGCGAGTTCGACAATTTGTGTGAAACAGCGACCGACATCGAATTGCCTCCTTAACTCGAGCCGCGTAAACATCTGCACCGTCTTGTGTGTCTCCAGGGAGCACCGATCAAACTCGAAAATTATAATGTGAGGTCATTTCGGGCGTCAAAAAGGAATATCTTCTTCCTTCGCTCGGTCGAGGACTGCCGATTCCCGGGAGACGGCTTTCTTCCATCGCCACCATAGGAAACCTCCCGGGAGGGCGGAAAGATAGATCACGCCTTGCAACGCCAGCGAAGCTGCCAGGGCGATCTTTTCCGGCACCCCCACGAGTCCATAGAAGAACACGAAAGCGCTTTGGTTCAGCCCCAGCCCGCCTATTGAGATCGGGATGAGGAGCACGAATGCGATGATGGGGTTGAAAAGGAAAATGTACTCCAGGGGGATGCTCCCTGGCTGGACGGCTTCGGCCAGCAGATAGTTCACGAAGTTGGTTATGATCATCGTGCCGACGGCTATCCAGAACGCCGTCGAAAGAGTCCTGTAGCGGAATCGGTAGGCGTCAAGGGCGGCGGAAAGTCTGTCGTACAACGGGAGAAGCACTTTGGTCCACCTGAACTGCAGGAGCTTCCTGCCGGATGCACGGATTCTTCGGCTGAGCATCAGGGCGAACAACAGGATAACCACGCTGAACGATGCGCCTGCCGCCACGGCCACATTCCTCAATTCCTCGCGTCCGCCGGCCAACACGATCCACGCAGCGGCCAGCACTGCCGTGAACATGAACGCCATCAGCCCCACTAGCCTATCCACCACCACGGAGATGGCCGCATCCGCCGTACGGGAGGTGTATCTTGCAAGCCCGTAGCCCCGCATCAGGTCGCCCCCGATGTTCGCTGGGAGGAAGTTGTTGAAGAACACGCCTACGAAGCTGTAGCTCAGGAGTTCCGTGAAAGGGATCTTGATCTCCAGCGCTCTCAGTAGCACGAACCACTTGAAAGCGCTGTTCGTTATGGCGCCGAGGTACAGGACGAAAGCCACTGCGAAAAGCCATCCGTTCAGCGATCGGAGCAGAGGCAGGAGTTCGTCCCATTTCACACGCCACAGCAAATATCCCACGAGTCCGAGGCTAACGATTCCCTTGACAAAAAAATCGAGCAGATTTTTCTTCAAATCGATCAAATCTCCTTCTGCCGAACGCCAGACAGCGACTCATCCTTCCAGTAAGGAGGAAAACTGCTTCATGATGCCGATGAGACCGGCTGCAAATTTCAGCCATTTGACGGGGCTTCTCTGCAAGTAGAGTTCTCCGCCTTTTTGCTTCTTGCTGTGTAACATGCTCCATCCCATGACGGCTCCAACCGCTGCCCCTATCAAAGCGCTCAAGATCACTACTTTGATGTCCTCTTCACGCATGTTCCCCTCCATTGCCTTTTACGCACACAGCATCATCTGGATTTTCGCACGGACCGAAAGTGTACGAAAACCCCTTTGACCGCTGCTATGGAACTTTCGATTTTGATCACGGGCTCCGTAATGCTGGCAGAGATCGATTCCACTTTGGCCCTGAACTTCCGCAGAGCCTCGGTTCCCTTTTCGATGTTCTCCCCGAGCCAGCGTCGAAGCTTTCTCGTCAGCCACATGAGGCCGTAGGCGAGTGCGAGGAAAATCAGCCCAATGAGAAAACCTTCGAATGCGAGCACTATCAGTGCAATATCCCTCAAGGAACTCAGATCCATCGTTTTCCTCCCAATGCTCTTTCACCCGGATTTAACCATACCGAAATGCAAAGAGCAAGCGCCGCCAGCATCGTCCGGTACCCCGGTATTCAGGGGCCCACGTAACCTGCGAGGAGCGCCTCGTTTTCCTGCACCCACCGGAGCAGGCGTTCCACCCCTTCCTCCGGGTTCACCCTGGGCTTCCATCCCAACAATCGTCCTGCTTTTCGGATGTCGGCCACGAAAACTTTCTGATCTCCCGGGCGCCAATCGGCATAGGAGATCGGTATCTTCTTCCCCAGAAGGCGCTCCAGCATGTCGATCAGCCGGAGCAGGGAAAGGGTGTTGCTGGGGCCACCTCCTACGTTGAACACCTCTCCCTTGACCAGTTCTATATTCTGAACGGCTTTTTCGTATAGTGCTATCAGGTCGTCTATGAAAAGGACGTCCCGCACCTGTTTCCCGTCGCCGTAGATGGTGATCTGCCGACCCAGCACCGCCGCTATGGTGAACCATGCCACCCAACCTTGATCCTCTACGCCGAACTGTCTCGTCCCGTAGATGCAGGATTGCCGGAATACCACTGTGGGAAGGTCGTAAATTCGGGCATAATCGAGCACGTACTGATCGGCAGCGCCTTTGGAGCAGCCGTAAGGGGAGTGGAAATCGAGCGGTCTCTCTTCGTCCACGCCGAAAGGAAGGTCGGCGTAGGAGTATGCTCCATCCTTTTCGACGATTTTCACGTCATCCATGGCGCCATAGACTTTGTTGGTGGATGCGAATAGAAAAGCGGGGCGCTTTCCGCTGGTCCTTACGGCTTCCAGGATGTTGAAAGTCCCAAGGGCGTTGATCTCGAAATCCGTCCGCGGGTCTTCCACCGACGTGGTGACCGCTACCTGCGCAGCAAGGTGGATCACCGCCGACGGATTGTATCTTTCCATCAGACTTTTTACGAAGCCAAAATCCCTTACATCTCCTTTCTCGAATGTCAGATCGCCGCCGGCTTCTGTGAGCCATTGGAGGTTCGCTTCTGCACCCTTGCGTGAGAGGTCGTCCACCAAGATCACGCGCCAGCCGTTCCGAAGGAACCTCATGGCTGCGTTGCTTCCGATGAATCCTGCTCCGCCTGTTATCAATACCTCCGGCATTTCCGACTCCTTCCGTCTACCATATCCATTGCTTTCGTTCGTCGACTTTGATGAGGTGAATAACCGAATCGGCGATGCTGTTCCAGATGAACGGAACATATACGAGAGCCAGCGTCGGGGCAAGCCACCCCCCGCTTTGCATCGCTTTGGCAATCATCCTTCCGAGCTCGGGCTCCACGTCCGGCAGTCCGAAGCCCATGAATCCCGGAACGGAAATGGCAAACACCCCGGTGCCTGCGGTCCACGCCATGAGGGCGATGAGCATAATCGCCCCGTGCTGCCACCCGTATATTTTCGATCCGCTCCGGTGGGGGCGTTTTCCCCATGCCTCGGAACTCACGGCTGCAAGCCTGGGAAGCAGGTAGAAGATCGCTATGGCTCCGAGCACGTCGCGCGAACCCGAGCTGGCGGCGAGGGCGGCGAACACCCAGAAGAATCCGGGCAGGGCGAAGAACAGATACAGCGGCCAGCTCAGGATGCCTGCCAGGGTCTCTCGGGCTTTTCCTCCCTTGTGGCGAAGCTCCCCCGTCAGCACCCCCCATCCCACCGCCGGGGCGAACAATAGCGGGGATAGGATCAGGAAAGCGCCGGAGGTCTTCATGGCCGCTACGGCCCAGTTGTTCTTCAAAAGCGCAATCGCCAGCAAGGCCGCGGCTCCGATCGCTACGGAAGCCCACATGGAAATCGTCGAATTGCCGGAAGGTTCGTCCGTTTGCCCTTGGCTTTTTGCACGGCTGAAATCCACCCGCACCGAGGATAGATCCCCGAGCACATGGAGCACGAGCACCACCGCTCCGATCATGAAAGTCGTCCAGAACACATCGTCCCACCTGGCCGCTTTCAGGCCTGTGATGAATCTGCTCCCGAGCCCGTCGATCCCGAAAACGCTTTCGGTTACTATCAGCCCGCCGATCGCATTCGAGAGGGAGTGAAAGTCGAGGGAGACGGTTTCCCAGATCTCTTTCGATCGTACTGACGCCAACGCCGAAACCCCCGCCGGGTAGAGGGAAATCAGCAGCGCCGAGATCAGGATGTTGCCGAACCCCGCCGATTCACTCCAGAGAACCGCCACAGCCACGATTGGGGCAAGCAGGAACGGGAAAAGCATCCATCGAAAAGCGAAACCTGCCCATTGTGCATCTCTGAGCCACGATGCTGCGGCCCTAACGAGCAGAGCGATAGCCACGGAGATCACTACAGCGGCAATCACCTGCTCGAGGGAGGTCACGAAAGCCCTGCCAAGGCCTGAATGCCCCGCCAGCCACTTCCCGGAAATCAACCACCAAGTCG
>Ga0256833_1000836_pt1 | contig 23353 bp, 26 predicted proteins | sample 356284metaG_FD_190535 | JGI IMG/M metagenome (GOLD analysis project Ga0256833, IMG submission 190535) | Hydrothermal vent microbial communities from Mid Atlantic Ridge, Atlantic Ocean - 356-284 | ecosystem: Environmental > Aquatic > Marine > Hydrothermal vents | place: Atlantic Ocean: Mid... | reverse complement strand
GCCGGCATCCCTGTGAAAGACCTTCTTCCGGAAGAAAAACTCCAGGAAATTGTGGAAAGGACCCGAAAGGGTGGGGCTGAAATAGTTTCTTATCTCAAGACCGGAAGCGCTTTCACCACCCCAGGGCTAGCGGCCATTGAGATGGCCAGAAGCATCCTTCAGGATGAAAAGAGGGTTCTCACCTGCTCGGTATGGCTTGAAGGCGAATTCGGGATAAATGGCGTTTTTCTGGGGGTGCCGGTAATCCTGGGGGCCCGGGGGGTAGAAAAAATCCTCGAATTTCCGCTCACCGAAGAAGAAAAAGAGGCCCTTTCTCTTTCCGTGGAGGCGGTGCGCAAACAGATCGAAAAAACCGGATTATAAGCCTTAAAAGCCCTTAAAAGGATAGTTTAACCGTTTAAAGTGGCCATTCTTTTATTTTTGCTATTAAATGGCCTTTGCTATTTTGGCATATTTTGCTATGAAGCCCCATTATTAATAGATTTGGAGGAGGTGTCTGATGAAGTATTGGTTAAGCGTCTTATTATTGCTTCCTGTACTGCTATGGGTAAGTCCTGGTTTTGCTTCTTCTGATACAGATGAGCTCCGCAAAATGCTTGAGGAGCTTCGCAAAGAGGTCCAGACCCTCAAGCAAGAAAATGCCGAGCTGCGCTCCCAGGTGGAACAACTCAAGAAAGGCCAGGCCCAAATGGCAGCTCCGGCTGCCAAACATTCATTTGTTAGCAAAGGGGCCTACGGCTCTACCCCTAGCGGCATCGACTTTTACGGCTTCTTTAAAATTGATGCCGTCTGGCAGGATTCTTCTGCCGTAGGAGACGTCTATGTCCTCTGGGTGCTTCCTGAAAAAGGTATTCCCCCTCTTGGGAAAAAGGGGGATGGAGATAACAAGTTCACCATAAACTTCCGTCACAGCCGTTTTGGTTTTGATTTCTCCAAACCCTACAAAGATTTCCGCGTCTTCGGAAAGATGGAGATGGACTTTTATACCGAAAGTCACGGCGAGGCCAACCTCCCCTGGAACCCGAATCACTCTCCAGTGCGGGCCCGAAGAGTCTTTGCCGGGATCGAATGGGGCAGCTGGCAACTTCTAGCAGGTCTTGACTGGCTCACCATCTCCCAGCTCTACCCTCACCTCTCAAACTTCCCCTCCGGAACTTTTATGGGGAACCCAGGCTACCGTATGCCCCAGGTGCGTCTTACCAAGTGGTTCAACACCGATCTGGGGCGGCTTAAGTTTCAAATAGCCGCAGAAAAGCCTTACGCCTTCCCCAAGGACGACGAAATTATCATGGATGAAGACCCGGCCAACGATGCCGGCTTCCCCGGGGTGGAAGGCCGTGTAGCCCTTGAGACCAAACTTTTCGGAAAACCGGCCCTCTTTGCCCTCTGGGGGCATTACTCAAAAGAAGAATACGACATCGGAACCGGCGAAGAGGACGCCGAAAGTTACTCCATCGGCTTTGAGACCAAATTCCCCCTCCCCATCCCGCAGAAGGCCTTCATCATCGGCGAAATCTGGTACGGCCGCAACTTCGACGGCTACTACAGCTGCGGTGTCAACCAGGGAACAAGATTTAAGCTAAAAGACGGCACCTATACTACTCGTCTGGATCGGGTAAATAATACCGATGTGGTTTCGGTGGATGAGATTGACGCCTGGGGGGGATATGTAGAGCTTGAGCTCTTCTGGAGCCCGAAGCTTGTCACCCACTTTGGCTGGGGAATCGACAACCCGGACAATGACGACCTTAAAGGTGTAGGCAATGCCCGTCTTCAGCAGCAGATGTATTACGCCAACTTCCTTTATCGCCTCACCAAGGAGTTCGGCTTCGGGATGGAATACATGTATATCGAAACCGATTACCATTCCAACCTGGGCGATGGTGAGCTAAACCGCGTCATGGGAAGCCTTTATTACTTCTTCTAAAGAAGTTGTTTTGCGCATCCTAAAAAAGGGGAGCAAATGCTCCCCTTTTTTTATTTGGTTTCTTCTACATTTTATATGGAATTTAGAATACAGCCTTGAGGGGCCAGAATGGAGTCTCTATTTTCAGGTTCCCGGATGGGAAAAGTTACTTCCCTCTCTTTGAGAGGCCGTTTTTTTCTCATGGAGGATCTCACTTCTCTCCCCCTTTGAGGGGTCGGGGAGGGAGTGAGACTCGGCGCCCTGCCAGGCATCCACCCACCTCCTTGCCCCCTCCCTACGAGGGAGGGGAATTGTAGAAATATCTCTTCCTGCAGGGAGGAGATTAAAGGGAAATTTGAGGCCATATCATAAAATCCACATGAAACGTCGAGGAACTTTTATTTTTGAGCTTTAGGAGTTCTTTTCTATCCTCCGTCTAAAAGAGCTTGGAAAGCGGTTAATAAGGATTTTTTAAAGATCGCCTGGCAGTTTTATTACTGGGAGCATTTTTAGGTAACATTGTCTCTTTGGGGATCCGTTCCTATTTTTCGGGACAAAAAATAGGAACGGATCCTACGATTGTCAGACTTTTAATGCTCTCATTAATAACTATTCTAAAATTTCCTTTTTGAGGCTTATTTCTTTTTTCTTTTTGGCTTCAGCCATAAATTTAGCGCACCAGGCTTCCCCTTTTCGGGAACGAAAGCACACCTTTACCGGTGAAGTTCTTCGGGGGCCAAGATCGATCTTTATGGTAAGGTCTTTCTCAGGCCAGATAGATCTTCCCTCCGGGAAGCTGACTCTCACCTTTCAGGGTTTACGGACGTCAGAAAGCCAAAGGCGGTGAGGAGAAGGATTTTTAATTTTTACCTCCACCACCTCTGCTAAAGCCATATTGACGGACAAAAACAAACTACACAAAAAGGCTCCAAACAGTTTCTTCATAAGACCTCCTAAATCAACGCTTTTTCTGCCAAAAAGGCCTTTACCTTTTCTAGCTCTGCCGGCAATATTATCTCTCGCCGGGGCTTTTCTTCCAGGCCTTCAAGGGCTTTTGGGCGCTCAGGGTCCCGCCCGATGGCCTGGCGCACCGCCTCCGGAAACTTAGCCGGATGAGCCGTGGCTAAACATATCATCGGCAGGCCGTTGCGAAAGTGTAAACCCGCCTTAACCCCTACTGCCGTATGGGGATCAAGTATATAACCCGTTTCCCGGTAGAATCTGGCAATCATTGCCAGGGTTTCTTCCTGGCTCACTGAAAGAGAGAGAAAATCTTCCTGCACCCGGGCAATTTCTTCCTTCGCGAAAGAAAGCCGCCCGGTGCGCGAAAATTCCGCCATGGCCTCTTTCACCCGGGCAGGGTCTTCTCCGTAAAGATAATAAAGGTAGCGCTCAAAATTGCTGGCAATCTGGATGTCCATTGAAGGACTGATGGTCGGAGTTACCCGGCCCAGAGAATAGTCTCCTTTGTTAACAAAACGGGTGAGGATATCGTTTTCGTTGGTAGCGAGAATAAGTCTTTCTATCCGTTCTCTGCCGAGCATTCGGCGGGCGATATAGCCGGCAAAGATGTCTCCAAAATTCCCGGTGGGCACGGAAAATCTTACCTTTAAAGTCCCCTCAGCCTCCGAAACCCTAAAATAGGCCCAGATATAATACACCACCTGGGCCAACACCCGGGCCCAGTTAATAGAATTTACTGCTCCCAGATGATAGCGTCTCTTAAATTCCAAGTCTCCAAAGATGCCCTTCACAATGGCCTGGCAATCGTCAAAAGTCCCCTCAATGGCCAGGCAAAAGACGTTTTCATCAGGCACGGTGGTCATCTGAAGGGCCTGGACAGGAGAGACGCGACCATGCGGGAAGAGGATGAAGATCTTGATATTTTTCCGCCCTTTGACGCCATAGATGGCTGCCGAGCCGGTATCTCCAGAGGTAGCCCCCAGAATGTTGAGTTTTGCCCCCTTCTCAAGGAGGAGATATTCGAAGAGGTTTCCCAGAAACTGAAGGGCCACGTCTTTGAAGGCCAGAGTAGGGCCATGAAAAAGCTCAAGGATCCAGACCGGCCCTTTCTTCACCACCGGGCATATTTCAGGGTGAGTGAAGGAGGAATAAGCCCGAAAGATGAGATCTCTTAGAACTTCCCGCGGGATATCATCGATAAAAAGCCCCATCACTTCTAGGGCCAGTTCTGGATAGGAAAGTTCCCGCCAGCGCTCAAGATCTGCTTCTTTTAACTGGGGGATAACTTCTGGCAAAATAAGCCCCCCATCTTCTGCAAGACCCATGAGAACCGTCTCTTTAAAAGGAATCGGCCTTATGTCACCTCTTGTACTTATGTAACGCATCTTTCCTCCCTCTTAGAGTTGCTTTAATCTTAGCAAGTGTGGCAAATTTTTCATGAATAGTTTTAAAGGAGGCCCCCAATGTTTGATGGACTCTTTGTAAACCTCATTCCTCAGGAGCTCTTGGCTGTCCTGGCTTGCCCAAAATGTAAGGGAGATCTAATCCTTGACGAAAAACTCTCCGGCCTTATCTGTCGCAAGTGTGCCCTTCTTTACGAGATCAGAGATGGTATCCCCATTATGCTGATAGAAGAAGCAAAACCTTTAGAAAACGTAATGGCAGAAGAAAAGAAAGATGAGTGAACCCGTTCTCCCCAGGCCGGCACAGCTCTTTTTCAGCATTTTTTCGAGATCAGCACCCCTTATCGAAAAGGCGGTAAAAGAGCTTGAACTCTGCCTCGGGCCCAGGGATTTCGAAAGCCCCCTTCTGCCGTTTGACAAAACTACCTATTACGAATCTGAATTTGGGCCTGATCTGGTGCGCCGTTTCGTATTTTTCGAGAAACTCATCCCGCAGGAAAAAATTGTTCCCATCAAACATCTGGCCTACAAGATTGAGAAAAAATTTTCTCGCAACGGAAGACGCACCGTCAACATTGACCCTGGATATATACTTTTGGAACGCCTGGTACTTGTTACCTTTAAAAATTTTTCCCATCGCATTTATCTTGGCGATTATGTTTACGGCGAGGTAACTCTCCTTTATAGCAAAGGGGAATTTCGCCCGCTTCCGTGGACATATCCCGATTATGCTGACCCTCTGGCCCGGAAGATATTCGCCGAGGCCCGTGCTCGTTACCGGGAGAAGTTAAAACAATGCTAAGCGATGCCTTTGGCCGCAAGATCAATTATCTGCGCGTTTCGGTTACAGACCGCTGTAACCTTCGCTGTCTTTATTGTAGCAGTAAAGACCAGTTTTCCTGGCTTCCTCCAGAAGAAATTCTTACTTACGAAGAACTTCTCAAGCTTATCCGGGTAGGATTAAAGCTGGGGATCAAAAAAATTCGTCTTACCGGGGGTGAACCTTTAATCCGAAAGGGGTTGGTAGATTTCATCGCCAAACTTTCGCGCCTGGAAGGGCTCGAAGACCTCTCTCTCACCACCAATGGGGTCTTATTAGCGGAGATGGCCTCAGCCCTTAAAGAAGCAGGGCTTAGGCGGGTTAATATAAGTCTTGATACCCTACGCCCAGACCGTTATGCCCGCCTTTGCGGACGCCCTTTTCTCGCCAAAGTCCTCGAAGGAATTGAAAGTGCTCTTCGCGTGGGCCTTCACCCCGTTAAGATCAATACGGTGGTTATGAAGGGCCAAAACGACGACGAACTGGAAGACCTGGCTCGTTTGACCCTAGAAGCACCTCTTGAAGTAAGATTTATCGAGTTTATGCCTGTTGGAGAAGGAGCTCCTTGGCAAAAAGAGGCCTTCTTCCCGGCACGCAAAATCAAAGAACGCCTGCTTGCTTTAGGAAAACTTAAACCTACCACTTCTGTAGGGGCGGGACCGGCCAAAATTTATACTTTTCCCGGAGCCAAGGGAAAAATTGGCTTCATTACCGCTATGAGTGAACATTTTTGCCAGCATTGTAATCGTCTCCGCCTCACCCCTGAAGGAAAGCTGAGACCTTGCCTTTTCTCCGACCTAGAACTTGATTTAAAAGCCCCTTTGCGAGCCGGAGCAGAAGAAAAAGAACTTTCAGAGGTCTTCCTTTCGGCCCTCCGCCTCAAACCTGCTTCTCGCTTCAAGGCCCACCTCCCCCGCAGGTTGATGCGAAGCATTGGTGGTTGACCTTATTTATCGTTTTCTTAACTTGGGAAAAAATGAAAAAGTCTCTTGTCAAAGAGCCATTATTCCGATAATCGGTGGTAGCTAATCTAGAGGAGGTGAAAGGATGCGTATCCCCGAAGACAGACTTTATTCTGAGAACCACCTGTGGGTTAAAAAAAGACGAGGCAATACCGCCCTCATCGGCCTCACAGATCTTGGCCAGCTTAAATTGGGAGAAATTATCGATATTGAATTACCTGACGAAGGAGATGAACTCATTAAAGACGAAGTTTTTGGCAGTGTAGAATCAGCCCAGGGAGTCTTTGATCTTATTGCTCCGATTTCAGGAGAAGTGCTCGAGATTAATGAAGATCTCCTTGATGCCCCGGACATTATCAATGACGACCCTTATGACGAGGGCTGGATCATAAAAGTCAAGCTCTCCGACCCCGAAGAACTCGAAGAACTTCTCACTGCCGACGAGTATGAAGAGGTCTCTGCCGGAGAAGAGATTCCTCTAGAAGAGGAAGAGTTTGAATTTGAAGAAGAGGAGTAGATCATGAGGGTCTTTATGTTTCCGGGGCAGGGATCTCAATACGTTGGGATGGGAAAGGCGGCCTACGATGCCTCTTTAGCAGCCAAACGGGTTTTCCAAATAGCTGAAGAAATTACTGGTATCGCCTTAAAAAGGCTCTGCTTTGAAGGCCCGCTTGAAGAGCTAACCCGCACTATTAATCTTCAGCCTGCCCTTACCGCCGTCAATCTAGCGGTCTTTGAAGCCCTTAGAGAAAAGGGCTTTGAAGCGGAAATATTTTGTGGCCACAGCCTGGGAGAATACAGTGCCCTTTATGCCAGTGGAGTTATAAGTCTGGAAGACACCTTTAGGCTTGTTCTCAAAAGAGGAGAACTCATGGAAGAAGCAGCTACCCAGAGGCCTGGGGAAATGTATGCAATAATCGGGCTTGCGCGCGAAAGGCTCGCAGAGATCGTCTCTGAGTCCCAGAAATACGGGATCGTGGCCCTCGCCAATCACAATAGTCCTGTTCAGATCGTCATCACCGGAGAGAAAGAAGCCACCAGCCGGGCCGCAAGCCTGGCCAAAGAGGCAGGGGCCAAAAAAGTGGTTAAACTCAAAGTAAGCGGCGCCTATCATAGCCCCCTAATGACAGAAGCTGCCCAAAAATTTCAGAAATTTTTAGAAAAAATCCCCTTTAAGAGGCCTTCTAAACATTTCTTTTCTAATGTCTCTGCTTCAAGAGAAGAAGACCCAGTTCGGATTAAAGATCTCATGGGAAAACAAATGGAAAGCCCTGTAAGATGGGTAGAAGAGATTGAAAACATCTTCGCCTTTGGAGGCAGGGAGTTCATAGAAGTAGGGCCTAAAAACGTCTTGGCAGGCCTGGTCAAAAAGATCCTTCCTTCCGGAAAAATTTCGCTCCGCACTCTTGAAGACCCTAAGATCTTGGAAAATTAAGTTTCTCATCAGGATTTCCGAATAAGACAGTATGAAAAAAATGAACCTTTCCATGCCAGATTTACTGCAGGATCTGCCGGAATACATCTTTTTGATAAGCCCTGATTTTCAAATCCTTTGGAGTAATAAAAAAATTGCTTCTCTTTTGGAAGGTGCTAAATTACGGTGTTTTGAAATAATTCATGGTCGTCAAGATCCTCCCCCAGGATGTCCGGCGCTCAAAGCTTTGGCGGAGAAGCGCCCGGTGCGGGCCATACAGAAGGCTGAACGTCTGCAAAAGGACTTTTATATAAACGTTGTTCCTTTGAAAGAAGAAAACAAAATTATTGCCCTTTGGCACTTAGCAGTAGAAATTCCTTCAGAAGAAGTTCCGGCAAGGAATCTTTCTTCTTATACTTACGAAATTATAGGTCACTTAGCTGCCGGATTAAGCCATGATCTCAAGAATATGCTTACCGCTGCTCTTGGAGAGCTTCAAGTCCTTTCCCTCATGGCGGAGAACCAACCTCATCTTAAAAAACATTACCAAAAACTGGCCAATATCTTACAAGAGATAGCCTCTTACAGTCAAAAGCTTTGTTCTTTGGGCAAAACCAAAAGCCAGCCCGAATTCCTAAATTTAAATGAAGTCCTTTCTGGATTAAATAACCTCATGAAGGTATTAACCCCTCAAGGGGTTCAGCTTCAATTTATTTTTAACCCCTATGTAAAACGCATTTATCTAAATCGGGCCATTTTAGAACAGATCATTTTGAATCTTTTCTTAAACGCTTTACACGCTATTCCTGAAGTAGGTAGGATCACTATATCTACCTCGCAGGAAGAAAACTTCGCCATTTTAGCTGTTGAGGACACCGGGAGTGGCATAAAAGCTGATTTGGTAAAATGCATTTTTGAGCCCTACTTTACCACTAAAGAAGAAGGTTCCGGCCTGGGGTTAGCTTTGGTAAAGCGCTGGGTGGAAGAAGCAGGCGGAAAGATAAAAGTCTTTACCGAAGAGGGGCTCGGGAGCCGCTTCGAAGTCTGGCTACCCACGGTAGAAGGTTAAATTCTCGCCAGAAACTCCTTAAGTGCTTCAAAAAAATATTTCTCAAAAGATCCCTTAAGGGCCCGATGAGCAAAAACAAAATTTATTTCGTTAAAAAAGATCCCTTCCTCCCCCACCAGAAAATCTACCGCAGCAAGGTTAATACCGGTCTGGGTGAGAAGAGAATTTACGAGTTCTAAGGCTTTATTTTCAAGCTCCTGAGAAGGAGAGGAGACATATTCTCCCCCCTGCACCAGGTTGCCACGAAAATCTCTTCCTTTACGACGCCAGAAGGGAAGCCTTTTCTCACCGATCACGAAAATACGCAGGTCAAAAGAAGAGAGGATGAACTCCTGAAGGATAAAACCAAAGCGCCCAGCCCTTTCTCTCTCTTTGAGAAGAGCCAAATAGTGGAGCCATTCTTCTTTCTTTTCGATCAGATAGACTCCCTGGCCCTCGTGTTCGTCGGGAATCTTTAAAACCACAGGGAAGGTAAGCTCTATGGGCCTGGTCTCCGGATGTGAACCAAAAGCGGCAATTTTGGGAATCAAGATGCTTTTAGGATACGGAAGGCCTAAAGCCCTAAAAAGGAGAATTTGTCCATCTTTTCCAGGGAAATCCAAACGGGTATCATAGTTTGGAAAACAGGGAAGCCCTTTTTCGCGGACATAGCGATAAAGAGAAGCCGGGAAAACTTGAGGCCAAACGACCGCCTTTGCCTTCTCTAAGGCCTCCAACACCACTTCATCAAGGGCAGTAAAGGCCCAAAAATTAATGTGGGCCCTTACCAGAGGGTGAAAAGAAACAATTGGCCCTGAAGAATAAGTGCTTATATTTAAATCGCCCAAAGCTTCGCCTCAGGAGGAAGTTTTATGCAGGCGGTGATACTGGCAGCTGGGCTTGGTACACGTCTGCGACCCTTTACAGAAAACTTCCCTAAACCCCTCCTCCAGGTAGCAGGAAGAGAACTTCTTTATCGTCATTTACACCTCCTTTCTCAAGGGGGTATCAATCATTTTATAATTATTATTAATCCGCAGCATGAAAGATTTTACCGTGAATTTTTGGCAAGATACCCACATTTTTCCTGCACGCTGGTAAAAAACCCCTTTCCTGAAAAGGGAAACGGTTATTCTTTCTTTTTGGCCAAAGATTATGTCTCTACCCCTTTTATCCTCACCATGGGAGACCACGTTTATGAAAGAGATTTTGTCAAAAAGGCTCTGGGCCTCAAAGGCTTGGTAATAGATAAAGAAGGCCGCTTTATAGACCCTCAGGAGGCTACAAAGGCCCTTTGTCAAAAAGGGAAGATTATCTCTCTTGGCAAAGATCTTTCTTCTTATACCGGCTTTGATACAGGTTTTTTTATCTTGGAACCAGAGATATTTTACGTCGCTGAGAAATTAATAAGGCAAAAATCCGAAATAAGCCTCTCTGGAATTATGGAAAAGGCTAAAATTCCCTGCAGCGAACTCTCCGGTCTCTTTTGGATGGATATAGATACCCCCAAAGATCTAAAGCAGGCTACCAAATTCTTGGTAAAAACCGCTGTAAAAGGAGGGGAAGACGGCTTTATTTCCCGCCTCATAAACCGCCGGGTTTCTACTTGGTGTTCAACCTTTTTCATAAATTATCTTTCTCCCAATATGGCCACCCTCCTTACCACCCTTCTTGGATTTTTGGCTGCCTTACTGCTTTTCTGGTCTCCCAAGATAGCGGTCCTTCTTTACCAGTTAAGCTCCATGCTAGATGGCATGGACGGAGAAATCGCGCGGGCTAGTCTGCGCGAAAGCCCTTTTGGAGGGTGGCTTGATTCGGTTTTAGACCGCTTCGTCGATTTTGCCTTTCTCCTAGGGCTTTATCTCATACTCAAGCCTGCTTACCCTTGGCAGCAGACTATCGCCCTTTTGGCTTTCTTCGGTTCCGTAATGGTAAGTTACACCTCCGAAAGATATAAAGGCGCCTTTGGGAGAACCATTTACGCCGATTATCCTTTCTTACGCAAGGTTCCTGGTAAAAGAGACGAACGGGTATTTTTTATTATGATAAGTGTCCTTTTAGACTGGCTTTGGGAAATATTTTGGGTGTTGGCTTTTATTACCAATTTAAGAGTACTTCTTACCCTCTTTTTGGTGGGTAAAAGAGGGTCAAAGCTTAAAGAGTAAAGCTGCCCAGCCTTCCTCTACCAAGACCTTTTCAATTTCGGCCCCGGGGAAGAGAGCCTTAATCTCCGCCACCTGAGCTAACATAAAACCCGAGAGAATAAGGCTTCCTTTAGGCCGCAGCAAGGAGAGAAATTCGGGCCCCAGGGTAAGGATAGTGCCAATAGTAAGATTTGCCAGGATGAGATCAAAAAAAGCCCGACGGGCACAGGAAAGAGATCCCTGCACTACAAGGATGCGATCTTCATATTTGTTCGCCATTACGTTAGCCCGGGCCTCCTTAACAGCACGGGGATCGATATCCACTGCCAGGATCTCCTGCGCGCCGAGTTTGGCAGCACACAGGGCCAGCACCCCACTTCCCGTGCCGAGATCAAAAACCCGTTTGGGAGCCTTTCTTTTGAAGGCTTCAGCTAAAAGCCGGGCTGAAAGTTTGGTGGTAGGATGGAAACCACTTCCAAAGGAAAAATTAGTTTTAAGCACAATTTCACCTTTACGGGGGTGCACTTTTCCCCCTGGAGAAACAATTATCAAGTCCTTGGCATACCTCAAACGATATCCGGAAACCGGCCCTGAGGACGGATAAAGGCCTGTTTCAAGAATATCGGCATGAGGAGCAAAGTCTAAAATGTCTCTCAAGATCTGGTTTATATCTTGGGGTTCAAAGACCAAAACGAGGGCCTCTGGCTCTTCAAAGACGTTTATCAGAGAGGGATGTGTAAATTCCTTTGCTTCAAAGGCCTTGGGAGCTATTTTGACGTGTAAAAAGTTTTTGACTGCCGGACGGAATTCCATCAGAAAATCTTCTTGCTATCTAAAAGCAAAGTCACCGGACCATCGTTGGTGAGTTCGACCTCCATCATAGCCCGAAAACGCCCCATCTTCACCGAAATACCTTCTTTTTCAAGCATTGAGGCCAAAGCCAAATAAAATTCCTCAGCCTTTTGAGGTGAAGCGGCCTTATCAAAAGAAGGGCGATTTCCCTTACGACAATCTCCGTAAAGGGTAAAATTTGAAACCAAAAGGATCTCTCCCTGAACGTCTTTTATAGAAAGATTCAACTTACCGGCCTCATCTTCAAAGACGCGCAAGTTAGCAATCTTACGAACTAGATAGGCCAAATCCTCCTCGGTATCTTCTTTGGAAATCCCAAGGAGGACCAAAAAACCCCGATTAATACGTGAAATCTCTTTTCCACCCACCTTCACCCGCGCCTCTTTTACCCTTTGAATGACAGCCCGCATCAAAACCTTATCTTACATAAGAGAAAATTACTTGCCAGGGGGAGAAATGAAAAAAATCTGGGTAGGAACCTGCGGTCAAGTAGTAGCTTGGAAAAAATTTTTTGAGCTCTTTTCGGCTTTAGAATTAAACGCCACTTTCTACAAGTTTCCCACAGAAAGACAGGTAAAAAATTGGAAAAAACACCTCGAAGAAGGGAAACAGAAAGGGGCTTTTCTCGCCATGAAGGCCCACCAGCTCTTCACTCACCCCCTTAATTCTCCCACCTGGAAACGCTCAGAATTCAGCCCGGAAGAAAGGAAAAAATTTAAAGACCTGGTAGGGTGTCTCAAATGGAACGAATTTACCAAAACCCAACTTCAGCGCACCAAAGTCCTTGCCGAAGAACTTGGCATTGATTTCATCCTCTTCCAGCTTCCGCAAGCCTGCGCCAAGGAAAGAGAAAACTTCTTTTCCTTTTTAAAAAAGGCCAGAGAATTATTGCCAGCCAAGATTGGGCTTGAAATCCGCTGGCCTGACCCTTCACTCCTCATGAGTCTTAGAAATCAGGGAATAGTCCCGGTCTTTGATCCCTTTCTTGAGCCCTCTCTTCGCGAAAGTTTCTTTCCAGACCTTGATTTTCTTTATCTCCGCTTACACGGAACAAGAGATTCCCGCGGGAAACTGAATTACCGGCATCAATATACGGAGGAAGAGCTTAAAAAGCTCAAAGACTGGGTTTTTGAAGCCCGCGCCGAAAGGGTGTGCGTGTTCTTTAACAACGTCTTTATGAAAGATGATGCCTTGCGTTTTAAGAAACTATGGCAGGAATAAAAAAAATGGAGCGGGAGACGGGACTTGAACCCGCGACATCCACCTTGGCAAGGTGGCGCTCTACCAACTGAGCTACTCCCGCTCGAGCTGTTTAATAAATAACGAGCCCGTAAAAAGCTGTCAACCCTAAAGCTCTGAGAGCTTTACCAAACGTTCGTATTCAGCATCCACCCGGCGCTGGATTTCTTCAATGATCTCCGGAGTGAGATGCCGAAAGCGCCTTTGTGCCTTGAGATATTCTTCTACTGGCTTGGGTTTAGTAACCTTTCGGGTGAGATAATATTTCCCCTCAATTACTTCATAAAGGGGAAACACCTTGGTATCTACCGCCAGACGAGCCAGTTTGATGGAATCTTCCCCTTTGGTGCCCCATCCTGTAGGACAAGGGGCATAAATATGCACATAAGCAGGTCCCTTTACCAGGGCCGCCTTTTTGACTTTGTTCATAAGATCCAAGAAAAAGGCTGGGCTAGCAGTAGCTACGTAAGGGATACCATGGGCCACAGCAATCTGCGGAACATTTTTCTTCCAAGTCATTTGACCTATGGAACGGGCCCCTGGAGGGCTGGTGGTGGTCATAGCGCCAAAAGGTGTACAGCTTGAACGCTGAACCCCCGTATTCATATAAGCTTCGTTATCAAGACAGATATACACAAAATCATGGCCTCGTTCCAGAGCCCCAGAAAGGGCCTGAAGCCCGATATCTGCCGTACCACCATCACCAGCCACTGCCACTACGTCCACGTGACGATTCTTAGGAAAACGCCCGTGACGTTTGAGCGCCTTGAGAGCCGCTTCTACCCCAGAAGCCACTGCCGCGGCATTTTCGAAGGCGATGTGGATCCAGGGTACACGCCAAGAAGTATGCGGAAACGGCGAGGTAACAATCTCCATACACCCCGTAGCGTTACAGACAATTACATCAGTACCCAAGGCCTTCATGGCCATACGAAGGGCCAGAATTTCTCCGCATCCTTGACAGGCCCGGTGCCCTGGAGCCAGAGGCTCCTCTTTTGGTAAATTTTTAATAGAAAAACCCTTGAATTTTGTAAGTTCTGGTATCATGACTCCCTCACCCCTATCATTTCATAGGCTTCTTTGGGCCGCTTTTTGAGGTAAAAGGCAGCCCGCTCCGCCATTTCTTCAAAATCCTCAACAGTTACATCTCGCCCACCAAGGCCCGCAATAAAATTAACTACCCGTGGACGGCGGGCAGCATTATAAAGGGCCGAACGCACCTCCGTACCTACCGGCCCCCCCACTCCGCCAGGAGTAAGAGCCCGGTCTATCACAGCCAAGACCGGTATTTTAGAGACCGCTTTACGAAACTCCTGTATTGGGAAAGGCCGCCAAAGGCGAAACCGCATCAACCCTACCTTCTTCCCCTGCTCACGCATTTTGTCCACCGCGGTCATGGCGGTTTCTGCCTGACTCCCATTTATGAGGAGGACCACTTCGGCGTCTTCGGTCCGATAGGTTTCAACTGGATTATATTCCCTGCCGAACCTCTTGGCCCAGTCTTTCCAAACCCTCAAAATTACCCTGCGAGTATTCTTAAAGGCTTCATCTTGGGCCTTTTTAGCTTCAAAATAGATCTCTGGAACCCCAACCGGCCCCATTGTTAAAGGTTTACGGGGATCAAGCTTATACTTGGGCTTAAAAGGAGGCAAAAAGGCGTCTACCTCTTCCTGATCCGGAAGCTCAATAGGCTCAATCACGTGCGAAAGAGTAAATCCATCGATATTAATAAGAGTGGGGAACATGACATTCCGGTCCTCAGCAATTCGAAAGGCCTGGATCACAAGATCTACCGCCTCTTGACCATTTTCTGCCCAGAGTTGAATCCAGCCGATATCACGCTCTGCCATAATATCACTGTGATCATTCCAAATGCTGATGGGGGCTGAAAGGGCCCGATTGGCCACCACCATCACCACCGGAAGCCTCAGGGCCGGTGCAATAAAAAGGATCTCATGCATCAGTGCCAAACCCTGAGCCGATGTAGAAGTAAAAGTGCGGGCCCCGGTAGCCACCGCCCCTAAGGCCGCACTGATAGCCGAATGCTCCGATTCCACAGTGATATATTCGGCATCAAGCTCCCCGTTGGCTACAAGTTCGCTTAAGTGTTCTACAATATGGGTCTGCGGGGTAATAGGATAGGCCGCTATTACTTCTGCCCTTGCCAATTTAACGGCGTCTGCAATTGCTATGGATACTTCTTTGGCCACTCTCTTTCCCATGATTAGACCTCCTCCATGACCATTGTAATGGCATCTTTCGGGCAGACAGCGGCACAAATCCCGCAGCCCTTACAATAATAAAGATTCACCAAATAATAGCCTTCTTCATCCTGCTGGTCGTAACACATATCAGGGCACATAATGTAGCAAGTCCCACATTTGACACATTTTTCTTTATCAAGTACTGGTCGCAGGGAGCGCCAATTTCCTGTCTTAAACTCTGCGCTATTGCCAGGCTCCATAATATAGAGCCCAAAAGGAACCTCTTTCCAGGGCATCATGCCTTGATCTTTACCCATTGCCCACTCCTTACGTATAAAGTTTGGTTTCTTCTATAGCCCGCGCCATGGCGGCCTTATTCTTCTCTGCCAAACGGCCAAAACGATGTTCGAGTGCCTCTTTCAAATATTTTTGATCTACCAGACCTGTAGCCTTTAAAAATGCCCCCAGCATGGTGGTGTTAGTAATGGGAAGCCCCAAAACCTCCATAGCAATTTTGGTGGCATCTACCACAGCAAGCTTCCCTTGATATCCTCCAAGCATCTCCCGCAAAGTCTTCTCATCTTTGCTGGAATTGAGGATAACCCAACCCCCCTCTTTAAGACCTGCTGTAACATTCACAATAGTAGGAAGAGAGGGGTCAAGAACCACCACGATATCGGGGTTATAAACTTTTTCTCGCAGGCGGATCTTAGCATCGCTCACACGAACAAAGGCCATCACCGGAGCTCCACGACGTTCCGGCCCAAAGCTTGGAAAGGCCTGGGCGTACTTATTTTGATTGATAGCGGAAATGGCGATCAGCTCTGCAGAAGTAACTGCTCCTTGACCGCCTCGACCATGAAGTCTGACTTCGATCATTGGCCCACTCCTTGAAAGATTCTAAGGTTGGAAATTCCGTTAACATACCTTTTTGCTAGGTGTCAATAACTATAGAGGCTGAAATTATGCTTTTTAGGGTAATTACCGAAAAGAAAAACGACCGGGGTAAAAAATTTAGCAGGGGGCCTTTTTGAAAAATCTTTATTGTAACTGGCAAGCACCTTGGTCATCAGAAGAAGAGGCCTCTCTAGAAGGTCTTGATTTTTCAGGCAAAGATTTAAGCGGTGAGGATCTTAGCGGAGCCAATCTGCGCGGAGCAAAGTTTTTCCGGGCTAAATTGCGGGGGACAATCCTTGCCGGAGCAGACCTTACCGGTGCTGACTTTACTGGTGCTGATCTAGAAGGGGCAAACCTTGAGGGGGCAAAGGCTAAAACCGCTGGTTTTGGCATGGCCAATCTCAAGGGGGCGCGTCTTTTCCACACCGATCTTCGCTATGCTACCCTTACCAAGGCTAATCTAGAAGGGGCAAATTTGGGTTGTGCAAATCTCTCCCACGCAAGGCTTCGCGAGGCCAATCTCAGAAAGGCTGATTTCACCGCGGCGAATCTTCAAGATGCCCATCTTAATTTGAGCGACGTCTCCCAAGCCATTTTTAAAGATGCCGATCTTAGAAGGGCCCACCTGAGGATGCTTAAAGGTTACAAATCTGCCAATTGGATAGGAGCTGATATTCGCGACATAAATTTTGCTGGGGCCTACCTAGTAAGACGTCACATTTTAGACGAAAATTACCTCGAGGAGTTTCGCAAACAAGGCCGTTGGGCTCAGTTTCTTTATTATCTCTGGTGGCTTACCTCAGATTGCGGAAGGAGTCTCAAACGTTGGTGTCTTCTTATCGCTATCCAAGCCTTTATCTTTGCCTGTATTTACCATTTGATTGGAGTAGATTACGGAAAATACCCTACCCCGCTTTCACCCCTTTACTACAGTGTTGTCACCCTTACTACACTGGGTTACGGAGACGTCATTCCTAATTCTCTTGCCGGACAAATTGTTGCCATTTGTGAAGTCATTACCGGCTACGTCATGCTAGGTGGACTTTTGGCTATTTTTACCAATCGTATCGCGAGGAGGGCGGATTAATGGGGTTTTTAGGTTTTTTAAGAAAGAAAAAAAGAGACCCGCGCAAAGAGCTACAAGAAATACTTGAAGGCTTTGAGCTTCCATATTTTCCGAAGGCTGCTATCCTGGCACTTGAAGCTTTGCGAGACCCCCAGACCCCGACTTTCGAAATAGCAAGACGGATCGCTGCCGACCCGGGTATTCACGTTCGAATTTTAAAGACCGTCAATTCCGCCGCCTTTGGGTTACCGCGCAAGATTTCAAATATCGAACACGCTGTAGCCCTTCTCGGACGAGCACGTCTGGAATCTCTCATTCTTCCTTTAGCTGTTAACCAAAGCCTCCCCAAGTTCAAAAGTGCCTGCCTCGATTTGGAACTTTTTTGGCTAGCAGCAGCCAAACGGGGAAGCCTAGCACGCCAAATCGCCCAGGTACTCCATCCCAATACAAGTGTGGAAGCTTTCAGTGCGGGACTCTTGCAGGATATGGCCATACCGGTCCTCTTGCATCTCAAAGAGAAAATTTATTGCCCCACTCTTGAAACGTGGAATCAAGACCCCTCGGTCGAGCTGGTAGAACTTGAAAAGAAAGAATTTGGTTTTGATCACCAAAATGTTGGAGGATTGATGGCAGAGGAATGGAATCTTCCAGACTACCTAGTACAAGCAGTTTCAGCACATCACCAACCTGAAATTGAACCTGCCATCTACCTTGTCTCGCATATTCGCTACCAACATGATTCGGACCACCGCTTGGAAGAAGAAATCATCCTCGAAAAGGCCCGTGATAAATTTAATCTTCCAGCAGATCTGATGCTCAAAATGCTCAAAAGGGCCGAAGAAGAGGCCCTCGAATTGGCCAAAATCTTTATCTAATCTTGCAGAAAAGGAGCAATAGGTTATCTTTTAAGAAGTCAGATCCCGGGTCGTCTAAGCGGCAGGACATGGGGTTTTGGCCCCCATAGTGGTGGTTCGAGTCCACCCCCGGGATCCATTTCATTCCGTTCTCATGGAGACCGTTCTTGAAGTAGAAGAATTAACCAAATGCTTTGGTAAGGTTTGCGCCCTCAAGAAAATCTCTTTCTCTCTGCATGTAGGGGAAATTTTAGGAGTGGTAGGTCCTAATGGAGCCGGAAAAACTACCCTCATAAATTGTCTTTTGGGCCTTGTTTTGCCTACCGCTGGTAAAATTTGCTACTTCAAAAAGGATCTTTTTCACAACCGAAGCCAAATCTTAAAGAAGGTAAACTTTGCCTCAAGTTACGTGGCTCTTCCCTTGTCTCTCACTCTAGAAGAAAATCTCCTCGTTTACGCTCATATTTACGAACTTAAAGCCCCACGCGCAAGGGTAGAAGAGGCCTTGAAGACCTTTGGCCTTTATGAAAAGCGAAAACAGCGCACTCGCACCCTTTCTTCGGGGCAAATGATGCGCCTTTGCTTAGCAAAGGCCTTACTTAATCGCCCCCAAGTATTACTGCTTGATGAACCAACAGCTGGTCTTGACCCAGAGATAGCCCAAAAAACACGGGAACTTATCCTCTCTTATACCCGCCGCGAAAAAACCGCGGTAATCTTCACCTCCCATAATCTTTCGGAGGTGGAACTAATTTCTGACCGCATCCTTATCTTGCAAAAGGGGCAATTAAAAGCTCTCGGACGAGTTTCGGAACTCTTAAAAAAATTCGGAGCACAAAATCTCGAAGAACTCTACTTCCAGTTAGCCATATGAATCCCAGACGGGTCTTTGCAGTCCTTTTGCGGCAACTTTATCTTTACCGGCGGAGTTTCACCCGGGTGCTTGACGTCTTTTACTGGCCCACGGTCGATCTTCTTCTCTGGGGCTTTGTAACTCTTTATCTTGAGAAAGCTGCTACCGAAATGCCTCACTATGTCTCTTTTTTCTTGGGTGGGTTAATTCTTTGGAACATTCTTTTACGAGCTCAACAGGGACTTTCGGTATCTTTCTTGGAAGATATTTGGGCCCGCAACCTCTTAAATCTTTTCGTCTCGCCTCTAACTATTTTGGAGTATTTGGCAGGTCTTGTTCTAGTAAGTATTGTCAAGGTGGTCATCGCCTTTTTAGTGATGGGAACCCTTGCGGCTTTGTGCTTTGGATTTCACATCTTTATTCTGGGAAGCTCGCTTCTGCCTTTTATCCTTAATCTCTGTGCTTTGGGATGGGCTATCGGACTGGTAACCATGGCCTCTATTTTACGTTTTGGTCAGGAGGCAGAAATTTTGGCTTGGGCTTTGGCCCTTTTATTCCTTCCCATCTCGGCGGTTTTCTACCCGGTTGAAGTCTTGCCCGAGGCCCTTCAAATGTTAGCCTCCTGGGTACCTTCTTCTTACGTCTTCGAAGGTATGCGTAAGATCATCCTTGAAGGAATCTTCGAGCCAGGCCCCCTCTTTAAAGCAAGTTTTTTGAATCTCCTATATCTCATCGGAAGTTATCTTCTTTTTATAAAAGTTTACCGGCAAGCCCTTCAACGGGGGACCATTCCCAAAATTGGAGAATGATTGCAAATCTTTTCTTTTAGGTTAAATTTTGGGACGTCTTCTTGACAAGAAAGGGGTAGTCTTTTAAAGAAACGGAGCCGATTAAGCGGAGGAGATAAAGATGGCTATTTTCACCTCACAAACCCCGATGCTCAAAAAAGAAGAAGTAAAGCGTAACTGGTATATCGTAGACGCCAAGGGTAAAGTCTTGGGGCGTTTGGCAAGTCAGATTGCTCAGCGCCTAAGAGGCAAACATCGGCCTGATTTTACTCCCAATGTGGACTCTGGCGACTTTATTATTGTTATCAATGCTGAAAAGATTCGTCTTACTGGTCGCAAGCTTGACAAAAAGATTTACTGGCGCCATTCCGGCTACATGGGAGGGCTAAAACTTACTCCGGCCCGCAAGATGCTTGAGACCAAACCCGAGGAGGTTATCCGCTTGGCTGTAAAGCGGATGCTTCCTAAGAATCGTCTTGGGCGTAAAATGCTCAAAAAGCTCAAAATCTACCGGGGAGAAAATCATCCCCATCAGGCCCAAAAACCACAACCGCTAGAATTCTAAAAAAGAGGGTGAGAAAAGATGGCTGAAAGTAAAAATAGATTTTATGCCACCGGGAAACGTAAGACTGCCATCGCTCGGGTATGGATCATGCCCGGGAGTGGAAATTTTCGCGTAAATGATAAAGATTTCGAAGAATATTTTGCCGACAACGTAGTTGCTCGCCACGTGGTAGAACAACCCTTTAATGTTACAGGAACCCTTGGTAAGTTCGATATTGTTTGCACGGTAAAAGGTGGCGGAAAATCGGCCCAGGCTGAAGCCATCAGGCACGGAGTAGCAAGGGCCCTTATTATTTATAACGAAGAGTTAAGACCGTCCCTTAAAAAAGCAGGTTTTCTTACCCGTGATGCCCGTGTTAAAGAGAGGAAAAAATACGGGCTTCGTGGAGCAAGACGGGGGCAACAATACTCCAAACGATAAGAAGAAAGGGGGCTATGGCCCCCTTTTTATTTTGCACTCATGCTTAAAATTGCCATTGTCGGGGCTACAGGATATACGGGTCTTGAGCTTTTAAGAATACTTTCCTGTCATCCTGAAGTCGAAATCACTATTGTTACTTCCCGGAAAGAAGCCGAAAAAAAAGTCCGGGAAATCTTTCCCTTCGAAGAAAAATTTGGGGAGCTTGTTTTTGAAGAACCTCAGCCTGAAAAGATAGCCGCAAAGGCCGAGCTTGCCTTTCTCTGTGTCCCCCACGGAGCAGCAGCTGAAATGGCAAAGGCCCTTCTTGAAAGAGGCCTTAGGGTTATTGACCTTTCAGCTGACTTTCGCCTCAAAGATCCTCTTCTTTACGAAGAATGGTACAAGGTGCCCCACAAGGCCCCTGAACTTTTAAATGAAGCGGTCTATGGGCTTTCCGAAATATATGCGGATCGCATAAAAACCGCTCGCCTGGTAGCTAATCCTGGATGTTACCCTACGGCAAGCCTTCTTCCTCTAATTCCTCTTCTCAAAGCCCGCTTAATAAGTCCTGAAGGCTTAATCATCGATGCCAAAAGTGGAGTCTCTGGAGCAGGGCGGAGTGCCAAATTGCGTCTTATTTTTTGCGAGGTAAACGAAGATTTCTGCGCTTACAACGTGGCCGCCCACCGCCACACCCCTGAAATCGAACAAGAACTTTCTCTGGCTGCTGGGGAAAAACTCCGTCTTAACTTTACCACCCACCTGATACCCATGAACCGAGGAATTTTGGCTACCATTTATGCTACACCTCTAATTTTTAAAGAAAAGACCCTGTATGAGGCCCTTTATGACTTCTACGTCCAAAAAACTTTCGTAAAAGTCCTTCCCTTAGGAGAATTTCCCCACACCGCCCATGTAAAGGGTACCAATCTCTGCCTCATCGGTCTTAAGCTTGATTCTCGAACCGGAAAACTTATCATCGTTTCAGCGATAGATAACCTTGTAAAGGGCGCTAGCGGGCAGGCGATACAAAATATGAACCTAATGTCCGGCTTTCTAGAGGATACTGCCCTTAAAAGGCGAGCCCTTTATCCTTAAACCATGCGGAATCTCAAATTAACCATTGCCTACGACGGAACCAACTATTTAGGTTGGCAACGTCAAAAGGTGGGACCCACCATTCAGGGGGTGCTCGAAGAAACAATTGCTCGTTTAGTAGGACACAAGGTAAAACTTCGGGCTGCAGGTCGCACAGATGCTGGAGTTCACGCCTTAGGCCAAGTGGCCAACTTTTTGACTACCAGTAAAATAGCCCTTTCGGACCTCCAGCGAGCCTTAAATGCCCTTTTGCCCAAAGATATCGCCATTATCAAAATAGAAGAGGTCCCCATCAAATTTAATGCCCAATACGATGCCCGTTACAAGACTTACTTTTATCAGATTTATAATCACCCCATCCGAAATCCTATATGGCGTCTTTATTCCTGGTGGGTCCCCCAAAAACTTGATCTTGAAGCCATAAAAGCTTGTCTTCCTCTTTTTGTGGGTCAGAAGGACTTTGCTAGCTTTCGTAAAATGGGAAGCGACATCAAGACCACAGTGCGGACCGTCTTTCGAGTCGAACTCAAACGCGCAGTAGGAATCGCAGGCATGCTTCGTTTTGAGATTTCAGCACGAGGTTTTTTGCGTTATATGGTAAGAAATATCGTTGGGGCCTTGGTTGAAGTGGGGCAAGGACGGTTAAGCCCTGAAGAGTTGGCCGCTATATTTGAGGCCCGAGATCGCAGCCTCGCTCCTCCTCCAGCCCCACCCCAAGGGCTCTTTTTAAAAGAGGTGGTCTACGAAAAAAGGAGGCCCAGCCATGAAGGAGAAACTAGCCACAAGGGTTCGTCAGCTTAAGCCTTCTGCCACTTTGGCTATCAATGCCAAGGCTAAAGCTCTCAAAGCTCAGGGAATCGATATTATCAACCTCTCTGCCGGAGAGCCAGACTTTGACACCCCAACACACATCAAAGAAGCTGCCATCAAAGCCATCCGGGATGGTTTTACCCGTTATACACCCGTAGCTGGAATCCCTGAACTGCGTGAGGCTGTTGCCAACCAAATCCAGAAAGATTACGGGCTCACTTATACTCCGGAAGAAGTAGTAGTGAGTTGCGGAGCCAAACAGGCACTCTTTAACTTGGCACAGGCCCTTTTTGAAGAAGGAGACGAGGTACTCATTCTAGCTCCTTACTGGGTATCCTATCCTCCCATTGTAGAACTTGCTGGAGCAAAACCTGTCATAGTCCCCTCTGAAAAAGAAAAAAATTTTGAACCAACCCCTGAAACACTTAATAAGTATATAAACTCCCACACTAAAGGAATAATTTTAAACAGCCCCTCAAATCCCACCGGGCAGATTTATACAGATGTTTTCTTAAAGGCCATAGCAGATCTTGCCCACAAACATGGTCTCTTTGTCATCTCCGATGACATTTACGACAAGCTGCGTTTTGATGGTAAAGCCCCAAAGAATATCCTCTCTATAGCCCCGGAACTAAGAGAACAGACTATCATGGTAAACGGGGTTTCCAAAACTTACGCCATGACAGGCTGGCGTATTGGTTGGGCTGTAGGGCCCAAAGAAATCATTGCCGCGGTCTCTCGTATTCAAGGCCAGAGCACATCCAACGCCACCTCTGTGGCCCAAAAAGCGGCCCTTGAAGCCCTCTGCGGCCCGCAAGATTGCATCAACCAGATGAGAGAGGCCTTTAAGCAACGTGCCGAACTCCTTTATCACAAACTGAAAGAAATTCCTGGTCTTGATCTGCCAAAACCACAGGGAACTTTTTATTCTTTTGTAGACTTTTCTTCCTATTACGGTCGAAAAACACCCCAGGGTAGCCTTATCAACGATTCCCTCACTATGTGTGATTATCTTCTGGAAGAGGCCAAAGTAGCCACTGTCCCCGGGGTAGCTTTTGGAGACGACCG
>Ga0256833_1000835_pt1 | contig 23400 bp, 35 predicted proteins | sample 356284metaG_FD_190535 | JGI IMG/M metagenome (GOLD analysis project Ga0256833, IMG submission 190535) | Hydrothermal vent microbial communities from Mid Atlantic Ridge, Atlantic Ocean - 356-284 | ecosystem: Environmental > Aquatic > Marine > Hydrothermal vents | place: Atlantic Ocean: Mid... | reverse complement strand
GGGGGGGTTATGAATTAAACTTAAATTCTTTTCGGTGAACGTTAGGACAACAAGAAAAAAAAGGGGGTGATAAACGGCATGCAGTAAGCTAATATAATGTAATTAGTGAGTGCCGATGGCAACATCGGCATGATGTAGGTTTAAGACTTAAACGGCTGTCTAAACGACAGCACACTAAACGTTTACAGGTGGAAATCTATAAAACTACAGCAAGGAGGTGTTAATGTGAAAATTGAGGTATTTAGGGAGATTGATTTTTCAGAAGGGTTCTTGGGTAACTACTTAGTTATTAAAATAGCGTTTAAGATTGACGACAAAATAATACATGATTACATAGACGCAATAAGAATGATTACAAAAAACACGGCGGCAAGAGAAAGGCTTTACAGAGTAGCAGAAGAATTCAAAGAAAAAACAGGATTTAAAGCAAAATCATACGAATTTGAGAAAAGAATAAAGATAAACGGAAGAACAATTGACGAAATAAAAAGAATAATTAAGATAGAAACAAGAAAAACACGGAGGGAGCTGGAAAGTATGCTATCAGAATGGAAAAGAGAATTAGAAAAAGTAGAAAAGCTGGAGAAGTGGATTATAAAAGAATACAAAATAGCAGAGTTTGAACTTTAATTTGAACTTTAAAAAACTAAAATATTTAGTTTTTTATTTTTTTAAAATTTAAAAAAGTAAAAACAAGAGGTGGTGAATGTGAACATGAGCGAATATATAAAGCATTATGTTCTAAGTGATAGTATTGTTAGAGGTCTATTTAAAGATGGAGTAAAAGTGGTGTATAGTAATAACAATATAGTAATTCTAAGTGATACAAACGGAAAAAATAAGATTGCTATCTGGAGCTTTTTTAGAGAAAACAGAGACAAAACGAGAGAAATAGACTATACGTTTGAGTTATTTAGTGCGAATGATACAATAGACAAAATAATAAACTATATAAAAACAGTGAGGGGGGACAATTACACAGTAAAAGCGACGAAATATAACTACAGAAAACAAATGATTAAAAGAATAAGGAATAACAAAAACGCAAAATATGTTTTAAGAGTTTAAGTTTTTTTAATTTTTAAAAAAAAATTAAAAAAAAAGGGGGTGGTATATATGGTTGATAAGAAAGTAAATAAATTAATAGACGAATTGAAAAAACTGGGAGAAAACGAAAGTTATATAATCAATTTGAATATAAACAACGGATACAGCGTAGAGGTTGGATATTTCGCAAAAAACGGAAAGGGAAAATATGCTATTAGGCTAAAGTACGGGATAACAACTATATTAAAAATAAGAAATACTGACGAGTTCGAGAATATCAAGAAACTTATTAAATTCTTGGAAGAGAAAAAAGAGATACTGGAGGCGTTGGACAAATTGAACAGTAGCGGTAGCAGTAAAACTAATAAAAATAAAAATATTCTGAGATTATGAAGGTAAAATATTGTCCGTTGTGTCACACTAAACTTATTTTCTATTTCAGTAAACCAATTTTTTCAGAAGATTACAATGAAATAATAGACCATTATAATATCTATTACTGCCCTAACTATAATTGCTCAGTAAGGAAAGTGATATACGACGACGACAGCAATATACTTAACATATATTACTACAGAGATATAAAAGTGAAATACCGTAAACTTTTATTTTCAATAAAGCAGAATTACAGATACACTAAACCCAAGAAAAAAGAGAAAATGAAAGAGAAAATAAAAAAGTTAGAAAAACTTTTAAATATTTAAAGTTTTTTTTTAGTTATTTAAATTAGATAAAATCAGATTTTAAAAAATAAAAAAAAAATGGGGGTGGTGTATATGGGGTTATATGTTGTTAATACTCCTATAATAAGTGTCGATGAAAAAATAGAAGAAATATATGTAAAAGTTAGAAAAATAAGCATTGAAGAAGCGAAAGAATTACTAAGAAAAAGTGAGTTCATAAGTGCAGTAGGACATGAGGCAACTGCCAGTTTCTTATCTAAACTATTTCAAGTGAATATACCGTATAACAGGATTTATATCAAATACCGACCATCTGATAAAGCGATTTGTCTTAAAGTTCTTCAACGACTGCCGGAAGGCAAAGTTTTATCGGAAGAAGAGATAAAACAAATACCTTTCGAGATATACTTATTAGAATTTTATTAAATTTTTTATTTAATTTTTAAAAAAAAATTAAAAAAAAAGGGGGTGGTATTAATGGAGGAGAAGATAGTAATTAGTAGAGAAGCTAAAGTAGTAATAGAATGGGTATTGAAGGTTAAAGTCATGTACGATTTTATAAAGATAAATTTGGTGGTTAGATACACTGAAGGAAATAGCGAAAAAGAATTAGACACCATCGGAAAAATAGCTAATAGTTTGGAGAAGGTTTATAACATAAGGTCATCAAGGATAGAAGAGATAATACGCAACAATATAAGAAATATATACTATATATCATCTAATCACGACTATATCCATGAAAAAGTTATAATAATAGATGATGGATATTTCGATAATTTAAACAGCTACTTAAAGGAAATTAGAGAAGATGTAAGAAAAGTTGTGAGTGAAATAAATAAAGTAAGCAGATTAGTAAATGATGCAAAAAGTAGAATTCTACCAGAGTATATATTGTATTCAGACATAAAGTAACTTACGGGAGGACGGCATATGGAATATGAAACTAAATACGGTAAATTAAGCTTAAAAGTAAACTTGGATGGCTCTGTAGAGTTGATATCAGATATACCATTTAAAAAGGTAAACGAGGAGTTCACAGACTTAAAAGAAGCAATAAACCGATTTAACGAGCTAAGAAGGGAGATAGATGAGATAATAAGTGAGATGGAAAGAAAGAAAGCAGAAATTACTACTGAGAAAATATCTTTGTTTAATGAGCTGTATAACCTAATGAAAACATTCAGAGTAATACTATTATACGGTATTACTGGAACGGGAAAAACAACAACAGCAAGAGAAGTATGCAAAAAACTGAAAGAGGAAGGATTAATAGACAACTGGATACAGATAACTCTGTCGTCAGGAATGGATGACTACGATTTACTTGGGAAATTTATACCAAAAAGTAAAGGGAAACTTGAATATACTGAAAGTAAGTTAGTAGAATACCTTAAGAAAGCAGAGAGCGAAAAAGTAGTAATAATACTTGATGAATTTAACAGAGTTCACAGTAAAGCACTAAATATTCTAATACAGTTACTTGATGTAAAAGACAACAAGATAATACTTAATAACTACATAACAAACGAAATAATAGAAGTTCCAGCGGAGAACATCAAGTTCATTTTAACGGCAAATTTCGGTTCAGCATATCACGGAACATATCAAGTAGATGAGGCAATAATGAACAGAATTGACGTAGCATTAAACGTATATTACGACGAACACCTTGAAAATAACATAATAGCACAATTACCAGACGAGAAAGCGGACTTTGTAAAAGAATTAACCAGATATCTAAGAGAACTACAGAAAGACGGAATAACAAGACCATTTACTACGAGAGACTTAATAAATACAGTGAAAATAGTAGATACAGTAAACGAAATGAACGAAGCAGAGCTAAAGAGTAAGCTTAAACCAATAATACATAAAATAGTCAAAAGTGACCACATGGGTAACATAGACGAGGACACGATAGCTGAAATACACGGTTTCATAGATAAATACATAAAAGGTGAGTAACAATGAATAACCAAATTAATTTTTTACCATATTATCAGAGATACTTCGTAAAGAAAAAGATTGAAAAATATATAAAAGAAAAATACGGTGAAGAAAGTAAATACAAAATAGTGTTACCAAATATAACCTACAGCACGTCATGTCCAATTACTAAAACTATTCTTTTACCACCGTTAGCTAACGTATCTACAATTACACTTAAAATACTTGCCGACCATGAGGCAGAGCATATAAAAATGAGAAGAGAATACATGAGAGACTATAGATACCTAAAGAAATATGCCATGCTTAATGTTGCAGAACTTGTTATGCATATAATAGAGGACAATGTAATTAACGAAGGTTTAAAAGAAATAGGAACAAATGAAGGAAGAATAAGGAAGGCTATGGATGACTTTGGTTTCGGCGGGTTGTCTTACTTAAGTCTAATTGAAGACAGAGAAAAGAAGATTAAAGTAATCAATAATTACATTAAGTCAGGATTATTCAAAGAAGAAGCTAAAGCTGAAGAGATAGATGAACTAATATCAACATTAGTTAGCAAACTGAAAAGAAGCGTAAGAGATACAATAGAAAGCGAAGAATTTAGAAGACTGTATAACCTGATAAACACAAAATCACATACAAGAACATCAAGAGATGACGTAATGGACAGCACAATATCAAAAGGTGCTAAACTTCATTTAAAAGGACATGGTATATCTTATGACTCAGGTTACAGTTTGCCTAATTTCAAGTATGTTCAGAGAATAAGACAAATAATAAAAAGACTCAAGGTAGTCAGGGAGGAAGAGAAGGAAATTACGCAATTTTACGGTAAAAAACTTAATAGGGCATACATACACAACGATATTGAATATAAACCATTTATAAACAAGTTTCACAGATTATCAATTAATAATCCAAAGATACTAATGCTAATCGATTTCTCTGGTTCAATGTGTGGAGAACACGAAAAAATAGCAAAAACTTTTGCAGTTGCAATAATGCAAGAATTCAACAATGCAGTAGTGATTGCTTCACAGCATGTTATGAATCCAATAATAAAAGTAGTAAACACAACTAACGAGTTGATAAACCTATACCCAACTGGAGACGAAGGATTTGATAGTTTATCAGAGTTCTTTAGTGAAAATAGATACTTAATGAATGATGCAGAGATGTTCGTATTAATATCAGACCTAATAATTGACGATGAGGAGTTGGATGGTCTATTGAATACAGTTGGAAAGCTAAAAATACCAAAAGTAGTGGCATGGACTACATACGAAGAAGAAGAAGGTGAAATAAAATATACAATTGAAAAACTAAAATCTAACAAATTCAAGATATATAGCATAATAAGAATTCATGATACTGTAGAATTAGCAAAAAGAATGCTTAATTTGTATAAGTAATATTTTTTTAAAAAAAATTAAAAGAAAGGAGGTGATGAAAATATGGATGGTTTAAAAATACTGAATACTGCATCTGTTGCCGGTTTAGTAGATAGACTTGCTGGATTCAACCTAATAGACGATTTAATGAAGGTAGTCGTAGGTGTAGCCAGAAAGGAAATATCTACAAAATATGGAATGACTGATAAGGATATAACATATATAGCTTACAGTAAGTTAAAAGATTACAACAAAGCAGAGTTAAAAAAGAAACTGATGTTGTTTATGTTAATATTGTCAAGCGAATTACATGCACACAGTGTAGTAATGGTGGATGGATTGAACCACAATTTTGAAACATCAGGAGACGCTGAAAAGGATTTTAATACAATAATATCAAGACTTGACAAAATAATAGATACAAGAAATTCTATAAGAATTCTTAATTTGATAAATGAGTTGGAAAGTAGAAAAGAAGACGAAAATAAAGAACTAATAATTATTGCTGAAGTATTTCAAGCATTGATATCATATATCAAACAAAAACTCAAAAAACTTTAAAATTTTTTCCGGTATTTTTAATAAACCGTTGTCGGTGTTAATTAGCCGACAACGGGTTAAAAATACCGGAAAGAGGTGGTAGATATGGAATGGGATATGGATTGGGAAAGTATGTCTGAAAAACCTGAAATTAGGTATTTGGGCAGAGCAATAGACGTTAGATACCCATGCAATTGTCCAAAGTGCAGTAAGGGGAAAGAAGCACTTGAGAAAATGGGTGGTAAGAGAAGCGACAAGCAACTACACATAGTTATAGCATCACTTGATAGAGATTGGAAACTACAGCATGTATTCATAGACATGTCTTCTAAATCAAAGTTTAGCAGAAAAGGTGCATGGGCTTACGCAATTAAAATATTAGGTCTTTCAGCAAGTAATTTCAATGAATTCAAGAAGAAGCTAACAAAAATAAATCTGGAGTTTCTAAAGACTACTGTTGGTGATTATCTAAAGACTTACGCAAAAGTAAGCATAAACGGGGACAATTTATTCAAAAATGCACTTGAAAGCAGAGTTGATGTTCCAATAAACGTAATTCCCGACGAGGCACTTGAATTATACGAATTAAACAAGAAAGCAGTAAACGAGAAAATAAAGTTATACAAGGAAGCATGGAGCAGAATACTTAAAGGAGAAGATGAGAATGAGGTATATAGTGAACTTGGAATAGCTAAGGAAGAGAATGAAAATGAATTTAGCGAAGTAAACGAAACTACAGATTTAAATGACATTGAAATGTTTTAATTAATTTTTTTTAAGGTGATATTATGAGTAGTAATTATAAAAATGCTCTTAAAATATTGTTGGAAATAACTGACGAAACAACAGCTAAGCATATACTTTCTAAACTTGAACACTTGAAAAAAACTTATGAAGTAAAATTAACGCTTGAAGATATTGCTAAATATTACATCAATACAGTAAAAAAAATAGAACATGCAGGAATTGAAAAAGAAGATGCAATAATTCTTGCTTATGCATACGTTGAAAATAGCCTTTCATCAAAAATTATAGAAAAATTGCCAGAAAATTATGAATCTTACTTAAAAAGATTAACAGCATATATACCAGATTACACTGCTGTTAAAATACTCAATAAACTACTATATTCAATGAAAATGAAAAATCTTGACGTTGATAATCAAACTGCAGTAAATCATGTATTAGACGAGATAATAGACATAAGAAATAGATTAATACAAGCGAAATTTCCCGAACCAATTGCAACAGATATTGCATTAAATGTAGTGTTAGACAAGCTTAGTTATATATATAAAGGAGGTGAATAAATATGAACTCACTTAAGAAATTTTTAGAATTAAATGAGCTTGAACAAAAACTGTTTAACACAACTAAATTGATGTTCAAGCACACATGGAGTAGTGAAGAGAAAAACGACGAGGTATTAGTATCAAAAATAGTATTAGGCAATATAACATCAACTGAGCTATTTGTTGCTAACATTCTAATGATGAATGCCATAATTGAGTATTTCTCTTTAGTTTTCAGTGTAAATCCAGAAACACTCAAGAAAGAAGCAGATTTAGCATTAGACGAACTTAAAAAGACAATTGACAAGATACACGGAAGTAAACACGGAAGTAAGTGTGAAACGGAAAAAGAAATAGCACTGTATCTCTCATTAATAAAGTTGCTTAAAGAATTAACATATTCACTAATATCAGCAATATTAGAAGCAAACTACGATAATGCAGGCAAAATTGGTGCAGAGATAAAAAATTACGATGAAAATTTAGAAAATGACGTTTAAGGAGGTGTTAAAATGAAGTCAAAATTAGTAATATGTAAAAGATGTAGAAATAAAATTTCTCCAATTTTTATTTATGAATACGATTTAACAGACTTAGAAAATCCAAAATTAGTTGAAGTTAAGCTGTTTTGCCCAATATGTAATAGAACCAAAAAATTAGAAAAGTAGGGGGGTATAATATATGTTTTATGACCAGTTCACGTTAGATTACAGATTAGTTAATAGAGGGATTAAATCATGTAAAAATTGTAAACATGCTATAAAAATATACGATAAATTCAGTTACAAAACAAAAAAGCCAAGAAAATTCAATAAAGATTTAAGAGAAGTTAATGAATTTGTTAAGTGTGAAAAAATATCTGAAATATGTATGATTAAAACAGAAGAACCTCATGTAGTTGTTACACATTTTGCTGAGATTTGCCCTTTCTATGAAGAAAGAAAAAGAGGTGGTGTAATATGGGAGTTTTAGAAGCAATTAAGAAAAAGAAGGAAAGAATACTAATTATAGGACATACGGGACATGGAAAAACATATACTGCTACAAGAGTAGCATATGAATTAGCTAAAGCCGGTAAAAAAGTTCTATATATAGACACTGAAATGGGAGCGATAGACGAATTTTCAACACTTGAAATAACTGAAGATATTGACAAAAATATAGTCTATGTTAAAGTTGATAATTTCATAGACTTGAAAAAATACGCAATAAATTATACTAACAAAGTTCATACAGTTATAATTGACCCAATTAGGCTAACATCTCTATCAAGAACTACTGCCAAAGAACTATTTATAAAGAAGGGAGTTAGATACGTAGGTGAAAGCATAATACCTATTGAAGACCCTGACACTTTTCATCTTAGGGGATTTGACTACCAGTTACCAAACGAGTGGACAAATGAGCTACTACTAAAAATAGGTTCGGGAGTTTGTAATTACGTAGTTACAGAACTGATACCCGTTAAACTTAGTAGCGAAATAAAAATACCTAAAAAAGGTGGTAACGTTTCTATAGAACATTTATTCATGCAAGAGGGAAATATACCAAAAAAATTAGCTGAATACTACGATTTATTTGGTTACTTCGATAGAGTGGTGCTGATGGAAAGAAGAAACAATGAATACTTTGGTATAATACTAAAATGGAGAGGTAAAAACATTCAAGGAAAAAGAGTTGATAATGTTTATGAAATTATAGTTAAAAAGTTATTAGGTGATAGCAAATGATATACGAGATAAAAGGAGAGGACATAACTAAAATTATAGATGGTATTGTTATAAGTATTCCAAAGGAGATAGCTGGTATAAAGGAAATAGATGAAATTCTTATGAAAAACTATAGAGAGCTAATGAAAGATTGTAAAGAGGATGTCAAAATTTTCTTTCTTAAAAACATTTATAGAGTTTACAATGAAGGACTGAAGTTTGTAGGAATACGTCAAGTATTGAAACACGATAAAAAAGACAGAAACAAAGAAAGACTTAGAATATCTGTAGGTTTACCACTAAAAATATCAGGATTAATTAGAGATATAAGAAGGAATTATAGGTTCTATGCAGAGGTCAGAGGTTACGATATTATTATATCTGAAAACGACGAAGGATACCCTGTTACAGTATATAGAAGAAGAAATAGAGTTGAACTAATAGACTGCTGTATATTCAAGATACTGAAACTAAAACCAAATGATTTTGTTGTAGTAAAAGCTAAAACTAACGAAATAAGAATTACTCCTTTTTACATCGAAGCGGGAAGGTTAAATTACGTTATAAAGAGTATAGAAAAGCTGTATGGAGGGACACTAAATGATAGAGGCAATATTTTTAATGTCTATAACCTCTTCGAGAATTCTAAGCATTGAAGACAAACTTTTAGAAAGAAAGGTAAGACCTCAGTTAAATTTTTTCATTAAGAAACCGTTTGGATATGGTTTTACAACAATGGCAACAGAGCTACAAGAAAAAGGATACGTAAATTATGTTAATGATTTTACAGTTCCCGGATTAGTTGGAACTGTAAAAGGTTCTCATATATACAAAGGAATACTTTGTAATAGTGGATACAAATCAACTGTAATTGATGAGGTTATGATGCTTGATAGTAAATCAAAGAAAGCAATACTTGAAATAACTGAGCAAGGAAGCGTTACGAGAACGTTACAAGGATTTGTAGAAAGCAGAAGAGAAATAGATATACCAAGTGGAAAAATAATAGTTGAAGAGGGTAAATTAACTGTAAGAGTTAGAACAAGCTTTATATTCGGAACAGCAAGTGATAATTGCTTTAAAGATGAAGATATTCAAATGCTACTATCAAGATGCTTTTGCGTGAATATAAGTATGTCATTTGAAGAAGCAATGAGACTTAAAAAATACGGCAGAAAGATAAACTTAGATAGATACAAAATACCAAAAGAGCCAATAGACTTAGTTATTTTACCAGAAAAAGAAAATGAATACTTGATTGAAAAAATGCAAGAAGTAACAATGGTTGGAGAAAACTACGGAGGATATTACACGAGATGTCATGATGATATGATAAGGATATCAGCTATATCATGTGTGCTAAGAGGTAACAAAGTAATAGACAGAAAAGATGTAGATAAAGCGTTATCATTTTACAAATTACATCAGCTTGGTTTTCTTGGAACACAGTTATCTGACACTGAACTAAGCGTTTATGAGCTATGCAACGGATTAAGTGTTAGTGATATAGCGAATAAGCTTAGAATATCAGAAAGAACTGTAAGAAGAGCAGTCAAAAAACTAATGGAAATTGAACTTATTTATAAAGCAGACGAACTTTTATATAAACGTATTTAGAATTTCTTTTTGTAAAAATTCTTTATTGTATTTCCGGTCGAAAGAAACCGGTGTTACTGCATAAATACTTTTCTGCGACTGACCATTGGGTACACACCATATGGTGCTACAAAATGCAGGAATTCCAGTAGAAATATAGCATGCTAAATAATGATAAATGGTTTACAACAATTGAAAACGGGTTTCGAAAGTTTCGATAGGTTAGTGGTTGCACACCATATGGTGCTACAGATGGACACGATTTGGAAACACACAGCGATTATCCCGAAATTGCACACCATATGGTGCTACAGATGGACACGATTTGGAAACACAAACAAAATAAAAAAAAAATAAAATTAAAAATAATTAAAAATAACACTCGTGGACACGCTCCGAAAATGGAGACTGGTGTGCTATGTCTTGGCATAACACACCAGAATCCATTTTTTAGTGTTTAACTACAAAACAACAAAAACACAACATACTGTGTGTGCATTTTCAAATCGTGTCCGTTTGTAGCACCATATGGTGAACACCTCAAAACAACCGATTACATAAATTATTTAAAGTTTAAATTTTAAATATTCGTTAATCGAATGTGTTTATTGCTGTTTATACCTACATATATCTCTCATAATTATCATGTGATGAGGTTGATAGTTTGAAAATCGAACTGACCGAAAGTAAATAAAATTTTTTTAAATTTAAAATAGTAAAAAAAGTTAAGTATATGGGAGGTGATATAATGAGTATAATGAATAACAAAGCAGAAATAATAGTTGCAAATAAATATAGATTACCTTACGAAGTTCTGGGAACAGTATTACTTAGAGCCAATGGAATACTTGGAATAACAGCGTTTTATAATGAAATGAGAAAGTATGGACTTACCCCAGCAAAAGCACAGTATGTATATGGAAGAATAATTGATGGAGAATTCAAAATTATAACTGAGGAAGGTAAAGAATTATCAGGTAAAAAAGCACAAGAAATGGTGTATATAGCACAGTATAGATTTCTATGGGTTTTTAGGCTTAAGTATCTTGAAAGAAAAGGACATGAAGTAATACTTGAAATAGAGATTGAAGGAGCTGTTCAAAAACACTATGGTTTAGATTACCCATTTGAAAGCAGTATAATGTCTAAAATAGATGAAGAAATGATGTTAGCGTTAGAAAAGTATTTCAAGGACTTCTGGAGCTTAAATTTATCAAGCTTACTGGGAGTAATAGCAAAGGGAGGTTTTGAGGAAGTTAGAAGTAGTTATGTATCAGGAGTTGCAGAATTTGAACTCGAAAAAATTGTAGAAAGTGAAAGGAAAGTAGATTTAGACGGTTTTATATATGACATTACGTTTAACTTAAAAAGAAAACCAGATGCATCTTGGGTTAGAAGAAAAGATTTAGAGAGGGATTTATATCCATATGCTGAAATGGGAGTAAAAAATGTGGTATCATGGATAATGGAAACTGAAGCATCTGTAATAGGTAGAGCTAAGAGAAAAATGATGAAAAAAGCTGAAGACATAATTAAAAGAGCGATATCGTCTGGGATAATATCGAGAGTTAAAAGCATGATTGAAAGAAGTGATACATTATCAAAGCTTGAAACTACTTTAGATTTTCTAATGTCAGCTTATGCAAGTAGATTAATAAGCGAAGAAGTATTAAACAAGTTAGTTAATCTTATAAACGACAAAATAAACGAAATAGCAGAAAAATACGTAAATACTTGGTGTAAAAGATTTGAAAAGTGTGTTTCTATAACTGAACTAAATGATATATACAGAAGAGTGGTTAAGTCAGCAACATACAATAATCAGTTGTTTATACCTTTTCAATCGTTAGTTGATGAATGTTACAGCAGAAAACTTGAAGAGTTATCAAAGCTTAAGAAAATGAAAAAATCTGAATACTATAATATTCTTGCATCACAACTTGCATATAGATTAGACTTACTCAGAAATGTTCCATGCACAGAACCGGGTATAATATCGAATTTACTTGATTTAATAAAGAAAATTGAGAAATATAAGATACCTGAAAAACAAAAAGAAAGGTTGCTAAAAATGGCTAATAAAGTTTTGGAGGAAAAAGAGGAAGAAAAATGTAAAATAGTATTTAACAAGATAAAAAGTGCAAATAAAGTTAGAGAACTAATGAAAATAAAAGCAACTGTTAGGTCAAGAAAGAAAGAATACTTTAAATGTTACGACGAAATAATGAGACTAATAGACGACAAAATAGAGAAAATTAGATACGAAACATACACAAAAATATGTAAAAGATTTATAGAGGAATACTGTAAACTTGATGAAAGTGAGAAAATTAAATATATATATGAGCGTAAATATACTTTGTATAGAATGCCATACAAATATCTATTTCCACTAATTGAGCAAATGATAGATTGCACAAATTCAATTGAAGTTCTTGAAACGATAAAAACCGGTATAATTGAGCTTCCAGAAACTAAAAATCCAGAATACATTAGATATAGAAACGATTTAGTTAGGAAAATAGATGATAAAGTTAGAAAACTTACAAGAGGTGATTTAGTATGAAGACGTATCTAATTAAGCTTGATGTTGATGGTAAAGACACAAATCCAGTTGATACAGGTAGTGAAATTGGATTTAAGCTAAAAAAACTTTCAGACGTGTTAGATATTACTATAGAAAAAGTAAACGTATATGAGACTAAAAATGGATATCACGTGTATATAGAAATTTCATCTGATATAGAGCTTGATGGAAAAGACGTTACTTTCATACAACTGTTTTTAGGTAGCGATTGTTACAGAGAGCTGTATAATTACGTAAGATGTAAAATACCAAACTACAGTGGAAAATCATTTAACGTTTTGTTTAAACATAGAATAAAAGGTGAAGACTACGGAGTTGAAGAAATAACAGTTAATTCTATTGAAATGTTACGTGCAATATACCAAGAGATAGATTAATCAAAAAATATATATTCAGAGAGGTATTAAAGTTTAGTATGGCAGGTAGAAGGAGAATATTAACGGCTTCGTCATCTCCAAGATACAAAGCAAAGATGTATGACTACATTTCGAAGGGTGGAAGAATACCAGCTACTCTTGCTTTACAAGTAGTTGAAGCAATGGATAGTGAGAGAACAACCAGATGGGGTGAATATCACAGCTTTAGAAAGACAACTTTAGAACCTTTGTTTGATAAACATAATATACCACCGATACTCAGAGGTATAGTTGGTGCTGTTGCATATCACCTGAAAGCCTTCTTTAATACTCACGAGAACCTTACAATAGATGACAAAACCAAAGTTATCGAAAGTATAGCTACTGAATACGGTATAGCAAAAATTCCGGGAGTGCTTGACTTCCTCAAGGAAGCATTTGGCATTACGGTAACTGTTACACCCGGAACTTCTGAAACAGAGCAGACTTCACCTAAGAGACCATACTAAATGTTTTCAGTAAACTTTTTTAACTTTTTTATCTTTTTTAGTTTCATGAATGAAAAAGTCTTAGAGGCAAAAAGAGATAAACTAAGAAAAGCAGTAAACAACGCTATAATTCAGCTAAAGAAAATGGGTATAAACGCTGATGCCATTGTTAAAAAAGACGAAAAAGACACAGTATTTTTATGTATTCCAGTGGACGATGTGTGTAAACTTATAGAAAGAAAGTGTAGGCAGGCTATAAAGAAAGCAACTAACGTGGAGGTGGTATCATACTTCGAGCAATCGCTTATAATACTGAGAATAAGGAAGTAAAATATACGATTAGAGATGTATTAAACGCTATCAAGCTAATTAATCGATTTCTCGAATTCAGCAGTTACATAAAGAAGTTAATTAACTATTTCAAGAAAAAAGGAGTAGAAATTAACAGTAGCAATGTTATGGATTTACAACAAATAATAAACTTAGCAATGCAAATGAGTAAAGAAGACGAAGTTATAACAAATGAAGACATAGAAGCATTAGAAGAAGCATATGAAGAAATAATGAACGTAACTTTCGATGATATACTAAATGCAGTTGAAGTATTAAGAAAATACGCAGAGTTAATGAGTAAAGTAAGCTCAACAATGAAAACTGTTATACAGTATATTCCTGAAATAAATATTTCTGGAAATATATCTAAAACTTCGGTAGAGGACTATAAAGAAGAGGAAACAACGCAATTAACTGATAATGACGTTAAGGAATTTAAAGAAATTGCTAAAATGTTTAAACAGAAAAATATAAATTCCGGGAGTAAATAAAATATGGTTGGAGGTGATGTCAAATGACTTATTCACTCTCCGATATAGTCAATATGATAATAGGTGCTGTCAAGGATATTCTTGGTAGCATTGCCGCAAAGATTTCTGAGAACACCGACCTGATAGCTGAAGCTGTAGTTCTTGGTGCTTTGACCTACGGAGTTGTCAGATACGGAAGCAACGTATTCAGAAGCATAACCGGCATGCTTTCTGGCTTCTTCTAATTCTTTTTTTTTATTCTATTGAGGGGGGATATGTTGTATAACAGTAAGTATTTTATTACTTGACGTTAATTGATATTTATGATGCTTCCAATACTTAGACCAGATTTACCACGTAAAATAAAAGAAGCATACAAACTTGCATTTTTAGTTGGTTCAATGTCCGTAAAAGAAAGCAGTAAAGTAAATTTAACTAAACCAATTGACTGCTACGATAAAGCAATTGCTAAAATTGGTAAATATGACGTAATAGACACAATTAATATAGGAGATACTAATACAGTTTCTGTTAGATACACAAATAATTCAGAAATTATATCAAACAAAGAAATTATTCGTGAAGTAATTACAAATGCTCGAATAAATTTCTGTCCAATGTATTTTGGTATATCCTATAATTTAAATGGAAATAACCCAATTAGAATAGTAAATGCTGTAACAGTTCCACTAAGTGGATATACTTTGCTATATGTTGGCAACTTGAACATTCCAGAAAATGTAAAAGTTAATGTATATACTACAGGCGATAACAAGATTTGTAGTAATCTTAGTGGTAAATCATTTAATTACGTATTATTCAAGCTTAAAAACATAAATATTGAAAAAATAGAAAGATATGATGTTAAACTAAGGTCTGAGTTAGAAGTAAAATTCATCAAAGCTAATGTTTCTGATGAACCACTAATATATTCTTCTTATTTCAACGCTACTGAATACATAGAAAATAGCAAAGTATGTGAAACATATTATATGTACAAAGGTAACAGAGAATTAGTTATTAAACAATTGGTTAGAGATACCATGTTTGAAATTGAACTAAAAGAAGGAATGTGTCCTATATCTGTATTTTCATATTTGTATCTTAATAAATATCCGAAATATGCAGTAATTAGCTTTGATGCTTCTCCGGAGTTCTTCATGGCTGTAGAAGACTTAAATAAAATAAATAAAAGATGCATTTACTTAAGTTTAGCATATAATACTTTTATTTCTACAATGTACGAAGGAAAAGTAAACGTTTTAATAAGCAACGTTACTAAAAATAATGGAAATATAGCGTGTTGTATAGATGTATTTGGCAACGTAAACGTTAAATATTCTCAGCCTAAATTAATTAGAGAGTAAGGAGGTGAAAAAAAGTATGAAAAAAGTCGGAAGACTAATTATAGAAGTTAAAGACAAAAACGGAAACTTACTTGATAAAAGAATTGAGGATATGCATAGCTACAACCATAATTGGGCGGCACTACTTACTGATTTGCTACAGCATAGAGCCTACTATGAATTAGTTGTTCAAGGTAATGGTAATTTTTCTTCAGCTGTTACAGTTGACCAAAATACGCCGCTATACGTTGTTTCAGTTGGTAAATCACTTGATAATGGTATTGTAAATGTTACAGAAGAAGCCGCAAAATCTATTGGTATCGTATTGGGTGACAGTAATAATCAGTTTAGTGTAACTGATAATAGTTTAATACAGAGAGTTGACCCAACTAAACTTGTTCCACAAGACATGTCAGAACCAGTTATAAAAGACAATTATCCAAATACAGGTCAAGTAACTATAGTATATACAAGAAACTTTATTAATCAGTCAGGTAGTGATGTAAAGTTTAATCAAGTTGGATTATGGGTAATGGTCTATGCACTTCAAATATCAAACGGAAAATACAACGGCTCACAAGGTGGAACAATAGAAGTTATATTTGATAAGTTATCACAGGAAGTAACAGTTCCAAATAATGCAACTGTGACAGTCACAATGGAATTAACGTTTAACTAAATATATTTTCGAGGGTGATAATAAATGAGCTTCTTAGCTTCAGTAGGCGAAGGATTTCTAAATATAGCAGGAGCTATAAGTGATAAAGTAGAGGGTATAGTAAGTGCTATAATTAACTTTCTTAGAAACGTAGTGAACAATATATACATATGGTTCATGAACTTATGGACACAAATTCAAAATAATCCGTTAGCTTTCGCAAGGTTTCTCGCAACAGTTTACGTATTAATGTTATAAAAAAAGAGGTGATATTAAATGATACCTAATGTAAATATAAATGGAAATTTAGCTACAATAACAATAAGTGACGACGATATACTAAAAATGATAGTAAAAGGATTTCCTGAACAATACAAAGAAATGGTAAAAGTAGTTAGAACTGAAACAGGATACAAAATAGTAATTGATTTAACACAAATAATAAACAAAATAAACAACAATTTCAAAGAAAATACTAAAATGAGCGAAGATTTAGTAAAAGCAGATAATACGAAAATAGAATTAACTTTAAACAGAAATGCACTAATAAAAATTATATCGACTACGTTTAACAACGCAAAAGTAGTTGATTTAGGTGATAAATTCCAAGTTAGTTTAGAAATACCGTCAAGTGGTTTTAATAACCCGTTAATGGGATTTAGATGACAGTCTGGGAAGATATATATACTGCAATTAACAATTTCTGGAATTGGATTACATCAACAGTATCTGAACCTATCGGAGATTTCATGAAAACACTGGGTGGACTTGGTGCTTGGTTATTTGGAGGTTTAAAATGGTTAGCTGACCAACTTTATAACGCTTATACAGTTATTCATAACGCTTTAGTCTATTTTGCTGACGTAGTTAGTAATGCATTTGAAAATGCTTGGAGCTTTTTATCATCTCACTTAAAAGAAGGATTATCATATATTGGAAGTGGCATTAGTTGGCTTGGACAGCATATATACAATTTAGGACAGTGGATTTGGAATGGAATAAACTACGTTGGACATTTAGTAGTAAATGGAATTAACGCAATAATAACATGGATATATCAGCATCTATCTGGATTATGGAATGGAATTGCAGGACTATTTAACAGTTGGATAAAAGGAATGAATGACTACTTAAATAACTTTATACTGTCATTTAGAGAAAAATTAGCTAAACTTATAACAGTTCAGTTTACTTTTGCAGGTGTCGAAAAATCGTTTAATCTGTTTGGTCGTGGTAAATTTAAAGAGGGAGCTTTATTATTAATAGGTTCACCATTTTTATCTCTTATAGGTGCATGTATTATAGATAGTGTTACACCAAGACCACATTCACAAAGAGTTATTTTCTTCCCAGAAATACAAATACCAGAATTTAATGTATCCCCACTAACAATTGTTCCACCATCAGAACCAGCACCACCTAATCCACACCCTATAAACTCTAATTTAGTATCTCCGGTATCTCCAGTAGCTACTTCAAAAGTTAATATATCTGAACGCTCAATTGAAAGATACAACATAGAAATTAAGAAAAATTATGTTACTAAAATATCTGAAAGCTCTAAAACTTCAGTTAGTTATTCAGTAGTTCAAAACGTTTCTAAATCAGTATCTGAAAAATCAGTTACTTCTGTTAGCTATAATTTAATTAAACCAAAGAGTGAAAGTGTTACCGAAAAATCAGTTACTTCAGTTAGCTACAAGTTAATAGTTCCACAATCAACAAGCGTTACCGAAAAATCTAAGGTTTCAGTTAGCTATAAGTTAATAACACCTCCTTCAACTGAAGTTCCAAATGCAACAAGTGTATCATTCAGTGTAAATGTAACATAAGAGGTGATTAAAAATGGGAAATGGTGGTTTATTTAAAAACTTTACAGAATTAATAAAAGCAGTTGTATTAGGTGGTTCAATATCTCTTACCAGATGGGATGATACCACATATAGTAATATAACATTTATTAAAGCATATGGAGTAGTATTAAGCTTACTTCAATCAGGAAATGCATATTTACCATTTCCATTATGTTTTTCAATAGATGCACCCGATTATGCACCAGAAACACTAAATTATAGTGACAGCATTTTATTACATGCTCCACCAAATGAAGCTTTTGATAGCGTTAAAAATGAACCTCAAATAAACGCTACAATAGAGTATCCATCAACTTCAGATGGAGAAATTAAAATTACAGTAACACAAACACATAACTTAGCTAATGATTTATCACATTACAATCCACCAAGACAACTAATTGACGTTGGTCTTGCTTGTATAGTATCATTAGTTAGCTCTATAAAAGGAGTAATAATTATAGCTGGTCAATCTTTTGACAAAATACAAATAACTGAATATCCTACGTATATTCATATAACTTGCACAATAACATTTAACGGGTGATTTAAAATGAAAATAAAAGTTAATGGTGGTCTAATAGTTAAAGAATTTAATGAACATGGTGAATTAGTAAAAGTAAAGAAAAAGAAAAACGACTTAATAACTAAAAATCTTGTATTGTATGTATATTATTTTATAACTGGAAAAACACAAAATCTCACTGATACAAGTGGAAATACGTTTGAATTTGGTGGACTAAAAATTGATAGTTCTGGAGCATTAGCTCCCGCTGGAGAAACCAAATACGGTATTATATTAGGTCAAGATAGCTCAATTAGCATATATGACTATAAATTAGAAAATCCGCTAATTTCATCAGAAATAGACTACGGTAAATGTAGCTCATACATTTGGCAAAATCCAAATAACAGCTGGAATAACAGAGTTGGCATAACACGTAAAATAACATATAATGGAAATAACCAGTTAATAGTAACTTGCATAGGTTTAATAACTAAACTGTGCATAAATTCAACAAATTGCTATTACGTCTTACTAATGAAAGATAAATACACGAAAACACTAAACAAAGGAGATAGTATTGAGGTTACGCAATATTTCGAAGTAAATCCGACAACATAATTTTTATATTGCATGTTTACTAAACACAAATTATGATACAGGAAAGTTCGTCAGTAAACGTAAAAATAAAAGTTCATAAACCCGTTAATGTATTAATAAGAGAGCAATCCAAAACAAAAATAACACTGGAGCATAATCCATCGAAATCAATAAATATCAAAGAAAAGTCATTAGAGACTGTAAAATACATAGGAGGTGAAATATTGTATAGTGTAATTGACGAACTCGAATACATATACAATAGAATTATTGATAACGACGGATGCATAATGTTACACGTAGTTGATAAAAACTTTGATGAAGAATACATAAATCTATGCTCCCAAGCAGGTTACAGTGGAGAACCAGTCGAGTTAGTTGTAAATTGCGATAAATGGACTAAAGTAGTTTACTTATTTGAATTTCCAGACTTATATTCAGAAACATGTAAAAAACTAATGAATAATGACCCTTCGCTTAGAAAAGAAATGGTAAAATATCCGCAATCTACCAGAATTAAGTTTATTATAGCCTATAAAGAACAGTTATTTAAAGAAGCGTGTAAAGTGCTTGGAATACCATACGAAAAAGCAAAACTTATACCAGCCGATTATGTATGTAATCCAAAGCCACTTAAAAAGCCAATTAGCAAACCACAACAGAAACCATATAAAGAAGTAAGTAAAAAAACATCCGGTAAACCAATACACAAGAGTAAAACGTTTTGGTTTGGTATTTCAGTATATATTGCAAGTATTCTTAGCAGAATATTTCACATCAATGTAAGTCCATCAGACATAATGAACGTTTTAGGTTTACTGATTATTATATTCAGAATTATAACTAAAGAGCCAATAAGGTGGTAACATGATGACTGATGAAGATATTGACAACATGTTAGCTTGTATAATTAAAAATGGCTCAACTGATAAATACAGTCAAGACAGCATAAACAGACAGTTAGCACTTGCTATATATTCAACACGTGACACACTAAGAAGCATGAATTCTAAAATTTCACTAATTTTCAAACTTCAAATAGCAATATTTGTAACTATTCTCTCTCTTGTCTTATCTAAGTTTGTCTTCGTAAGGTGAAAAACATGAGCGAAATATTAGATACTATTAAAGAATTAGAACTAATTACTAAAATAAGAATTCACGAAGCTAAAAGCAAGCAAGAGATACTACTTATAATCAACGAACTTTTAGAACTTAAAGATAGAATTGATAAGCTAATTAATAAAATACACTTAGAGGCTGAGAAGTATGAAGTTTAACTTGATAGTTCCATCTACTGATATGAACAGTTATTTCTATGTTGCACACTTAACAAAAAAAATACTTGAAAACAATGGATATATAGCTAAAATAACTAAAAAATACGACAAAAACTGTATAAACGTAAGAATAGATGAAACTATAAGTTCAATATACTTTAACAGAAAACATGATGCCTTCTGGTCTGACCCTCCGGGCTTAAGACCTATGAATTACCAGATTAAAAAACTGAAAGAAAACGACAATCCCGAAATACCGCATTACGTAGCAAGTGAATACGCAAAAAGAATATGCGAAGAATACGAACTACACGTAGATGGTGTAATATACAGACCTATAAACCCAATAGCATTTTGTCACAATGTTCCTTACGAAAAGAAAGAATTTGACGTCATAGTAATTGGTAAAAAATGCGAATGCGACAGAAAAAGAATTAACGATTGTATTAAGTTAATAAATGAACTAAACCTAAAAGCAATCGTAGTTTCCAACATTAAACCAAATTACGACCACAAAAATATCTACTACTCAAAAATGGGCAACTTATCTGACGAAAAGAAGTATCTATATATAGCAAAGTCAAAGTATCTGCTGTGGTTAAGTTTTAATGAAGGATTTGGAATGCCACCTTTAGAAGCTATGGCAACAGGTGTCCCTATTATATTTACTGATTGTCCAGCTCATAACGAGTTTTCAGAAGGGTTTAAGATAAAAACAGGTAAACCGTATAGAATACACTGTTACGGAGGCTGGGTAGATAAATATCCATATGATTATGAAGAAGCTAAAGAAGTAGTAGCTAAAGCATTAAGTTTATCCGAAAATGAATACGAAAAGTTATCAGAAAAAGTAAGAAACAAAGCCGAGAAAATATATAACAAAACCATAGACGAAATACTTAAATTCTTTGAAAGTTTAATATAAGCATGGAGTGGTATTTGGCAGATTTAGAAAACGTAAAAGAAGTTATAAATCGTGACGTGTCAAAGCTAATTAAAGATTTCAATTACGGAATAGCAACTTCAAGCGATATAATAACAATGATGACTAAGCTTGAAGAGCTAAAAGACTTCATATCTGACAAGATATACGAGTTAGCTTCAATTATACCTCCAGAAGAAAAAATAGTTCCAAAACCAATTACACCAAGTGTACCAAACATACCCAAAGTCAAAATAGTAACTGAAAACGTAACTATTGAGAGTAAAGAAACCAAGCTACCTAAGACAGAAGAAGTAGAAATAACAACTAAAGAAACTGAACATGCTTAACATAAGCCCTGTTTACGAAATTGCATACGAATTTGCAGAGAAGCTATTACCAAAAATTGAAATAGAGTTTTTGAAAATAGAACCAGAGTTAGCCCCAATTTTTGTAGAAGAAAGAGGGTATTTTTTATCTTCTTCAGCAACATACGTAAACTCAAGGGTAAAAAATCCAAAACGTCTTGATACAATAGAAAGATTAACCAGAAAAATACTAATTAAAAGAATTATATCAAGCGTCATAAACTATGCAGTAAAATACGACAAAAACAGAGAATTTAACATAGTTCCAATTATAATCGATTACATTGATGACATATACAGTCTTGGACTACATTATACAATAATAGAGTTCTACTCTCCGTATAGATACGACGTATCAGAAGCTATGTGCATTGCCTTAGCAGGATTATTAGAACTTGATTTATCATCAATAAAAAACGAAATAAACTATCTAAATGAAAAATACAAAGATAAAAAATTAGTATCAGCAATATTGGTTCTATATACATTTTATTTCCTTAATACTGCTGATACTATAACTAACATTGATGAATATCTTGGATATATGGCTACAAAAATACCAACTGCTGATTTATTAATTCCACTAAAACTTATGAATGAAGAGTTACTAATATGTATATCCCTACAACTAACGTTAATCTCAATACCTTTTATAATTCACGCTATAATAAAATACTCAGATAACGAGCTACTGAATAAACTAATATTACTAACATATCCTGATATATACGACTTAAGAACCTTAGATATAATGAGACTTCTAAAGATAATAGACGACAAAATGTTTTTAGAAACTGTATCATATATTTTATACATATTCAACATAGTAAAATCGTATGACCATTATCTAATATACGAAAAATACGTTAAATTTATAAAAAATATTCCAGAATATCTATCTCTCAAGAGATTTAAGAACATAGACCTTATATACCTATATACTATTGACATACTCGAAAAACTCAAAGCATCAATAGACTTTCTATCAGTAAAAACAAGTCATATAATTAGATTACATGTCGAAATAGAAACCGGATTATATAACGAAATAAAGAAGAGATTAACTGTCCTTGAAGACTTGCAAAAATATATCAAGAAAAAAACCGGTAGTATTTCAAAAGCATTAGAAAAAGAAATAAAACCTTTAAGAGAATATATAAAAGAAGCTGAAGAAAGTCTAATAATACAATTTAAAGATTATATTATGTTTCACCGTTTTCCACTATGTAATAAACAGACTCTAATATTAGAAATAATACAACATATATCAAACGATGAAAATATATTTACAGGTGAAAATATATAAAACTAATTGAATTCTTGATAAAATTTCTAATTACATTTTTAATTAGATTTTTGATTAAATTATTGCTATATATTTTGATACCCAAAATTATCGATATAATTATACCTCTAACCCCCC
>Ga0256833_1000834_pt1 | contig 23433 bp, 18 predicted proteins | sample 356284metaG_FD_190535 | JGI IMG/M metagenome (GOLD analysis project Ga0256833, IMG submission 190535) | Hydrothermal vent microbial communities from Mid Atlantic Ridge, Atlantic Ocean - 356-284 | ecosystem: Environmental > Aquatic > Marine > Hydrothermal vents | place: Atlantic Ocean: Mid... | reverse complement strand
CCCTTTACTCCCTTCTGACGGACTACATGATAGAGGAAGGGATGCATAGAGAGTTTACGCTTCTGGATGCTCCCAGAAAAGTAGAAAGGGGAGAAGCTGACTTTGTTCTTCTTGCGGATGGGAAAACAATCTACATAGTGGAGGTAAAAACATCCATTAGCGGAAGCAATGTAGGACAGCTGGGTAAGAAGTTTTCTTCGAAATACAAGAGCATCAGTAAGAGCATGGAAAACATAGACGAGTATGATATAAAAGGGGTTATAGCCGCCCGTTATGTAATTGCCAGCATAAACCCTGACGAAATAAGGAAGAAGTTTCCCTATCCTGTTTATATTTTCACATTTGTTCCAGGCAGGAGAAGTTATACCCTGTTAAGCCTGGAGGAATTCACCTATGAGAAAGAAAGCCACAATTAGCGTCAAGGAAGACATCTGGGAGGAGTTCACATCACGAGGAAGTAAACCAGTATCACGAGCGAGAAAACTATATTGAGGACGAATCCGGCCCTCATCATCTCCTGCTGACGGATGTCCCCCGTCCCGAATACCAGGGCGTTGGGGGGTGTGGCCACCGGTAGCATGAAGGCGCATGACGAAGCGTATGCTATGATCATTGCAATCATCTGCTGCGAAAATCCAAGACTCCCGGCCAGCGGGAGCATTATGGGAATCAGTATGGCGCTCAGGGCGGTGTTGCTCATGAGCTCCGTCAGGAATATGGCCATGAGGATTATTACCAGGAGGATGGCCCATGACGGAAATCCCTTCAGAATTTCCAGAAGCCATGAGGATATAAAACGGGCGGTTCCCGTTTCCTTCATTATTGCCGAGAGGGTGAGTCCTCCACCGAACAGGAGCAGAATGCCCCAGTTCACATACTTCTGCACATCCGACCATGTTATTATATCGCCGGCCAGCAGGAGGACAACGAAGAATATGGCCACGAAGGTATCGAATCCCTTTTCTATTCCCAGCAGACCGGAGAAGTAGTCTGAGAAGATCCATCCGATGGCGGTCAGAAGGAACAGGATTATCAGAATAACCCCCCTCTTTCCGGGGGAAAAGCGGATCTTCTCATCCATCTGTATGCCTTTTGCAGAGAGGTCAGGCCTTATGACCAGAAGCAGGACGAGGAACAGAAGCGCCAGTGCTATTATAAGAAATGCGATGGAGGAGAAAAACCATTGCTGAAATGTGATGCCGGTGATTGCCGATGCCAGGGCATTGGGAGGGGAGCCCACGGGAGTTCCGAGACCTCCGAGGCTGGCGGAGTAGGCTGTCAGCAGGAGGAAAAAGACCCTTTCGCTGTGCTTCAGGTGGCGGGTTATGCCCATCACTATAGGGAGCATGAGGGCGGTGGTGGATGTGTTGCTCATCCACATGGAGAGGAATGCCGTGATGGTCATTATTAGAATTGCGGACAGGAGCAGATTTCCCCTGGATGCGGACACAATCCTGTATGCGATGTACCGGTCTATGTGGTATTTGGACATGGCACCGGCGAAGACGAACCCGGCGAGAAACAGGAAGATAATCGGGTGGGAAAAGGAAGCGAAAGCCGTCTTCACATCGAATATACCGAATATAACAGCCAGAACCGGTACCAGCAGGGCAGTGGTGTATATCTCGAAGGCCTCCGTGATCCACAGAAAGCCCACGAATGAGAGTATGCCCAGGCCTTTTGCTGTGGGGGTGTCCAGTGCCGGGAGTTTGAGGATGACGAAGAGAACGATAAATGCGATAAGAAGAAGGATACTCCTTCTCATGGATGAATTTTAAAGCCATTTACAGAGGATGCTCACCCTTCCCGTACCCCCTGTGGGACCATCACTCTGTAGAGGGTTCTTCCGGGATGAGATCGATGTACGAATAGCCTTTTTCCCTGATGAGCCTCTTTCCCCTCCGGAATTTTACTGGATGGGAGAACAGGGGGCCGTCGTAAACGAATGTATGGAACTCCCCCTTTTCACCGCACGGGTCTATGTCCTCACCGATTTCCCTCAATTTTTCCAGAAATGCTCTGTCGAATTCCAGACCCAGCAGCGTGGGATAGAAGGAGCTGGTGATAACCGCTTTGAAGCCGAGGTCGATGAATTGCAGGGCAAGGGCATGGGTGTCCTCCATCCACAGGGGGAAGATGGCCTTCATTCCCAGCCTCCGGAGCATATTTTCCCTGTACCTCCTTATATCCTCCAGGAAGATGTCCCCGAAGGCAATGGTGTCTATCCCCTCCGATTTCAGCTGTGCCAGTACCTGAGCCATTGCCTCCTCGTATGTATCGTTCGTGGCATCGGCGGGAATAAATCCGGTTTTCAGGGGAATTCCCAGCGCTCTGGACTGCATCTGGAGGAGGCTCCTCCTGACGCCGTGTATGCTTACCCTGTCGAAATCGGAGGTTATGGTGGATATGAGGTATCGGACCCGATGGGTTTTCTTCAGCCTGTAGAGGGCAAGGGTGCTGTCCTTACCACCACTGAAGAATAGGGCTGTGGCCTTCAATGGATTGTAAAGGGGGCCGGAGCCCCCATTTTAAGTTTACTCGATTATGAGGGAAAGGGCATTCTCACCATTTACGGAGCAGAAGCCACCCAGGAAGTTGGAGGAGGTCCTGACCTTATCCCACCTCTTGGTGATTATGACCGCCCTCCTGTTCTTCTGGCAGGGGCTTGCCTTCTCCAGCTGGGCATCCCTGTCCCACCTGTACCATACGATGGGGCTGTTGTCCTGGGTGTTCTCCCACACTGCCTTGTTCCTGATGTTGCATCCCCTGTCGTCGGGTTTCCTTTCTCCGAATGCAACTATTCTGATCTTATTGGCGGGGATGCCGCAGGTTTCCACCAGATAATTCTTTACGGCATTGGCCCTCTTCTTGGAGAGCCTGTAGTTGTATGCATCCGTTCCCCTCTGGTCGGCGTGGCCTTCCACCCTTATCACGAACTTGTTGGTCTCGCTGGCCACTTCCTTGAGGAGATCACAGGAAATGTCCAGAGTTGTCTTGGAGTCCTGCCTGATATCGAACATGTCGAAGTCGAAATAGACCTTTGCCAGTCCGCTCCTTGCAACGGAGAGGTCCAGAGAGGTATCTCCGGGCTGGAGCTCCACGATCTGGGCGCTGGGTACATATCCCTGCTTGAAGACTTCCACGGTGTAGGTGCCATAGGGGAACTTGAGGACCGCTTCTCCATTCTCATCCGTGGTGGTTTCGTAGGTCTTCCCGTCTGCACCCTTTACCAGTATGCGGGCATTGGGAACGGGGTTGCCTTTGTTGTCGGTAATCTTTACCTTTGCGGTGGTCATTATATACTTGAGCTCCACTACGACAGTTTCGGATTTAGTCAATTCCAATTCACCGGTGGCCTCCTCGAACTCGTCGGCTTTTATGGAGTACTTATACTTCCCTTCCCTCAGGTTGTCCAGGGTAAGAATCCCGTCGGTCGTTGTGTCCAGGGTGCTGTTGTCGGGATATACCACGGAGAATCTGGAGGGAACCAGCTTTGCAGGGTCACGGGAATCCACAGCCTTCAGGACGAGATGCTTCACGGGCTCAAGCGCCAGAGTAACATCCCTGTTTTCAGGAGTTATTACTGTCTCTTCAGGGAAATATCCTTTGCTTTCAGCTCTAAGAGTGTACTCGCCTTTTCCAACCTTTACCTTGCCCTCGCCCTGCTTTATGTCCTGCTCTTTTACTATCTTATCCCCTTCCTTCACTGTAATCTTCGCGTCCAGAGGATTCTGGTTCACCTTGTCTACTACCCTTACATTGTAGGTCACGCCACAGGATACGGCGAAACCCACTACAAATACCGATGTAAGTAATCTCCTCATACTTCTCAACCTCCTTTTGACCTGCTAAATTTTAAAGTCCCCTGTTGAAATGTGTAAAATTTCCACATGCGCAAACTGATTAATCTTTTCCTTTTGATTTTGAGCATCCTATATGGATGTGGTAAACAGCAATACACTGTTGGATTTGTGCCCTCTCATGAAGAGATGACCAGAATGGAAAATCTCCTTCCCCTGAAGCACAAACTGGAGCAACTTACCGGATGGGAGCTCAGGATATATGTTGCACAGGATTACGATGATCTGCGCGATAAGATTAAAAAGGGGGTAGTTCAGATTGCTTTCCTTCCGCCCCTCCTGTATGTGGATGTGATGGATGAAATGGACATGATAATGAAGGTCATACGCCATGGAAAGGGCTTCTACAGGGGTGAGATTCTGACCTCTGCCGGAATCGACTCGATTTCACAGCTGAAGGGGGCCAACTGGGCTTTCCCGGACAGGAATTCCACCAGCGGATACCTCCTGCCGGTATATTACTTCCGGAAGCACGGAATTGATCCGGACACCTTTTTCAACTATAAGTACGAATCCGGCTCCCACGATGCGGCCGTTATACTTCTGCTCAGGGGAAATGTGCAGGTGGCCACGGTTTTCGATGATGCCAGGACTCTGGTCAGCAGGAATTATCCGGATGTTTATGAGAAGACCAGGGTGCTTGCATATACGGATTCCATACCCAACGATGGGATAGCTGTAATCAGGGGGATGTCGGAGAAGAACAGGAAGAAGCTCATCAATGCCTTCAGGGAAGCCAGAAAAGATGAAGTAATAAGGAGCATAATGGAGCGGCTCTTCGGAGGGGATGAATTTGCGGAGACCTCGCCCCGGGAGTACGAAATCGTAAAGAAAATCAGGGAGGCTGTCGGAAGCGAATAGGATGGTCCTGTAAAATTGTCATCATGGCTAGAAGGTGCGCAGTAAGTGGAAAGGGGGTAATGTTCGGCAACAGGGTAAGCCATTCCAATAAGAAGACTTCCAGGAAGTTCAAGCCCAATCTTCACAAGGCCACTGTCCGCATCAACGGAAAGAAGAGAAGGGTCAAGCTGGCTACCAAGTGGCTCAGAAGAATGAAGTTAGAAGCAAGGTAGGGGGGATCTTAATTGCCCTCCTTGTCCTCCTGTTTATCATCGGAGGGGGAATATCTTTAGTTTTATCCATCGCATATAGAAGACTTCCTTCCCTTATCGAGGAAAAGGTTTCCGCCCTGTTCGGTAAACCACTGACGATAGGCCGCATATCGGCAGGGCTGCGGGAAACCCGTATAATTCACCTGGAGCTGGAAAACATAGCATCTGTCGATTCCATAATCGTGGGCTATAGCCTCCCCCGTCTCATCTGGGGAAAGACCGTGGATTATGTGGAACTCTTCGGTCTGTTCTTTGATTCGGATAGCTTCATTTACTATTACCCGTCGGACACGGGAGATACCGCCGGTGCGGGGGAATTCGGGGGTTTCCCCGAGTTTCGAGTAAACAGGATTTCAGCCCGCAGGGTCAATTACAGGAATGCCGTTCTGGATGTGTATGTGGATTCCATCGGGGGCCGCATTTCCTCCGGAGGGCGCGCGATGGAGTTCTATTATCGGGGATATGGGGTTTCCGAGGAAAAGAGCCTCAGGAAAACCGCCGATAGTTTCATGGTCATGTTCCATGTGAGGAGGGACACCCTCACCTTCGAGGAGATGTATCTGTGGGGGGATTCGGTGGGGGCGGACAGCATGTACATGACCATTTATCCTCCACAGCAGTACCTCACTTATGGGGCCCGTTCCTTCGTGTGGGATAATCTCAGCGCATACCATGTGAGTGCTTCCATGCGTCTGGACAGCATGGAAATGGACTTCAGGGCGGATTCCTTCTACTCGTCCGACTTTCCCATCTACAATCCCCGTATCCTCCTGCGGTTCAGGGACACCATCTTCGTCGATACGGCCATTCTATCGGTTATGGGGGGAAAGATATATTCCCGGGGCTTCATCCGGGACAGTCTCTATCGGTTTTATGGATATCTGGATGGCCTGAAGGTGGATAGCAATACCACCATTTATGCGGGGGCGATCGTGAACGGAAGCGTCAGTGGGAGGCTGGATATAGAGGTCACGGATGGAAAGGTGAGGTACGACAGGTATCTTATTACCGGCATCGTGGGGAGGATACTGACCGGCGATGGGAAGGTGTACAGGGTTCCGGTTATTCGCATAAGGGATCCGTATGCCATCGGAACTGTTGAGGGTTTTTACGATATGGAGAGGCAGAGGGGCGAGTTTGTGGTCCACATCGACACCCTGTATCCTGCAGGTTTCGTGGATACATCCATGAGGGGATATCTGGATTTCGTCGGCAAGGTGGATCTGGGGAAGCATTTCGTCCTTGCGGGTGGTGGCCGCATGGGGGATGTGTGGTATATGGGGGCCCATCTGCCCCATGGCGTCTATACCCTGAGCATGATGGACTCCCTCATGGACCTTCAGGCTGTATTCGATTCCATCCACTACGGAACCGTCTATATGGACAGGGCTTCCGTGGATGTGAAGGGAATCGGCAGCAGGTACTCGTACAGCTTCGTGGGCCATTCCCGGTACGGTAATTTCTATTCCCTCGGGGATGTGAATCTGCCGGGCCCCGATACCATTATTACATCCTTCGACCTTCTGTTCATAAACGGGGATACCATTCTGGATATCAGGGCGGGGACATTGAGGGTGGAGGGGAGGGTCCTCGAATTTCTCGCAAATGGCAGGGGAATAATGCTCGAAGTAATGCTGGATTCCCCCTATGTGAATGCCTATGCCACCGCAAGCGGTGTGGACTTCCGCAGACTGCTCGAGCCTTTCGGGATTTACGATGTGGGTGGTCAGGGAAATGCCAGCATTGTGGTTTCCGGAACCTTCGATGAACCGGAAGTCAGTTTCCTTCTGGACATCGATAATCTTCGATATAGGGATTACAGGGCGGACTACATCTATCTTTCGGGGGGGTATGGTTTCGATACCCTGAGAGTTGAGTCTCTGCTCGTCTTCTTCGGAGGAGGGAAGATGCATGGGGCGGGTTATGTGAATTCGGCTTTTCGCCTAAATCCCGTGGCTCTGAGCGTAGAGGAGGGGCAGGTGGACTTCCGCCTTGCGATGGATTCCATAGACCTGGGAGTGGTCGAACCCCTTCTGGCTCCGAATATACTGCTGGAGAGGGTGAGGGCCAGCGGAAACCTGGAGGTGAAGGGGGACCTTATAAATCCGATTATGAAGGGGAGTGTGGTGGCGAGGGGGCAGGCCATCACCTTTGCCCCGATGGACATCGTTCTCGATAGTCCGGGGGTGTGGATCAGGTTTTACAGGAATATCGTAAGGATCGACAGTTTTCGAGCAGTAGGGGAGGGGGGTGGATATGTGGGGGGCAGGGGCATCCTGAATGTTGGAGAAAAATTCCGGAGGCTGGGGACGGATATACTGGTGCGCTTTGAGAACCTGTACCTTTCTCCGGATGAGTATTCGGAGTACTATATGGGCGGGGAGCTGACCGTCAGGGGCGATGTGCCAGGTGTCTTCATAGAGGGGGATATCAATCTCAATTCCGGCTATATATCCTATCCCGTGGGATATAACCCTCCCAGGAAGCCCGAAACCCCGAACCCGATAAGGTATCTCATAAGAGTCAGGGGGGACAGGAGGATTTACTTCTCCAATGAGATGGTGGATGCGGAACTTTCCGCCCGCATAAAGGCCCAGAAGACGGCCGACATCGGCCAGTATGTGGAGGGTAGATTCCAGATTCTGAGGGGGAAGGTCTATCTCCTGGACAGGGAGTTCAGAATTACGGAGGGGAGCATAAACATGGTGAACAACGAAATAACCCTCAACATCAGAGCTGAGGCCGATATGGTGGAGGATACCATAATCGCCATTCTGACCGGAACCCTCAGGGAGCCCAGGTTCGACCTCGTTTCGAAGAAAGGGCTTTCCAAGTATGAAATTCTCACCATGCTGACCCTGGGGGGCAGTCTCGGCTCCCGCAGTATAAATCTTGCCCAGACCCTCCTCTCCAGGGAGGTCAGGAGAATGCTCCGCCTCGATGAGCTCATATTTTCCGTTACAGGCAACAATGCCCTCGTGACCCTCGGAAGCTACTTAACCGACAGGATTTATGTAAAAGTGACCACGGACCTGCAGAATCCCGACAATACGAGCCTGAGGGTCCAGTACTACATAAAGCCCAATGTATCCATTTTCGGGCAGAGTGAAGGCAACAAGTACACTGTAGGCATCGGATACAGGATCAAGTTCTGAGTCGGGGGGAGGGGAAGACCCCCTCATCTCACGGGCACCTTGAACCTCCTTCCGTCGATTATTACGATGTACATTCCTGCTCTCAGCTTTACTTCTCTTCGGCGTTCGATAACTTCTGCCATAATCAGTTTCCCCCTGATGTCGTATATCTCCACGGATGTGGGTTTTGCGGGCATGGCGAACACTATCTTTCCACCTTCTATCCGGAATGGATGACTCTTCGATTCTCCGAGAGATACCGCCGGATTGACGAGCCAGTAGCTGAGGGTGTCGCTGAAGGATTTGTTCCCCGTACTGTCTGTTGCCCCCACGAAGTAGTGAACCTCGATGCTGTCTGTGGGGAGGGGGATGGGGGGAATCTGGCCCCTGTACCATCCACTTCCCTCTTCCGACATGGAAGTACTGTCCCATACTCCACTTCCGGTCCGGTAGAACAGGTTCGCATATTCCACACCGGAGCGGTCGTCGATTATAATCGCATGGACATCCCTTGCATCCCCTGTGGTGTCCCTCCCGAGGGCGGTCAGGCTGTCTATGGCCGGCGGGACCAGGTCTATTCCATTCAACCTTATGACCCACAGGTCCTTCAGACCATTGCCGTAGGATTTCGTGTATCCGGCCAGCGCCAGGTAGCCCTCTGCGTCCATAATTATGGATTCTCCCCTGTCGGAACTGTCTGCTCCAAAGGTGGCGGTCCACAGTGTATCCCCCGTTTCTCCATCGAATTTCACCACCCACAGGTTCATATCGCCGCCCCCGAAGGAATATGTGTACCCGGCGGCATAGTAATTTCCATCCAGTCCCACCGCCACGGAGTAGAATCTGTCGTCATCTGCCCCTCCCAGCGTTCTGGTCCTCAGGGTGTCTCCTGTCTGCGGATCCAGAATGAGAAGCCACCCATCCCTGCTCCCCGCGGAGAAGGAGGCAGTTCTTCCTGCCACCACGAGGTTTCCATTCCCATCGATTTTCACATCGCTGAAAACATCGTAATCATTCCCTCCGTACGATTTCATCCACTTGAGGGAACCGTCACTGGACCTGATGCGGAAGATCCATCCCTGTCTGAATGTGTCTCCGTTTATTTCCGGTGATTCTTCGTATCCCACCACAGTATATGTGCTGTCATCCCCCGTTATTCCAAATACTCTGTCGTAATCGCTTCCACCGAATGTGGCGGTCCACAGGGTGTCCCCTGTAGAGGGGTCCAGTTTCAGGACCCATGCATCGTAGGAGCCGCCCGTTCCGAAGGACCTGGTGTGCCCTATGGCCACATAGTATCCATTCCCGTCCACCATGATGTCCGTTCCCTGGTCGAAGGATGCTCCTCCGTATGTTCGGGCCCATACAGTGTCTCCGGTGGCCGGATTTAGCTTCAGTATCCACAGGTCGTGATAGCCATTTCCGAAGGACTGGGTTATTCCGTTTATCACATAGTATCCGCTCGAATCCACTGCCACGGAATAGGCGTAATCGTACAGGGGTCCCCCGTAGGTTCGGGTCCACAGAGTATCCCCTGTGGAGGGAGCTATCTTCAGTATCCAGTAATCGTAGTTCCCTGCGCCGAGGGACTTTGTGCCACCCACCACCACATAGTTTCCGTCCCTGTCCATCGCTATCTTCTTACCCACATCGTAATTGCTTCCTCCAAAGGCCTTCATCCAGACCGGCTGGCTCTCATCGTAGGCCAGCAAACCCCCTGGCCAGACTGCAAGTAATACGAGGGTCCTCATCATAATAAAAAATTATACACGAAGGCATTTCCTTCAGAAAAACCCCGAAAATGTGTTTATTGTAATGTGATTAATCCCTTTGGTTTATGCTTCGATGGATAAGTCATTGACATGCATTTTGATAATAGAGGGGGGCAAATAATATCTTTAGCAAACGACTTTTCATGTAAAAATTTCGGGGGCCCGGGGATTTTTCCGTCCGCCCTGCTGAATTAAACTTTTGCGATGTCCGGAGATCCGAATGGGCGCAGAAAGGAAGAGATTGCCCGCATGTTCGATTCCATAGTGGAGCGCTATGAATTCCTGAATCATCTGTTTTCCTTCAACAGAGACAGGGTCTGGAGGAAGGAGACGGTGAAACTGGCATTCGGCAGGGTTCTGGATATCGCCTGTGGTAGTGGGGAAATGGTGGAACTTCTGCTCAGGAATCCCGCCGTAGAATATGTGGTCGGTCTGGATCTGAGCTGGCAGATGCTCGATTATGCCAGGAGGAACAGGCTTTTCCCCCGAAGTGCTTATGTGATGGGCGATGGGGAGAATCTTCCCTTTGCCGATGAAAGCTTCGATTCGATTACCGTTGCCTTTGGAATCAGGAACTTCCCCGACAAACTGAGGTCCCTGCGGGAGATGCACAGAGTGATGCGGAAGGGGGGGAGGGTTCTTATAGTGGACATGGTGGGAGCGGAAGGATTATTCAGACCCCTTTACGATTTTTACAAGGGATGGGTCATGCCCTTCGTGGCCAGGTTCTTTACCCCCAGCTGGGAGGCGTATCGGTATCTGTCCAGGAGCATAGACGCATTTCCGCCCCGCGGTGAATTTCTCGCCATGATGCGAGAGGCGGGGTTCGAAAGTGTATGGTACAGGGATTTTACTCTGGGAGCGGCAACACTATTTTTCGGGGAGAAGGTCTGATTCCCCGGGAGTTATTCGACTGATTGGATGGATTGGGGGAGGGAATAAACCTACGCTTTTTGTAAGAAATGCAGGGGTGTATCGCAATAAGCCAACTTTAAAATTTCGCCCTATGGTAAAGATAGGGCTCTTGAAGCCAGAGAAAAGCAGAGTAATCACCCTCCTTCCCCAGACAGTTAAAGAGCTTTCGAAGGATGCGGAGGTATTCGTGGAGAAGGGTGCGGGGCAGAGCGTATTCGTGAAGGATGAGGATTTCGAGAGGGAAGGGGCGAAAGTGGTTTCCCGGGATGAGGTTCTGAAGAATGCTCAGGTGTTCCTCTTCTACCGTCTGGATGAAAACACTGCTCGAGAACTGCCTGAAGGCTCCACAATCGTGGGATTCATAGATCCATTCAACAAGAAGGAACTGCTCGAGCTCCTGAAGAACAAGGGAATCAATGCGATTGCTTTCGAACTGGTGCCCAGGATATCCCGTGCCCAGTATATGGATGCTCTGACATCCACCGCCATGCTCGCCGGTTATTACTCGGTGATTCTCGCCGCCAGGTATTACCCCCGCAGGTTCCCCTACTTCATGACGGCCGCTGGAACCCTTTTCCCTGCCAATGTGTTCGTGATAGGGGCCGGTGTGGCCGGTCTTCAGGCGATAGCCAATGCAAAGCGCCTTGGTGCCGTGGTATATGGATACGATATAAGGCCACAGGTGAGGCAGGAGATAGAGAGTCTTGGTGCCAAATTCGTCGAATTGCCGCTGACTGCGGAGGAGAAGGAAGGCTATGCCGTCGTCAAGGGGGAGGAGCTTATAAAGAGGCAGAGGGAACTGCTGAAGGATGTTCTGCCCCAGATGGATGTGGTTATCACCACTGCCGCAGTTCTCGGCGGGAAGGCTCCCCTCATTATAACGAAGGATCTCGTGGAAATCATGAAGCCCGGTTCCGTGATAGTGGATCTCGCGGCTCCCCGTGGTGGTAATGTGGAGCTTACCAGGCTGGGTGAGGTTGTGGAGCACAGCAGTGTGAAGATCGTGGGGATGACCGATGCTTCCGAGGACCTCTTCCTGGATGCGTCCTTCATGCTGTCCAACAACACCAAGAATCTGCTGAAGCTGTTTATAAAGGATGGAGAGCTGGTGTTCGATATGGAGGATGAGATTGTGAGGAAGTCCCTTGCCACCTATCAGGGAGAAATCTACAGTGAATTTTTGAAGGAGGTTAAGAAATGAATTTGATGCCCTTAATTGCATCGAGCGGGGCGGGTCTCGACCCCATTTTGACAGCCGTCGTTCTGTTCGTCCTTGCCCTTATCATCGGTTTCGAGGTTATTACCAAGGTTCCTCCCATGCTCCATACCCCTCTGGTGGTGGCATCCCACGCTATGGCATCCATCATGGTGGTGGAGGCTATAAGGGCCGCCGGACACGGATCCCTTCTGGGATTGATAGCCCTCTTCATCGGTACTGTCAATGTGGTGGGTGGATACCTGATAGCGGACAGGATGCTCGCCATGTTCAAGAAGGATAAGAAAAAGGAGAAGTGAACCATGCATGATATAACCGTAGCCCTTTACCTGATTACGGTGCTTTTATTCATAGCGGGTCTCAAGTTGCTGACATCTCCCAGAACGGCCCGCATGGGAAACCTGGTGAGCGCTGTGGGAATGACCATTGCCATAATCGCCACATTCCTGGGATACTGGAGCGAACTGACCAGCTGGACCTACATACTCATAGGAGGCATACTGGGTTCCGCAGTGGGTGCATTCCTGGCCTACCGGGTGGACATGAGGGATATACCCCAGTTCGTTGCCATACTCAACAGTTTCGGAGGAGCAGTATCTGCCCTCGTTGGTGCATGGGCTATATTCAATATGGATAAGGTCAAACCGGCTTTCGCCAGTACCAGTCTCTTCGTGGGATCGGTCATAGCCGATGCATTCATAGGAACCATTGCGTTTATAGGCAGCGTTATCGCTTTCGCGAAGCTCCAGAAGCTCATAACGGAGCGCCCTGTAGTTCTTCCCATGAAGAATCTTCTCAATGTGATTGCCCTTGTGCTGGTGCTGGTATTCGGATACCTCCTGATTCAGAATCCCCATAACTACCTTTACCTCTACCTCATATTCGCCCTTGCGGCCTTTCTGGGTTTCAATGTCACCATGGCTGTGGGTGGTGCGGATATGCCCGTTGTGATATCCCTCCTCATATCCTACGCGGGACTTTCTGCTGCTGCTCTCGGTTTCACATTCATGAATTACGGTCTCATCATGGTGGGTTCCCTGGTGGGTGCTTCGGGTCTTATACTTACCAGGATCATGGCCAAGGCCATGAACAGGGACTTCTGGGGCATATTGCTGGGCAACATCACCCCTCCCGAGATGGCAGCCACCTCTTCCGATGCGGCTTTCTATGAGGGTAAAGTAAAGAGCACATCCCCCGACGAAGTTGCCATGATGCTGAAGTATGCCGACAGGATAGTGGTTATTCCGGGTTATGGTCTTGCGGTGGCTCAGGCCCAGAGGGAGTTAAAGGAGCTTTACGACCTGCTTACGAGGGAAGGCAAGGAGGTTTACTTTGCGATACACGATGTGGCCGGAAGGATGCCTGGACACATGAATGTTCTCCTGGCGGAAGTGGAGGTTCCATACGAGGCCCTGAAGACAATGGATGAGGGTAATCAGCTTCTGGAAGGGGCGGATGTGGCCCTCGTCGTGGGTGCCAACGATGTGGTAAATCCCCTTGCGAAAGAGGATCCCAGCACACCGATATACGGAATGCCCATTCTGGAGGCCGATAAGGCCAGATCCGTGGTGGTAATCAAGAGGAGCCTGAGCCCCGGTTTCGCCGGAATACCCAATCCCCTCTTCATAAGGGACAATACTGTTATGCTCTTCGATGACGCAAAGAAAGCCCTTCGGGCCATAATAGACGCCTATAAGGAGCTGTAGTTCTGGACTGGGGGGAAAATCCCCCCGTTTTCCCTACTGGACTAAGTAAATCTCTACGCTCCTTCCACTGATGCCGAAGAGAAAGACGGATGGAGCTCCGCTTATGGGAGATGGATGGCCCCCTTCGGGCTCCAGAGAGTTGTGGTAAATGACCGATGGTATGATGAACACTGCGGAGTAATCGGAGCAGGGGTTCGTATCGAACCGATAAGAAGTGGTGTAGGATGGAAGTATGGCATGATGGCAGGGCCATGCCTCATCCTGCCCGTAAAACCACAGGTGTACGCTGTCGGTCGGATATGGATACGGTCCATACTCCCACCTTATTTCCAGAGTATCCCCCACCTGAACGGTATCTCCAGTCCGGGGCTGTATTATGACGATGGAATCGGTGGGGGGAGTCCTTCCGTATATAATCGCCCTCATATCTCCAGAGGCGAATTCCAGCCTGTAAACCTTGTCGGGGAAGTAATAGTGGGGCAGGAAGACCTGGAACCCCGGGGAGGGTATCGCTATGGTATCCACATATAGGGTGTCGAACAGTATGAACTGCCCCGCGCTGTCCGTGGCAAACCAGGATATGAGAAGACTGTCCCCGTACAGTTCCTGATTCTTCAGGAGGACTCCCCTTATGTGATATACATTCTCCAGAGTGTCCACTGGAATCGCAGTTCCCGAACCCGTATCCGGAGCGGTGGTCTGTGAGCATCCACTTATGGCCACAGTGCTCATCAGTACAAGGGCCGTCAGTCTCCTCATATAAAAATTTTACCACATACCATCAGAAATTTCAAGCGAAAAAACCACTGACTTTCAAAGATTTATACCGAATCACATGACGAAGCCATTCACATTGGGGTACCGCCTTTCCCTGTAGAAGGCCCTCCGGGACACCTTCGGACCCATAGGGGACTGCTTGCGCTTGTACTCGGCCCTCCTGAGCATCCTGTAGGTCTTCTCTATGTAGTGCCTTTTGTCTTCCCCCATGAGCTTTACCACTTCCTCCGGGCCCATGTCCTCCTCCACCGCGTACCGGAGTATTTCATCGAGAATTTCGTATGGGGGCAGGACATCCTGATCAGTCTGGTCCGGTTTGAGCTCCGCAGTCGGCGGCTTTTTGAAGATTCTCTCCGGGATTACGGGATTGAGGGAGTTCCTCCATCGGGCTATCCTGTAAACCCAGGTTTTATATACATCTTTCAGGGGGGCGTACGCTCCGGCCATGTCCCCATAGAGGGTGGCATATCCTGTTGCATACTCGCTCTTGTTCCCCGTGGATATCAGCAGGGCCCCGTACTTGTTGGAAAGGGCCATGAGAATGTTGCCCCTTATTCGGGCCTGTATGTTCTCCTCGGTGGTATCCGGCCCGTACCCCTCGAAGGCCTTCTTCAGATTGCTGAGGTACTGGTCGAATATGGAATCTATGGGAATCTCCATGAAGTTGATGCCGAGGTTCCGGGCCAGTTCCGCGGCATCCTCATAGCTCTCCCTGCTGTTGTATCGGGAGGGCATCCACACCCCATAGACATTTTCGGCCCCGAAGGCATCGGCCGACAGGGTGGCCACCAGCGCCGAGTCAATTCCTCCGGAGATTCCAACGATGACCCTGTGGAATCCGCTCTTCTTTACATAATCATGGAGGGCAAGTTTTATCGCCCCGTAGATTTCCTCCTCGAATGACGGGAAGGGGGATACTTCTCCCCTGAACTGATAGGGATTCTTCAGCTCCTTTTCCACATATCTGATTACGGCGGGCGGTATTTCGTAGTACTGGTTCAGTCTGGGCTCGTGGGCCTTGGCCCTGAGGCTCCAGTCCCTTGGAATATCCACCATCAGAATGTCCTCCTCGAAGGCTTTTGCCCTGGCGATCACATATCCCCTCTCGTTTACCACGAAGCTCCTGCCATCCAGCACGAAATCGTCCTGACCCCCCACCATATTGACATAGACTATGGGAACCAGATTATCGGCCGCCCTTGCCCCCACCATCCTTTCCCTGTAGGTCTGTTTACTGGTGTAGAAGGGGGATGCGTTGAGTACCACTATGACATCGGCTCCGTTGAGGGACTGGATTCGGGCGGGTTCATCGTGCCAGATGTCCTCGCATATCTGGATTCCGACACGAAAGCCCGAAATGTCGATTATATGATAGTCCTCTCCCCTGCGGTATGTCCTCATCTCATCGAAGAGGCCGTAGTTGGGCAGAAATACCTTGTGAACGATATCCACTATTTTTCCTCGATGGATTACTGCCGCTGCGTTGTAGATATAGCTTTCTTTTTCATCTATGAATCCCAGCAGGACGATTTCCTCCTTCACATGTCGTGCAATCTCCAGCAGAGCTTCCCTGTTCCTCCTTACGAAGTATGGATTTATGGCGAGGTCTTCGGGGGAATAACCCGCGAGGGCAAGCTCTGGAAAGACTATGAGGTCCGCATTCCGCTCCCGGGCCCTTTCGATACCGTCTATGATTTTCTGGCTGTTGCCTTCCAGGTCTCCGACCGTGGGGTTCATCTGGATGGCCGCTATCCGCAGGTTCATGGCGGGGAAATTTTAATGGGGTGGGGAACATGTAATCCACTTAATCTGCCTGATTCGTGAAAGGAAGAATTCATCACGATTTCAGGTGTTAATTTTCTGTCAACACCTGGATTTAAAATTTCAAAAAGTAGAAAAAGGAGGTAAAATTATGCTGAGCGTACTGGTGGGAGCATTGACCTGGACATTTGTGGGACCCGAAGGAGGTGATATAACCAGCGTGTCGATGGAGGGGAACAGGGCCCTCGCCGCTTCTTTCAGGACCGCCTACTTCTCCATGGATTCGGCCCTTACATGGAACAGGATAGATATGGCTGGATACGAACCCATAAGCGCCTTCCTGACCGGTTATGAAACCGCCATTCTTTCTGGAAGATTCTTCGTATTTCATTCCGGAGGATATGTGTACAGCGATGATGGCAACACATGGACAGCCGTGGATCTGCCGGGTGTTAGATATGTGGGGGAGCCATCGGGAAATTACCTTCCTTTCATCGCGGGTAATTCGGTCTATCTTATTTCCTCCGCCGATTACAATCCCGTGCCCGTTTTCACCCCGGGAACCGATACCCTGCTCGTGGCTGTGGGCTCCCTCGATAGCCTCTGGTATGCTTTCGCCCGCTACAGACCGGATTCCGTGGTGGTATACCGTGGTGTTCTGAATACGGTGAACCTGGTGGGGGTATTTGCATACAATGGAGGCATCAACGATGTGGAGATAAATCCCAGCAACCCGGATATGGTTCTCCTGTCCACCTTCGGAGGAATATACCAGAGCGACGATGGGGGTGCCACCTTCTCCCAGGATTTGGGCTCTCTCCTGTCCGGAGCGGCTGTTATCAACGATATAGAGTTCGTCGGTGTCGATAGCATTGCGGTGGGAGCCTTCTACTTCTCCGGTGGTTATGTGGGGACGGCTGGAGTATTGGGCTGGACTCTGGATCCCATCTACACGGATGGGGTGGTTGTGGATATAGAGGGGAATATCTTTGCTTCCCTTGGGGTCGGCGTGGTTTATACCGAGGCCGGGACCACCTTCGAGGTCAGGAACAACGGCCTCTATGCCCATGCCCTGTACAATCCCGGAATGATCTCCAACGACAGGGATGACAGGCTTTCCTTCATCAATACGGGAGGGGTTGCCTCTTACTCGACCGATGGGGGCAGTACATGGAACAATTACGGGTACAGCATGGACATAGGGACTGCCATCGAAGTGGCCCCATCTGATCCCCAGAGGGTTTATATGGGTGGTTTCCGCGGGAGCGGAGACATATATAATCCGGGGGCGACTCTCCTCGTTGGAAGCAATGATGGGGGAGCCACTTTCACGGCTCTGAGGGATACGGCTGTGAACTATGCTTTCGGACTTCTTCCCATGGAGATCCAGACCGGCAGCAATGCGGACAATGTCTTCATGATGAGCGGGAGCCCCGGAAGGTGGTTGCTGGAGTACTCTTCCGATGGTGGGAGTACCTTTGATTCGGTAAGGACAGCCGCCGGTTATAATGGGTTCTGCTTCTCCTGTATCGATACCCTCTTCATAGTTCTGGATACGGGTGATGTCTATATGTCCGTGGATGCGGGTGCCACATGGAACCATCTCGCCTACATCGGTTATTCGGGGAATGTCTATACTACATACAGGGATGGATATCTTTATTACTCCACCGGGCACGATGCCTACCTGAGGTACATAGATGTGGCCACGGGCAATATCGATTCCCTGGATCTGTCCGCCTACTTCGATTCCCTCATACAGGTGCAGGTATCCGTCAATGGCCACTTCTTCATAACCGGTTATCAGGGGGGTGCGTATAAGGTGGCGTATGGTTCTTCTTTCGATAATCTCACTGTGGAGGACGCTCCCGCCTCTTTCGGTGGTCTGGTGCCCCTTTCTTCCTATGTGTTCTTCTATTCACCTTCCGAGGGTGGCTTCTATGCATCTCCTTATCCCACAGGTGTGGCCGAGTTGAGCGGAAAGCTCTCTGTCAGATATTCACCTTCTGGCGTGTACATCGATGGTGCGGGTGAGCGGATGGAGATATACGACATCAGGGGAAGGCTTGTCAGGAGTCTGCGGGGGAACTTCATAGCCCACGGCCTCCTGCCCGCGGGCGTCTATGTGGTGAAGACCGCGAAGGGCTCCATAAGGGTCCTGATTCGCTGAGGGGAGCTCTCCCCTCTATTCCCTTATTTTCCTCTCCAGGATGGTGTTCAATATCGCGATTACGAGAAGGAGGGGAATCCAGGATTCTCCAGCCACATCGTATAGTGTTAATCTGTCCATCAGGGGAACATCCGCCACGATGATGCCCCTCTGGAACTGGGGAATGGAGCGAAGAACCCTTCCGTTGTCATCCACAACTGCCGATATGCCGGTTTTTGCACTTCGTACGAGGTATCTCCCCGTCTCTATTGCCCTCATTCTGGCAAAGTGGAAGTGCTCCACAGGTCCCAGGCTCTTTCCGAACCATCCGTCGTTGGTTATAACCGCGAGCATCCGGGCTCCCCTGATTACCAGCTGTCTCGAGAGGGAGGGGAAGATAGATTCATAGCATATAAGAAGGCCGATTTTTATGCTGTCCAGCTCTATGGGTCTGAGGAGCTTCCCCCTCGAATAGTCCCCCTGTCCCAGCTGGAGATTTCGAATGAATGGGGGAAGTATATCGTAGAAGGGCAGATTTTCTCCGAAGGGCACAATGCGGATTTTATCGTAGAAGTCCATGACCCGCAATCCGGTGTCTATGAGAAATGCGCTGTTGTAAAATCTCTTTTCACCTCCGGGGAGTGTTTCCATCCGGGTGCTTCCCAGGATTATTGGGCGTCCGGTCCTGCGCATGAACTCCAACAGCATCTGTCTGTTCTGCTCGTAATTCAGCATCCCGATTATGGCCGACTCGGAGAATATGGCCACATCGTAATCCATTCTGGAGAGGGTATCGGCCAGCTCCCGGAATGCACTGATGGTTTCCCTCCACTCCTGAGGATCGTATTCGAATCTGGGAAGGACATTGGGCTGAACCACGGCCACCCGGATGCTATCCGATGAGGGGTCTTCTCTTTTCATATACACATATCCGAATATAGACAGCAGGACGATTATAGAGGAGTATATCCACAATCCAGCCAGGTTTCTCCTGCTTCTGGATTTCAGGAAGAGGTAAAGGGAAAAGTTGAAAGCCACTATGAGGAAGCTTATGAAGTAGGGACCCAGCAGGGAAGCGGTCTGGGCAAAGGGAAGGAATCCGAGGGTGGAGTAGTGGAGGGAGGCCCAGGGGAAGCCCAGGTCTCCAAGGTGCTCCAGAATCCATTCGTATATGGCGTAGGAAAGGCCTACCTGCATGGGGGTGTAGAGGCGGGCGGCCACGGAGAACCACAGTCCAAATGCGAGGGCTTTGACCAGGAACAGGAGGAATATGGCCCCGTAGAATATAGGACCCAGCCCCTGCCCCGCCTGAAGGTTCTTTATCCACCACAGGTGGAAGGCAAAATACGGGAATGAGAAGAGGGTACCGCATAGCAGGTCCTTTCGGAAATTTCTTTTCCCGCACTGGAATAGGGGGACGAATGCGACGAGGGCAAGGGGAAACAGGAAGAGGGGAGCATTGGATAGCAGGAGGGCAACAGCCCCCCCGACAAAAGCGATGAAGCGCTTCACTTCACGGTGCTTTCGTTGAGGATGAGGGAGCCGAAGTTCACTTCGAACAGGATGATTTCCCTTCTGGAGAGCTCATTGACGAAGTTGTTTATGGTGCTCTGATTCACCTTGATGTAATCGTTGAAGTAGGGCAGGTCCGGTGTGTACTCCGCCTCTATATCGAACTGCTTTCTGTAGAAATCGAAGGCTTCTTTTGGATTGGCTTCTATCTCATTGAGGGCCTCCTTTATGACCTGAAGGAGCCTTTTGACGATGTTCTTCCTGAGCTGGACATTTACGAGGGATGTGAAGCCGATTCCATAGGGGTATGGGCTTATGAAGTTCTTCTCGAGGAAGCCGTCTATGAGGGGTTTCCTGTTCTCCACTTTTAACAAATAGCTCCTTGCGGGCTCCACCGCCAGAACCGCATCCACCAGACTGTCCTTATATGCGGACATGATTTCCTTCAGGGTCAGTCCCATCAGCTTTACGGAATCATAGGGTATTCCATTCTCCTCCAGTATCGACTCGAGGATCTCCCTCTCCTTCGTTCCCAGAAGATACCCCACCTTTTTCCCCTTCAGGTCCTGTATTTTTTCTATCTTCCCCTTTACCACGAATAGTGCAGACTGGGGATTGTCAACGGAACCCTCCGTGAGGTATATGAGTCTGGGGAGCTCCGGGTTGTCTTTGGCCTTGAACACGAACACCTCGAACGGTATTCCGGCTGCGAAGTGGTATGTTCCCCTGGTGACGAGGGATACTTCATCCGCAACTTTATCTATGAAATCGATGGTGGGCTTCAATCTGTACTTATCGAATATCCCCTTCTCCCTCGCCACGAGCACGGGAAGAACGGATAGATCCTTATATGCCACTATCTTCACATCCAGAACAGAGGATGCCTTTCTGGCCGGCTCGGTAAGGATATAAACGAGAACGCCCAATAGGATGATGTTGATGACAGCGAGAACCCTGCTTGCTACCTGTTTATTCATGATGCTCTCCTCACCTCCTTTTAGGATGCGGAATATTTTAAAGCCACGAGGAGTTCCCTCACCAGAATTGCGGCAGTGACGCCGCTTTTGTAATGGTCTCCCACAATGGGGGAGAATTCCACCAGATCAGCTCCAATGAGCCTGCCTTTAAGCAGCCCGATGGCTTCCATCAGTTCCTTAAAATGTATTCCTCCTCCCTCTGGATTTGTGACCGATGGGAATACGGATGGGTCCAGCACATCCACATCGAGGGTCAGGTAAACGGGGAGGCGAATTTCCTGCAGAATGTCTTTCATAGGCTCTATTACATGCATGAATGTTCTGTCCGTGGTGTATTCGAGCCCCTTTGCAAATGCTCTGTATCCGAAGGTGTATATGGTGAACCCTTCCTCCTCCAGCCGCCTCATCACGGTCGCATGGTTGTACCTGCTTCCCTCGAATATGTCCCGCCTGTCCAGATGTGCATCCAGGTGTATTATAGCGAAATCTCCATGTATGGCTCTGAGGGCTCTGGCCACAGGGTATGTGATGAAGTGATCACCCCCAACGAAGAGGATTCTGTCCCGACCATCGACATGCCTTTTAAGGCATCCCTCGAGAATTCGGGCAAATTTCAGGGAATCCCATTCCCACCGGGCGTGAAAGTTCCCGAGGTCTTTAAATGGTTTATAAAATCCATTCAGGTAGGGGGAATAGTCCTCTATGGATTCCAGGGCCCATCTTATGTATGAGGGCGCAATGCGGGTTCCCCCCAGGAAGTTCTCCTTTCCTTCGTACTCGATTCCGAGGAGTTTAGTTCTTATCGTTCGCATGGTTTTCGAGCAAAATTATAAGCTCCCCTGATGTCATGACGATGTTCAGCTCTTTCAGTTCCTCGATCTCCTTCGGAGAGAGTCCCTTTATCCTGCACAGGCCATTCTTCCACTGGAGTATCCTCTGGAGCTCTTTCCTTCCCACTCCCCATGTGCTGTCTATTTTCCTTATGTGACCGTCCAGCATGCATACCCTGACGACCCCCATATCCCTGCCCAGGAAGATGAGGCAGGCTGTAAGGCCCTCTTCTGCGGCTTTATTCAGAATGGAAAAATAATCGCCTTTTATGGTAATCTGCTTTCCGGTGGGCATTTGGAAAGATTAAAGTAAAAGTTTAAAAATTTCAAAGTGCCTAAATGCAAAAGGTTGACCTGCAGTATCTTGATGAAATGGAGTTCTGTGCACCGACTGTGCCTGTGAAATGGACACCTGAACCCGGAATATCCCCTTTCTAACAAAAATCCGGACATTGCCAGGGAAAGGCTAATGGGCACCGTGGAAATAGGGAAATCAGAGGGGTTCTATCTTCAATGGGAAAACTGTCCTTAAGCCGTAAAGACAAAAGCAGGGAACCTAGGCTTCTGCCCTGCTGATGAATGGTGACACAGGAGAATACTCTAAAATAGACGGACATTATCCCGCTGTCAGGATGTCGAACCCCCTTACCGCTCATGCCCAGTTTTGAGCGGGGATTTCAGGGAATATGGGCTGTGGAACCCTGTTCGGGGCCATAAACTTTTCCATTATATGCTGAAGAAGCTGGACAGGTATCTCATATCTGCCCATATAATGCCCTTCTTCGGTGCCCTCCTCGTATTTACCACTGTCCTGCTCCTGGACAAGATTTTTGACCTCATGGATCTGCTGATCAGGAAGGGGGTACCCTTAGATGTGGTCCTGAAGCTTTTTCTCAATGCGATGCCCTTTATCCTTGCCCTTTCGGTTCCCATGTCGGTTCTGGTTGCCGGTCTGATCGCTTTCGGGAGAATGTCCCAGAATTTCGAGATTATCGCCGCAAAGGCATGTGGCATAAGTCTGAAGAGGCTCATGGTGGGTCCCCTGATTTTCTCCATGGTGGTATTCGGATTCATGGCATGGTTCAATGACAGGATTCTTCCGGAGGCCAACCACACCTTCAAGAATATCCTCATAGACATTTATGTCAAAAAGCCCTCCGCCCGGATTAAAGCTGGCCTCTTCAATACCGTAAAGAACTACCGGATTTATATAAGAAATAAGGATGACCGGACATCCCGAATAGAGGATGTGCGCATCTATGACCTCTCTGACAGGGGCAGGACTTTTATTTCAGCCCGGTACGGCTTCATAAGGAGCGTACAGGACAGCATAATACTGTTCGAACTGCACGATGGGACGATAAGTCAGCTGGTGGATACCAGGGGAAAGGAGCACAGGATGGTGCAATTCGACACCTATATGGTGAAGGTGAAGGTGGATATCGGCATGAAGCTAAAGCAGAGGGAGTACAGGAGCGATAGGGAGATGACGATTGCCATGCTCCTGAAGGAGATAAGGGCCAAGGAAAAGCAGCTTTCGAGGACGAATGATGAAAAGACGCGCCGCCACCTGAGGAACCGCATAAATACCCTGTGGGTTGAGGTTTATAAGAAGTTTTCACTACCCTTTGGAGCTGTGGTATTCATCATTCTGGCGGCACCGCTGGCATCTATGGTGCGAAGAGGTGGATTTGGAGTGGCACTGGGCATAT
>Ga0256833_1000833_pt1 | contig 23434 bp, 14 predicted proteins | sample 356284metaG_FD_190535 | JGI IMG/M metagenome (GOLD analysis project Ga0256833, IMG submission 190535) | Hydrothermal vent microbial communities from Mid Atlantic Ridge, Atlantic Ocean - 356-284 | ecosystem: Environmental > Aquatic > Marine > Hydrothermal vents | place: Atlantic Ocean: Mid... | reverse complement strand
GTGACGGCACACATAAACGTTCCTTATGGTACTTATGCAACTACTTACTATGGAACACTTACTGTTACTAACGGAGAAACAGATGATCAGGTGAGAGTAAAGGTCACAGTGACACCTTCCTATGATGTTGATGTTGCTGAAAATACTGTTGATCTTGGGACAGGTGAACTTGGAGATACCGTAAGCGCGATCTTTAGAGTGGTTAACCCGAATAGTGATGCTTCAAATATTGATCCTGATATGTTCGGTAACGCTGATATTGACAGTGTGACATTCACTCTTAACAGTGCACTGAAGTACGTTGGTAAATCTACTAATGTAAAGACAGTGGTTGACTCGGCTATACCAGCTGCCAATGTGCTTATAACAACAATTGGTACAATGGCTTCAGGTTCCGGTGTTGATCATCCAGTGGAAGTGGTGATACCAGCCAATGTGCTTGCTGGTACGTACGCTGGTTACGTATATGCTCATGCTTATGCTGGTGGTGCTGAGGTTTCAATGGATAGCTTCCAGATTGAGCTAAATGTGAAGGCTACGCCATCTATTGCCGTAATTGAGGATACTGTTACAACGTCCTCTGGTCATGGAAGTGTGGCTACAGTTACATTTAGAATTGCAAATACTGGAAACGTTGATCTGGCGAACATTAATTTCCAGGCCACCAACTTTGTTGGTGGAAGCCATGTGATCGATGCAAATAATGTGACATTTACACCTACAAGCATTTCTTATCTGCCTGTAGATGACAGTGCGGATGTATCTGTTGCAATCAGTGTACCACTTGGCACATATGCAACGGATTACTACGGTGTGGTTACTGTTACGAATGGACAGGTAGAAGACCACCTGGTTGTAAAACTTACAGTGACACCTTCCTACGACCTCGACATATCTGATAATGAGATGAACCTTGTTGGTAACACAATGGTATACTCAGGGGAAGTTGGTGACACAGTGGCTGGATTACACTTCAAAGTTATCAACCCGAATAATGACCAGCTGAACGTTGACCCGGATCCATTTGGAAATGCAGACCTCACAGGTATTAAGAGTTATGTAACAGACCTTGTTGCTCCAAATGGATGCAAAATCAGTGCAAACAATGCACAGGTTGTTGGATTGTCCACAACAATCGCATCCGGAGGATTCAGCACCGGAGAGGTCAGAATAGCAATACCGGTTGATCAGGTGAGTGGAACATACCTGGGTAAGGTTGTCGTAGAGGATACGGTTTCTGGCGTTGCCGATAGTTTTGACATCCAGGTTACAGTGATGCCGCACGAAGTAGTTGACATAACAATGGATACACTGAACTTCAATGGGAAAGAAGGTGGCCTTGCTGAGGCTACATTCATGGTTGCTAACACAGGAAATATCGGTCTCAAATCACTTAAGGTTAAGATGGTTTCTGACCTCGTCAGTACGAATGGTGTTGTGATTTCCAGAAATAGAGTCGCATTCACGAAATCTGTGATTGATAGTATAGCCAGAGGTGATACAGCTTCGGTAACAGTTAGAATTGACATTCCCAAACACGTTGCCCGCGGAACTTATCTTGGATGGCTTATGGTATCTGGAGCAAATGGAACGCCATCTGATTCCGCACTGATTGTCCTTAACATAAGCTCTAATGAGGCTATCAGCTTCGATAACAACCCGGTAACTGGTTCAACCGTCAAGATAGGGTACAGTGGAGACGTTGGTTACAGACCTACGCTCACAATTATGAACATGGCTGCTGATGTAGTACTTAAAGTTGTGCTTCCTGCAATTACCGGAACTAATGACGTGTACAAATGGAATCTCACTAACAAGGCAGGAAATGCGGTTGCACCTGGACTCTACATTGTGATGTTGAAGACGAAAGTAAACGGCAAGATTAAGGTTTATCGTAGCAAGCTGTTAATACTTAGATAAAAATGAGGGTGGCCGCCGCGAAGCGGCGGCCACCCTCCCTTTAGAAGGGAGGAGATGAGATATGAAAAGATTTATTAAATCAATGGCTTTGGCTCTCACCTTTGTGATAACACCACTCTTAGCTATCAGTGATAATGCGGGTACAGCAGTTGTAACTCCTTTTGAAGTTCCTATCATTGCCCAGCAGGTTGCTATGGGAGAGGCACTCTCCGCTATTCCAAATCCCAATGGTTTACTTACAAATCCTGCTACTATGGCATTTCTCAACAAGCCTTACTTTACCGCAACCCATAAGAAGTGGATCTATGATAGCTACAAGAGTTATCTTGGACTTGGCTTTCCGTCCAGATATGGCTATTTCGCAGGTGGAATCCTTTATAACAACATGGGAAGTATTATTCCAATTTCAAACAACCAGTACCAGGAAACAGAACTGAGTGTTTATGATATGTCTCTTGTTTTTGGATATTCAGCAAGAGTTCATAAATATTTATCAGTTGGCTTAAATGCGAAGATTGAACACTTTGATTATGCCGGTTACACAACAAGTGCATTGGCAGGAGATATTGGACTTTTCGTCCCTTATATAACGCTTTCTGACAATGCTTTTGTAAGCTTCGGGTTAGTAGCTCAAAATCTTGGAACACACATTAGATTTCTCGATTCAAGCAGTTATAGAAGGCAACCACTCGACATCAGGGGTGGTTTTGCTGTCAACTTCTTTAATCTCTCCATATTCGATGTAACACTTGCTGGAGAGCTTCAATATCCAAATTATCAAGATATACGCTATAATGCCGGACTCGAAATCTGGATAAAGAAAATTCTTGCACTTAGAGCGGGCTATCGTGGAGGTGGATATGATGTCGATGAGGCAAAGAAAACAGCAGGAATCGGTTTAAAATATGGTCACTTTTCACTGGATTATGCTTATGTTGATTACGGTACAGATATGAATGATGGTGTCCATAGAGTAACAATTAGTATGGCACTACTTGGACCCGAGAAAAAGCCTGGGCCGGTTAGAATTGCTGACGATCAATGGAATCATGTCCTCGCTCTTGAAAGGAAAGTTGATAAGGTTGAACAGGACATAACTTCCATGAATATGAAACTTGACGATCTTAAGAGGATCTGCTCAAAGATGCCAGTTAAAACTGTGGTGACGGAAAAAGAAATCATACATTTTCCTGAAATTCATTTTCCATTTAACAGTGCTGAAATTCCTCCAACAGAGTTTACCAAGGTTGCTGATATCGCTGACATAATCAGAAGATATTATAAGGGAAAGAAAATTATTCTTGAGGGGCATACTGATCTAGCCGGTTCTCCAGAATACAATTACAAACTTTCTGTGGCAAGAGCTGAGGCAGTGAAAAAAGCACTTGTTGAAATGGGAATTCCAGCTGAGAACTTAATTGTCGTTGGAAAGGGTGATAAAGGTTTATTAACTGACAGGAAGGGGCCTGGATTTCCTGGAATAGAGAATAGAAGAGTGGTTGTTATTGTAAATGGTCCTGCATCTCAATAATAAATAGGGAGATGAAGTAAGTGGTTTGACAGAAGGGTGGTTATCACAAGGATAACCACCCTTCTTTAATTTTAGTAATAAAAAGGAGGTTTGTGAAATGAGGATTAAATGGGTAAAAGCGTTGATTATGTTAGCTGTGACAGTGGGACTTGCCTACTCTGGTTATCATGCTCCAGAGCCAGGGGACCAAACCAAAGAGATAGCTTACAAAAATGCAAAAATTCCCACTCCCCATCATTCGCAAATAGGATTAGCATCACAATTAAGTCGTAATTCGTTAAATCCGGGTAGAAGAACAAAAGGATATCTTATCAATGAAAGTTTTGAAAGTGATTTTCCTCCTGCTGGTTGGTCGACTGAGGTTGGCTCGGGTTCATATGATTGGGAGAAATCTACTTCTCATGCACATACAGGCTCTGCTTCAGCATATTTTGATTGTTTTTATGCCTCATCAGGTTATAACAGTAGATTGATAACCTCCACGATTAGCTTAACTGGGACAAACCCAATCTTATCTTTCTGGATGTATCACATGAACTACGGCTCTTACTATGATGATTCGCTCGTGGTCGAAATTAAAGTTGGGAATGGCGATTGGACACCGCTTGCAAGTTATTTACGCTATACAACATCAAATACTGGATGGTATGAACACACAATTGATTTAAGTTCTTATCAAGGACAAACAGTTACGTTAGCATTTCATGCTTATAGTGATTACGGCTATAGTATTTATATTGACGATGTCACCGTATCAGTCCAGATTCCCAATGATGTTGGCGTTTCTAAAATTATTTCTCCGACTGGAGTATACCCAGTGGGCTCTACTGTCACCCCAAAAGTTGAAGTTACCAATTATGGGACGGCTGAAAATTCTTTCGATGTCACGGTCGAGATAGGTAGTTACACATCTACTCAAAATGTCACGCTTTCTGCAGGAGCAGTTGATACTGTGACTTTCCCTTCTTATACGCTTAATAATACAGGAATAGTAAATGTAACAGCTTATACAGTATTATCGACTGACGAAAATACTTCCAACGACACGCTTTCTGGAACTTTCACCGTTGCTGATTTTGTTTGCAACTTTGAGAATAGCCCTGGTGGCTTTCAAGCAGATCCACAATCAGGTACGTGGGAATGGGGTACACCTTCTGAAGGTCCCTCTTCAGCCTACTCCGGAGATAAATGTTGGGGAACCGTATTAGATGGAAATTACTCCAACAGTGCTGATTGGTATTTGTATTCTCCCACTTTACAGGCATTGTCGGACAGTGTTGTTTTGTCTTTCTACCAATGGTACCATATCGAGTCTGGATACGATGGTGGGAATGTAGAAATTTCAACTGATGGTGGTCAAACATGGACTCTTGTTGAGCCCGATGGTGGTTATCCTGATGATAATGTATATGCACTTGGTGGACCTGGTTTTACAGGATCAACCGGTGCTTGGGAGCTTGTAACCTTTGATCTTTCCAGTTATGTATCATCCGGGGATTTCTTCCAGATCAGATTCCATCTTGCATCTGACGGATCTGTGAACTATGAGGGATGGTATATAGATGATTTTTCGGGTATAGGATTTCAGGTGTTTGTGCCAAGTTACGATGTAGGGATAAATAAGATTATTGCCCCTCAAGGGTTTTATACCGCAAGTGATACGGTTACTTCTGCAGTAGAAGTTCAAAACTTTGGAAACACAGATGCAGCTTTCTCTGTTACTTTCAAAGTCTATAAAGGATCAAATGAGTGTTATTCTGAGGTTCAGAATGTTTCCGTCGCACCAGGTGAAGTTGATACTGTTGTCTTTTCCACGTATGCCATGAGTGAAAAAGGATTATTTGAAGCGGTATTCTACACTACGTACACTCAGGATGTGAATAACAGTAATGACACGGCTCGCGCTACATTTTTTGTTCCAAACGAAATTAATGACTTCGATGAATGTTTGTTCCCACCAATCGGCTGGGCGAGTTACATTCTTGGTGATTCATTGAATAATTATGGTGAGCCCACAGGATGGGACCTCTGGACAGATACAACTCATTATGGGCATGGTGATCCATACGAAGGTTGCAGCATCTGGCATAATGATGACAATGTTGCAGATTCCTGTAATGACTGGATTGTTAAAGGGCCTATCTACGTAGCTGACTCAAATGCAGCTATTGCATTTTATCAAAGTGGTTACTGGATTTCATACACCCATTATCATGGTCTATGGATTTCGGTAAATGATCCCGATCCAAGAAATGGGAACTTCTCAGAGCTGGTTGATCTTACTGATTCAACTCCGTCTGCGAGGCAATGGTCTATGGTAGGGCCACTAACGGAGCTCGGAAACTATGTTGGTGACACTGTATATATAGCTTTTGTGTACCGTGGTGATTACGATGATGAGTGGTATATTGATAATGTGATGCTTATTGGAGCTTATTCTCTACCCAATGACATAACTGTAGGTGGAACACCCATTGCAAGCCACGATACGCTTGGACTTGGCACGACTACACTCTATTCTTATGTGTGGAATCCACCATCAAGTAATGATTCACTTACTTTCAGGCTCAATGTTACCATAACCCATAATGGAGCAGTTGTTTACAATCATTTCACTACAGTCTCACAGCTCGCACCGGGAGAGACGAGGATAGTATACTTCTCACCTGATTTTGTTCCATATGAAAGTGGAGAGTATATTTACACCCTCACTGCCGCGGTACCTAACGATCCATTCCCGACCAACAATATGATTGTGGATACATTCTATGTTGATCTCTACGGAGGTGGTCAGAGTGGTGAGACAATGATACCTCGTACATTCTCGCTCAGATTGCTTTCCCCCAATCCACTGAAAGGACCGGTAACCCTGTCTTTTGATGTTGCAAAGGCGACGCACGTGTCACTGAGGATATACGATGTTTCCGGTAGAACAGTTGCGAATATTGCAAGTGGAATGTACAACCCTGGAAGATATACCCTGAAGTGGAATGGAAAGACGAGTAATGGAACTGAGATTTCTGAAGGAATTTATTTTATTGAATACAGAGCTGGAGATTTCAAGACAGTTAAGAAAATAGCGATCCTTAGGTGAATTAATTTCAGAGGCGGGTGAGGGGCGCGGCCAACGGCCGCGCCCCTCACCCGCCTTGTTATTACCCAACTGATTAAAAATTCGCTGTTATAATTGCTCCAATAACAATTTTTATACTCCTGAGTAACCAATTTTTCGAAAGAGTAGAATTAAATTATTTTTCTCATGAGCATCTGTGAAGCAAAGTAGCAACTATCTGTTGAATCCATTTAGTGCAGTTTTGTTCTTTATCGATAAATATAGGGTTGGGGTTCGATTTAAATAATGAGCCCTCATATCCATCCATTACCCCACAATTTCCTCCAATAATAATGGTGCTCGGTAAATTTTTGATCATTAAACTGGATTACACATAATAAAAAGGTGATAAAGGGGATTTTACCTTGCTTATATTTTTCCAACCACCCAATTTTATACTTGACAAAATTAGTCAAGTATTTCATGATTATGACACACTAAATGGAGAATTTTAAAATGTGTAGAGAAGAGATTTACAGAAAGAGAGTGGAAAGATTTCAGGAGCTTCTTAGAGAAAATAATATTGAAGCTGCCGTTGTAAGAACAGTCTCTACTTTTATTTACTTTACCGGTGTTAAATGGCTCAGACCTGCTCTGATGATTCCCCAGGAAGGAGAGCCATGGGTTATGGTTTTTAAAAACGAGACTGATCTTTTCAAGCAAAAGAGTTGGATTGAAGATGTAAGGGAGTATCAGAAAGTGGAAGAGCTGATGGTGGAGATTTCATCATGGATCCGAAAGAGCGGTTTTATGTCTGCGGGGCTTGAAATTTCAGTTGAAAGAGACAGTTATACCCTATTTCACGAGTTGTTTAAAAGACTTAACATGGGGGTCGAGGTTGTTGATACCCTCCCCTTGATTATGCAGCTCAGGATGGTTAAGGATGAATGTGAGTTAGAAGCAATGAGAGTAGCAGGTCAGATAGCTATGAAGGGTATGGATAGGGCAAAAGAGGTTATTAAACCCGGTGTTAGTGAACTTGAGATTGCAAATGAGGTGAGACATGTTCTCATGAAGGAGGGGAGTGAATGGCCCCTTGTTTATGTTTCGTCAGGCCCAAGGATACATGCTGAGCCCTTTAAAGATGTCTTTGTGGAAGAGGGTAAATTCCTGACAGTTGTGATTGGTACAGATTACGATAATTACTACGCCAATATGACAAGATCGTTTATTCCTGGAGGAGCGGACGATCTATCGAGAAGAGGGATTGAAGCCGTTAGTGAAGCTTACGAAAAAGCTCTCGAACTAACAAAACCCGGTATTAAATTCTCCCAGATTGAGGCGGAAATAAAGAAAATCTACGAAGAGAAGGGGCTCGATGAGTATTACATTAAAGGTTACACACACGGTGTCGGATTACTTATTGAGGAACCACCCATCACAACAATAGTTACACGCCACTGGACGTGGAAACCCATTCCGGGCATGACACTGGCAATGATTCACACACCATTAATGCTACCGAATGGAGCAGTAAAAAAAGAAGATACCATACTAATTACAGAAAACGGGCCAGAATTTCTAACATATGATGTTTAAGAGCCTATTTCAATAATTCTTTACTATCTCAATAGCACTCTCGTGGCATATCTCAGTGCATTGATAGCAGAGGGTACACTCATCTTCGTCTTTGATTTTTAAGGTGTGGTCATCCTTGAAAAAAATATCAACCGGACAAATTGAAATGCATTCTGTACAACCGGTGGCAACTTTACACTTTCCAGAATCAACGATTACGTTTATAAAAATGCCCATTTATAAAACCTCCCTTAATATCCTCACTATATCGTTCAAGGTGTCTGCAACTCTGATTCCTGCCTCACTCATGACTTTAATCTTGTGTTTTGGACTACCTTTCTCACCAAGCACAATGGAAGCTGCATGCCCGAATCTGATACCCTGAAATTCATCTGCGAATTTTCCGGCCTGGAATACAACTATTGGTTTCTTTAAACCATTCTTTTTGATGTATTCAGCGAGCTCTTCTTCCTGTGTACCTCCAGGCTCAGAAAAAATAACGATGGCCTTTGTTTCACCGTCTTTTTCAAATTCTATCACGGCCTCTTTTATATTGAATCCTATAAGTGGGTCTCCACCAATAGAGACAGCAGTTGAAACGCCAAATCCCGCATGAGAAAGTAGGTTAGAGATTTCAGTGGTCATACCACCTGATCTTGAAATAACCCCAATGAGGCCTTTTTTGAATGATTTTCTGGTATCCTCACTTCTGCCTCCAATCATGCCGACCTTTGCTACTTCTGGATTGATAATGCCAAGGGAATTAGGACCAATAACAGTTGCGCCTTGATTATCTACATAGTTTAAAAATTCAACCACATCGTGTCTCGGAATCCTTTCAGTTACAACAACTATAAGCTTTATCCCGCTGTCTACAGCTTCCATCACCGCAGATTTTGCAAAAAAAGGTGGGACTGAAACCACACTCGTATTTGCTCCAGTATCCTTTGTCGCCTCCTTAACAGTGTTGTAGACCGGAACACCGTGTACTGAAAAGCCCTTCTTCCCCGGTGTCACTCCACCAACAACTTTAGTTCCATAATCGAGCATATCTTTAACAAACGTGGCTGCCTCTCTCCCCGTGATACCCTGAACAATAACTTTTGTATTCTCATTTACAAGAATAGCCATATTATCCTCCTACGGCAATTTTTGCCGCATCATCGAGTGAGTATTCTCTTGTAAGATACCTGACACTGTATTTTTCAAGGATTTTAATTCCCTCGTCTTCCCATGCACCAGGAATTCTGAATACACTGATTACTCTGGATGGATCTTTACCTAACTCCAGAATTCCCTTAATAACTCCACGTGCGACAAGGTCTACTCTCGTATTTGAAACTACATTCATGATAACAGCTATTCTTTCCACTCCAGGTTTAGATAGGAGCAGCTTCGTTAATTCCGCAACCTTTTTCACGCTGGGATTACCTCCGATTTCACAGTAGTTAGCTGGATTACCACCATATCGTCTTATGGCATCAAACACTGTGAGACTTGCACCACCACCACCGATCAGCAATCCAAGATTTCCATCAAATTCTATAAATCTTCCAGCCACTCCACGGTGATCCATGGCATCAATCTCTCTTGCCTTCTTCTCGATCTCTGTCATAGGACGAAAACCAATGTACTCTTCAAACCCCGAGGTAAATTTCTTTAATTCAGGATGTCTTGGTAACGCCTCATCCTCTATTTCAAAATGCACATCGGCAATAAATAATCTCCCATCTACCGTTTCGACTAAGGGATTTATTTCAAGAATTGTAGCGTCCAGCGAATGGAAAACTCCGTACAGCTTCTGAATCACTCCTGTCAAATTCAGAAGATGTTTTCCCGTGATAGAAAGCTCTGAAAGTATTTCTCTGACTTCATAGTCCTGTAGACCTATGAAAGGTTTCACAACCACACTTTTGACCCTATCTGGCTCGGTTCGTGAAATCTCTTCAATATCCACACCTCCTTTGTCGGAAAATATGAGAATCTCTTTTCTTCGGGAGTTATCTATGATGAAGGAAATGAAGTACTCAGAAGATATATTGAGTTTTTCTTCGGCTAAAATGTAGTGGACCGGAAATCCTCGAACACGTTTGCTAAAAAGATTATCTATATGTGTTTTTAACTCCTCTTCTGTATTCGCAAATAGAATTCCGCCAGATTTACCTCTTCCCCCAGCAGGTATCTGAGCTTTCAGTACGCAAGGTAGTTTTACATCGGGAATGGTTTCCCCCCTTTTTATAAGAACACTATGGGGGATTGGAAATCCATAATTGGACAATACCTCTTTGGCCTGGAATTCAAGTAGTCTCATAATGTTTGATTATACTTCTTATAAAGCGATCTTCAAAGATATGGTCAATATACCATCGTACCAGGGAATACCGGGATGAATTCCATAAGTTATCATCATCCCATTGTTTGACCAGACCCCTATCCCTGTTGATTTGTATTCAACATTTTGAATTTTTCCGTAATCTCCAAATAAAAAGACCCATTTTAAAAGATAAAAATCAACTCCCAGGGCCCATCCATTTTTCATCTCAATGGATCCATATTCGTACCCTCTGAGAAATTCCAGACCATTTGTCATGTCTGGTCTCAAGTTTTCGAGGCCAGGGCTTATGCTGAACTGCGAGAGTTTTATGTAAAATCTTCTCAATTTAAAGCCGATCTTTAGAAGATCCCTGTAATCATTTTTTGAGTATCTCAGTCCAAGATAAGCTTTCAGCCGACTCAGAGAGTATTTTAACAAAAAGCGCCCCAGTATCGCCTCCTCTTTTTTGTTTACATAGTCTCTCTCGACTCCGTTGAATACCTCAAGGCCCCCACTTGTATAACTGATGCCTCCACCTATAGTCAGATAGTTTGTGGTATCAATGATTTTATTGGTATAATTGCCATACACTCCAAAAGGAGATCCAAATAGATATGGCAATTTTATGCGTATGTTCAGTTCCCTTGTGCTTTTAATTAGGTTGTACTTTGTGGTTATCGATATAGGTCTGCCGTAAAGGTTCCTGACGCTCACGTTCAAAAAACCTGTAACTCCCCTTGAGGTAACCGATAAAGCAGAATTTATACTATTAGGAGGATAAACTTCCCTGATATCCAAAAAAAGGAATATCCCACCCTTTTCCTGTACAAATTTTAGTCTCTTGAGCTCGATGTAGTGGATCGAGTTTATTCTGGTCTTAATTTTGTCTATCAATTGTGGTGAAAATGTCTTCCCCTCTATATGTGGGAGAATTGAAATTAAATTTCTGTACTTTTCAGGTCTTATTACTATACCCGAGAGTTTGACAATTGGGCCCTCTTTAATCCAGACTATTTTTGTGTAGTTTTTGCGCTCGATTTTCACCTTTACGAAGGGGAAACCATAATTCATGTATAACTCGATAATCTTCCGGGCTAAAATAGAATCAGGTGAATTTTCACAATTTCCAAGGTACTTTTGCAGCAGAGAGTCAGATACCGTACGATTCCCCTCAAATTGGAATTGGCTATTTGAAACGATCGCGAGAAAAGTTAACAATTTCCACATAATAACATTTGTAAAATCATACAATTTACTTGGTGAAATTTCACCTACCATGGTTTAAAATTTAGGTAAATCGTTACAACAACTGGAGGTTTGAAAAGATGAAACGCGAAATGGTTACCATCGACGGCAACGAAGCTACGGCGTATGTAGCATATCACGTCAATGAGATTATTACAATTTATCCAATTACTCCATCATCTCCAATGGGGGAGCATGCGGATGCATGGGCTGCTGAAGGGAAGCCGAATATATGGGGTACAGTTCCCCGCGTAACAGAGATGCAGAGTGAAGGTGGAGCTTCAGGTGCTGTTCACGGATCACTCCAGAGAGGAGCACTCACAACAACGTTTACCGCTTCTCAAGGATTACTTTTGATGATTCCAAACATGTATAAGATTGCCGGCGAATTAAATTCGACAGTTTTTCATATTGCAGCGAGAACTGTAGCCACCCATGCTTTAACAATCTTTGCTGAACATTCGGATGTAATGGCCACAAGACAGACTGGTTTTGCTATTATGCCTTCTGGTTCTGTTCAGGAAGCTATGGATTTCGCTCTCATTGCTCAGGCTGCAACCCTTGAATCCAGAGTCCCGTTTCTTCATTTCTTTGATGGTTTTAGAACCTCACACGAAATTTCCAAAGTCGAAAAACTTACCCTTGATGACATGAGGGCAATGATTGACGATGAGCTTGTTAGGGCTCATCGTGCAAGAGCTCTGAATCCAGATAATCCTTTCATTAGAGGAACTTCTCACAATCCAGATACCTACTTTCAGGCTCGCGAGGCGGTAAATCCCTATTATCTCAAAGCTCCCGAAATTGTCCAGAAAGTTATGGATAAATTTGCGAAGCTCGTTGGCCGTCAATATTATCTCTTTCAATATGAAGGACCGGATGATGCCGAAAGAGTTATAGTAATAATGGCGTCTGGTACACAAACCGTTCACGAGACCGTTGAGTACCTTGCAAAACAGGGAGAAAAAGTAGGAGTTTTAAAAGTAAGATTATTCAGGCCATTTTCCATTAAACACTTTATTCAGGCACTTCCACCCACAGTCCATACAATAGCAGTTCTCGAAAGAACCAAAGAGCCTGGTTCTATTGGTGAACCTCTTTATGAAGATGTTGTGAACGCTGTGCAGCTCGCTTATCAGGAAGGATTTGCCCATTTTAAAGAGAGACCTCGAATAATTGGTGGTAGATATGGACTTTCCTCCAAAGAATTTACTCCTGCAATGGTGAAAGGCGTTTTCGACGAAATGAAGAAAGATAAACCGAAGAACCACTTCACCGTTGGGATTAATGATGATGTAACTCACACAAGCATCGATTACGACCCCAATTTTGTCATTGAGCCTCCAAATAGAACACGCGCTGTGTTCTTTGGCCTCGGCTCTGATGGTACAGTTAGCGCCAGTAAAAATACAATCAAGATTATAGGACTTGAAACTAACAATTACGCACAGGGATACTTTGTCTATGATTCAAGAAAAGCCGGCTCACTGACAGTTTCTCACCTGAGATTTGGTCCTGATCCAATAAAGTCTCCTTATCTGATCAATAAAGCAAATTACGTTGGAATCCATCAGTTCCCATTCCTTGAAAGGATCCACATGCTGGATGTGGCCGAGGACGGTGCAACTGTACTGATCAATAGTCCTTACGGGCCGGATGAAGTCTGGGACAAACTCCCAAGGACTGTCCAGAAAAAGATTATAGAGAAAAATCTTAAGGTTTACGTAATTGACGCCTACAAAATTGCCAAAGAGGTTGGACTTGGCTCGAGAATAAATACTGTTATGCAAACCGGATTTTTCATTCTCTCCGGTATCCTCCCGAGAGATGAGGCAATTAAGAAAATTAAGGAATTTATCCATAAAACCTGGGGTAAACGCGGTAAAGAAATTGTTGAAAAGAACTACGCAGCAGTTGACAAAGCTGTGGAAAATGTTTTCGAGCTGAAACATCCTGGTAAAGTTACAAGTAAATTCGACATGAGACCTCCTGTTCCACCTGAGGCTCCTGAATTTGTAAAGAAAGTGACAGCGAAAATGCTTGAATACAAAGGTGATGAGCTCCCAGTTAGTGCTTTCCCTGATGATGGCACATGGCCAAGTGGAACGACAAAGTGGGAAAAGAGGAACATTGCACTCGAGATCCCAGAATGGGAGCCTGACATTTGTACTCAATGTGGTAAATGTGTGATTATCTGTCCACATGCAGCCATTCGTGCAAAAGTTTATGATCCAGAGGTTTTGAATGATGCTCCCCCAGCATTTAAATCTGCAGATGTAAAATACAATAAGCAGTTTAAAGGCCTTAAATATACGATTCAGGTTGCACCTGAGGACTGTACAGGTTGTCGTCTCTGTGTTGAGGTTTGTCCGGTGCATGACAAGAAGAATCCGGAAAGGAAGGCTATTAACATGGTCCCACAGCCACCAATTAGAGAGCAGGAAGCCAAAAATTGGGATTTCTTCCTCAGCATTCCTGAGATTGATAGGAAAAAAGTTAGAACCAATACCATCCTTGATGTCCAGTTCCTTGAACCACTCTTTGAGTTCTCCGGTGCATGCCCTGGCTGTGGAGAAACACCTTATTTGAAGCTAATGAGTGCTCTCTTTGGAGATAGAGCTGTTATCGCCAACGCAACAGGTTGTTCATCGATTTATGGAGGTAACCTGCCTACAACGCCATGGACATACAACAAAGAAGGTCGTGGCCCTGTATGGTCCAATTCACTATTTGAAGATAATGCAGAATTTGGACTCGGTTTCAGATTGGCCATTGATAAACAGATTGAATATGCACACGAACTCCTGGACAAGTTAAGGCACGAGATCGGTGACCAGCTTGTGGATGAGCTCAAAAATGCCAGGCAGACAAATGAGGTAGAGATCGAGGAGCAGAGAAAGAGAGTTGCCAAACTCAAGGAAATTTTGAAACGTCTGCCTGACAGGCCAGAAGTTAGAGATCTCCTAAGTGTTTCAGATGTTCTTGTAAAGAGAAGTGTCTGGATCGTTGGTGGTGATGGTTGGGCCTATGACATCGGTTATGGTGGACTCGACCATGTCCTTGCATTGGCAAGGAACGTTAACGTACTTGTCCTTGACACCGAAGTTTACTCCAATACCGGTGGTCAGCAGTCAAAGGCAACTCCTATGGGCTCTGTGGTGAAATTTGCCGCTGGTGGTAAACAGTTGCCAAAGAAAGATCTTGCAATGATGGCAATGAGCTACGGCTATGTGTATGTTGCAAGAGTGGCAATCGGTGCCAATGACCTCCACACACTGAGAGCTTTCCTCGAAGCTGAAGCCTACGATGGTCCATCATTGATCATTGCTTACTCCCACTGTATCGAACATGGTTACGATCTCGCCTATGGAGCTGAACAGCAGAAACTTGCAGTAAAATCTGGTTACTGGCCACTTATGAGATACAATCCAGACCTTGTAAAACAGGGTAAGAATCCTCTCCAGCTCGACTCCAAGGATCCATCTATACCTCTTGAGAAGTACATGATGAATGAGGGAAGGTTCAGGGTCCTGATGTACAACAAGCCAGAAGAGGCAAAAATCCTGCTTAAGAAGGCTCAGGAAGAGGTACTTGTGAGGTGGAACTGGTATAAGCATTGGGCATCTATGCCACCTGAGTATTTCCAGATCAAGCTTGATGAGTGGCTGGAGAAGGTGAAGAAATAGTTTAAAAGAAAGTATGAATTTTAATGGTGGCCGCGCCGCAGGCGCGGCCACCATTTTTAATTTGCACTTCCTCCATAATCTTTATAGCAGTTCCCACCTAAGTCTCTCTCCCAAACTTGTCCAGAAAAATGTCACTTAAAATATCACTTAAATAGTTGACAAAAATAATCAATTATTTTTAATATTTCTTATTTGACAATTGATTAAAATTTTGTTATAATCTTGAAAATTCCACTTTTAAGGTAATATTTTAAGATTGGTGATAATTTTAAAAGGAGGTAAGTGATGCACCAAAAATATAAAATGCTCTTTTACAGCGTTCTTGCTGTATTTGTATTTGCGTCCTCTCTGAATGCTGTCCCCTCCAAATGCGAAAGCTGTCACGAGAAAGTGACACCCGGTATTGTGAAAGATTTTAACAGGGGAAAAATGGCGAAAGAGCTCACCTGTGCTGATTGCCATGGAACCAAGCACACCACTATGACAGACTACAAAAACGCCGAATTACCAACAATAAACACCTGCAAAAAGTGCCACGAGGAACAGGTTGAGCAATACATGTCAGGGAAACACGCCCTTGGTTTACTTCCTGTAACATCTTTGCCCCATTTTTCTCATGCACAACCAAAGGCATTTATTGAAGGTCAGAAGGGATGTACCGGTTGTCATAACCTTGGAATCACCGATGAGCATGTGAGGCAATCTGAGTATAGAAAATATTACAAATACGGAATGGACTGTCAGAACTGTCATACGAGGCACGCCTTCTCCGTTAAAGAGGCGAAGAGACCTGAGGCATGTAATAGTTGTCACACCGGATTTGACCATGCCCAATGGGAAATGTGGTATCATTCAAAGCATGGGGCAGCGTATATGGCTGATCCCGAGGCACACAGGGGGCCAACCTGTCAGGATTGCCACATGGAGCATGGAAACCACAGGGTCATGACTTCATGGGGGTTTCTTGCTCTGAGGCTTCCTGAAGAAGACAAGGAATGGCTTGGCTACCGCGTCACAATTCTTAAGGCTCTTGGTGTCCTCGATGCCAATGGAAAGCCCACTCCGAGGCTGGAGCTTGTTAAAAAGGCCAATATGGCGAGATTAACCAAGGAAGCATGGGTTAAAGAAAGAGAGAGGATGGTTAAGGTCTGTAAGCAGTGTCATTCTGAAACATTCGCTCGTCAAAATCTTGCCAATGCTGACAGTATGATAAAGGCTTCGGATAAGATTTTTGCTGCGGCTATCGAGACAGTCGCTGCCCTTTATCGTGATGGAATCATTGAGAAGAAGACGAATCAGGCAACCTGGCCTTATCCTGATCTCCTTGAATTCTATGAGGTACAGACTCCTATCGAGCAGAAGGTTTACATGATGTTTATGGATTACAGAATGAAGACTTACCAGGCGGCTTTTCATCTGATGCCGGATTATACCACGTGGTATGGATATGCTGAGTTAAAGAAAACGATGGTGGAGATCAACCACCTTGCAAAGCAAATGAGAGAGGAACACGCGAGGAAACAAAAGTAAAGGAAGTTAATGAATAGAGAAGGGTGGTGGGGCGCCTGTGGCGCCCCACCACCCTATTTTTTTAAAACCATGACATAAACCAAAATTTTTCTAAATGAAGTTAATTTTGAATATAATATCCTGCCCTTTAAAATTGTCTTCTAATCCGATCCGTAAACTCTTCAAATGGGGATTTTTTTGGAAACAATAAGTGCAATATGGTGGGCGAACCAGGATTCGAACCTGGGACCTCCTCCTTGTAAGGGAGGCGCTCTCACCAGGCTGAGCTATCCGCCCACCAGTAAAATCCTTACCAACCAACCCTAACTCTTCTCTGTCCCCTCTTTTACGGCTTTCAAGAGAAGAGCCGCTTTCCTCTTTCTCCTTGCCACTGTATTCCTGTGTAAAATACCTTTAGTCACAGCTCTATCCAACACTGAATATAGCTCGTTTAAGAGCTTTTCCTTTTTCTCAGGATCTTCCTCCCTGAGAAACTTCTTTGTCATTGTTTTAATAAAGGATTTATAACTTTTATTCCTCAGTCTCTTTTTCCTATCCTGTCTTATTCTTTTTATTGCTGATTTATGATTTGCCATTTTCTCACTGTCCTCCTAAATTTAGTGCTTTATTATTAATCAATCTATTGAATAGTGTCAACCCAAATACCTGTTTTCAACAAAGTTTGATTGCTTCCCTACTTTCAGATTTGTTCCCGAGTTGCGTTTTAGGTCTTTTAAAAATTTAAGATTTTCAACTTGTTTGATAGGGAAATTTAAAACCACTAAGATGAAATTTTCTGATTATTTTAGGCCCCATTACCTTAGAATCGTTATTGGCTTTTGCAGGAAAGGGTGGACTATTTTACAAAATTTTCAGATGCAGAGACAAGACGCTCAAGGGAATTTATCAACGAGTGCACTTCTTTTTCATCGAGGTCTTTAATGAGCTTTCTGAGGAACTTAACACGTTCTTCGATAACTCTCTCAATAACCGCATTTCCCTTGTTCGTCAGCGATATAATCACGTTACGCTTGTCATTTATGTCTTTTTCACGTTTTATAAAATTTTTGCTTTCCAATCTATCAAGTAGTCCAGAGACCGTACTTTTGGCAAGGTGTAGCTCCTGTGTGAGTTTCCCCTGGGTCATGTCACCGTTAAAATAAATCTTCACCATCAGGTCAAACTGTGGTGTGGTTATCCCAAAATCTTTTAGAGCGGATCTCCCTTTCCTTTTTACTGTATACGACAATGTTCTGAGGAGCTGCTCTATCTTTTCTGCATCACTATTTGTATTCATAAGTGCCCTAATCTTAAAATAAGCTCATTCCTTTGTCAACCAAGAATAAAACCTGACAAAATTTGTAATAATTGAGGTTGGAAGATGAAATCAGATACGCTTACGATAATTTTGCCGGGTATTTGTATCCTTTGAAATCCAGTATGATGTTTTTTAACAAATTTCAGAGATTCCCAATTTCTCGAAATTTCACAGATTCTAATGATTTCATGAAGAGTTTAAGATTGGTAGAATTTAATCTGCTGTGCTCGACCCACAATCATACGCTCGAAAAAACACTTTTTAAAATTACAAATTATATGTATAATTAGTCATATAAACACAGGAGGTTTTTGTATGAAGCTCTCAAAAGTAGCCCTAACAGTTGGACTGGTGCTGGGGATGGCCTCAGCACAGATAGTAAAAATCGGTGTAAATCTCCCAATAACAGGTCCTAATGCTCCTTACGGTCAGATGGGATGGCTTGGTTTAAAACTTGCAAATGAGGAAAGACCCACAGTTCTTGGAAAGAAAGTTGAGCTTGTTCTGGTTGACAACAAATCTGATAAAATTGAGGCTGCGAATGCTACACAGAGGCTTATTAAAAAGGACGGAGTCTTCGCAATAATTGGTCCAATTTCAAGTTCAAATACACTTTCAGCAGCCCCTATCGCGGAAAATGCGGAAGTTCCATTGATCAGCCCATGGGCGACTAACCCGATTGTCACACAAAACAGGAAATACATATTCAGGGCATGCTTCATCGATCCCTTCCAGGGTAAAGTTGCAGCAAAGTTTGCAAGGGATGAGTTACATGCGAAAACAGCCGCAGTAATGATCGATATAGCGCAGGATTACTGCGTGGGTATAGCCAACTTTTTCATTCAGAATTTCACAAAGATGGGCGGTAAGATCGTTTCAACTACCTATTATCAGACTGGGGACCAGGATTTTACAGCCCAGTTGTCATCGATCAAAGCTGTTAACCCTGATATGGTTTATGTGCCCGGATATTTCACTGAAGATGCTCTCATAATGAGGCAGGCTCGTGACCTGGGTCTCAAACAGGTTTTCATGAGTGGAGATGCGGCACAGGCAGAAGAGCTTATAAAAATCGGTGGAGATGCAGTTAATGGTCTTTACTTCACCACTCACTTTGACGAGAACGGAGTAACAACCGAGGTTGGTAAAAGATTTGTGAAAGAATTCCACAAGAAGTACAAGAAGTCACCCGATTCAGTGTCAGCTCTTTCCTACGATGCCTATAATATCCTGCTTGATGCCATTGAGAGAGCGGGGAAGTTTGATAGGGAAAAGGTTAGAGATGAAATTGAAAATACAAAGGATTTTGAAGGGGTCACCGGGGTTATAACCATTGAGAACGGGAATGGAATAAAACCTGCCGTGATTCTGAAAGTGGAGAACGGAAAGTTTGTTTATGTGAAGACTGTACAGCCAGAGTAGTGAATAGAGAGGGGCGGGCCTTTGGCCCGCCCCTCTCTATAATCTCAATAAATAATTTCATTTTTGAGTATCCAGCATTTATCGGAAATAATGAAATCCTTCCACCAATTTTCAGATTAAACGAATCGAATAAATTCTGAAAAGATTCCAAAATTCTGGTGTTTATGCAAATTATTCTGCATAAAATACGAAATATACAAAGTCGTTGAAGTTATATCTGTTATCTCTTAAAATTCTCAAAAATGAAGGAAGGAGAGAGACTATGAGACCAGAGATCAGAACGGAGTTACCGGGTCCAAAGGCAAAAGAGGTGTTGGAGAGGGATAGTAAGTACGTATCTCCAGCCTACACCCGCAGTTATCCCTTCGTAATGGATAAAGGCCAGGGTGCATGGGTGTGGGACATTGATGGGAACAAGTTCCTCGATATGACTGCCGGCATAGCTGTTACAAATACCGGACACGCACATCCTGAGGTGGTTAAAGCTGTAAAAGAGCAGGCGGAGAAGTTCCTTCACATGGCAGGTGCAGATTTCTACTATGAGAATCAAACTCTACTTGCAGAAAAATTGGCAGAAATCGCTCCGGGTGCCAAAAACCGGCGCGTATTTTTTGCAAATTCTGGTACCGAGGCCAACGAAGCTGCCCTTAAATTGGCAAGATACCACACGAAAAGACCGATTTATCTCGCATTTTACAAAGCATTCCACGGTAGAAGCTTTGGATCACTTTCCCTTACCGCTTCAAAGGCTGTTCAGAGAAGATACTACGCCCCTATGGTGCCACAGGTTGTTCATGTTCCATTTCCGGATCCATATCGTCCCCCATTCGGGATTCATCCGGATAAATTGACAGATACGATTCTCGATTTTCTTGAGAATACTGTATTCAAAACAGTTGCTCCCCCTGAAGATGTGGCGGCATTCATAATTGAACCTGTGCAGGGAGAAGGTGGTTATGTGGTGCCCCCGGCGGATTTTTACCCGAGACTCTATGAAATCCTCAAAAAATACGATATTTTGTTTATTGATGATGAAGTTCAGGCCGGAATGGGTCGCACAGGCAGAATGTTTGCAATCGAACATTTTGGAGTAATTCCTGATGTGATAACAGTTGCGAAGGGAATTGCATCCGGTCTCCCTCTCGGAGCTGCAATTGCGAAGACTTCACTGATGAATTGGGAACCCGGCTCACATTCATCCACCTTTGGTGGTAATCCGGTTGCAATTGCCGCCTCTCTCAAAACTATTGAGCTCCTTGAGAACGGTCTTATTGAAAATGCAGCAAAGATGGGTGAAAAGCTCAAGAACGGATTGAAAGAGCTTCAAGAGAGATTCGAATTTATCGGGGATGTCAGAGGACTTGGGCTGATGTTAGGTGTAGATATCGTGAAGGATAGGGAAACAAAGGAACCCGATGGCAAATTAAGAGACAAGATAGTTTACAAATGTTACGAAAAAGGCCTTCTTACTCTTGGTGCAGGTGAGAGTGTTGTGAGGTGGTCGCCACCGCTTGTTATCAATGAGGAGGAAGTCTCCGTTGCGCTTGAAATCTTTGAAGATGTTCTAAAATCCATTTAGGAGGTGATCAGCAGTGAAAGACAGGATCAAGGTTCTGATTCTTGGAGCCGCGGGTAGAGATTTCCACAATTTTAATGTTTATTTCCGGGATAATGAGCAGTTTGAAGTTGTAGGCTTTACAGCCACTCAGATTCCGAATATCGATGGGAGAGTGTATCCTGCAGAGCTCGCGGGAAAGTTGTATCCAGAAGGGATTCCCATTTACAACGAGCACGAACTTGAGAAACTTGTGAAGGAAAAGAAAGTTGATGTATGCGTGTTCTCGTATTCCGATATCTCACATGAGAGTGTTATGCATCTTGCCTCTCGATGTGTTGCATCGGGTGCCGATTACTGGCTTCTTGGAACGAAGGATACGATGCTTGAATCTGAAAAGCCGGTGATTGCGATCGGTGCAGTGAGAACAGGATGTGGAAAAAGTCAGACCACGAGACGAGTCTCTGACATTCTCCGCGAGCTTGGCAAGAAAGTGGTTGTTGTGCGTCACCCTATGCCCTACGGTGATTTAAGAAAGCAGGTTGTCCAGAGGTTTGCGACATTTGAAGACCTGGATAAATATGAGTGCACAGTTGAAGAGAGAGAAGAATACGAGCCTCATATCGAGCGCGGAAACGTTGTTTATGCGGGGGTGGATTACGAAAAGATACTGAGACAGGCTGAAAAAGAGGCTGATGTGGTGCTATGGGACGGTGGTAACAACGATATGCCGTTCTTTAAACCTGATCTCTTTATCGTCGTTGCAGACCCACATCGTCCATACCATGAACTGACCTATTATCCAGGTGAGGTTAATGTCAGAATGGCAGATGTAGTGGTCATCAACAAGATTGACACTGCCTATCCAGAAGATGTTGATACGGTGAGGGAGAATATTCGGGAAGTTAATCCAGGTGCTCAAATCGTGGAGGCCGCCTCTCCATTGTATTTGGAAAACGGTGAAATTATCACCGGAAAAAGAGTTCTCGTAATCGAGGATGGTCCAACACTCACACATGGTGAGATGTCCTATGGGGCTGGATATGTGGCAGCAAACAAGTATGGTGCAAGTGAAATTGTAAGTCCGGTTGAGTATGCTGTTGGATCTATAAAAGAGGCCTACGAAAAGTATCCTCATGTAACAGACGTTTTACCAGCTCTTGGATACGGTGAGAAACAGTTAAAGGAGCTTGAGGAAACTATTAACAAGGTACCTGCAGACGTAGTTATTGTCGCCACTCCTGTGAATTTAGGTAGGATTTTAAATATGAACAAACCCTGGGTTAGAGTGAAATACGAGTTACAGGAGATTGGCTATCCGACTTTAAAGGATATTATTGTTAAGTTCTTCGAGAAATAAAAATACTCGCCGGGCTAATAGCCTGGCAGTGTAAAATATAGAAGCAACAAGAGAAGAATAAGAGAATCCCCTTCCATTGGAAGGGGATTCTCTTATTGAAAGTTTCTTCAAAACCATAGAGATTCTTAAATGTAAAGGTCTCCTCTCTATTTCATAAAAATTCAAAGATCCAAGTGACAATCGATTTGATTTTTTTGACAGAAATCCAAGAAACTCCTGGCGATATCCTTGTAGAATTTTTTTGCCTTCTTTGTGATCTTTACATTATAGTTCCAACGAGCAAGTCTAATTCTATCAGCAAATTTGATTTTCTCCAATAACTCTTTAATATTCCACGCAGTAGGGTCAACTTCTGGAACAGGATAGGGTTCCATATTTACCCAGGTTTCGTACCCAGCCCTATGAAGCTTGAAAAGTGAATTTATTCTCAGGTCGTATGGAGCTGTGAATGGTTCGTATTTTTTCCTGAATGCGGGATTAAAAGAGACGATGGAAATTCCAAACTTATTTGATTGCAGAAATCGTGAGGTATCCAATAAATCGTCCGGATAGAACCCCTTTGTTAAAGTTACGACCCTGATGTCCCTTGAGTTCAATTCCTCAATTAAAGATAGGGTTAGGTCTTTAATTTCTTTGATCAATCCCCCACTTTTCCAGTCATACATGAACGGGTCTGTTGATAAACACATGTGAACCTCATCAGGATGATATTTTCGAAGTTCCCTTTTGAGCAGCCACAGAGCATTACATACAACTCGTGGCTTTATCCATTCGCTGTAGTTCTTAACTCGGCCAAAGGAAACTGCCATTTTGAAAGCATAGCACGGGTATCGGCATCCATGGGCGCATCCAAGGATATGGTTCATCGCCCAGACACCTTTTCTAACTCCTGAACGATAGAGAAGAGTTTTTCTCGGTACGCAGTTTCTATTTTCTTTAAAAAG
>Ga0256833_1000832_pt1 | contig 23442 bp, 24 predicted proteins | sample 356284metaG_FD_190535 | JGI IMG/M metagenome (GOLD analysis project Ga0256833, IMG submission 190535) | Hydrothermal vent microbial communities from Mid Atlantic Ridge, Atlantic Ocean - 356-284 | ecosystem: Environmental > Aquatic > Marine > Hydrothermal vents | place: Atlantic Ocean: Mid... | reverse complement strand
TGTTGTGTGCTAAGAGTAGGAGTAGTAATGATTATAAAATTACAAAATTCACTTCGGAATAAAAATAATGGAAAATAGTAATACAAATAACTTACAACTTAATACGCAGCACTTAGCACTATTTATATTATGTGCTAAGAGATAGGAGTAGTAATGAAGTGTGAAAAGTTAGATGTATGGAAAAAGGCAGCTAGATTATCTGCGAATGTATATAAAGCTTTTAGAGAGTGTAAAGATTTTAGTTTCAAAGACCAAATAACTAGATCATCTCTATCGATAGCTAGTAATATTGCAGAGGGTATGGAGAAAGAGTCAAACAAAGAGAAGATAAGATTTTTAGATATAGCTAAAGGCTCAACTGCAGAGTTTGCAACTCAAACTTATATTGCTATGGATATCGAATATTTAGATAAAGCTTTAGGTAAAGAGTGGATATCTAAATCAGAGCATATATTAGCAATGATAACAAAACTACAACAAACACTTTGGAACAAAATCGATGCAAAATAGTAATACAAACAACTTAACACTTAACACACAGCACTTAGCACATAATGATTCAAAATTAGCTATATCTGTCAAAAACTTAACTAAAGTTTACCATCTTTATAACTCTCCTAAAGATAGGTTAAAAGAGGCTCTGAATCCTTTAAAAAAGAGTTATCATCACGATTTTTATGCTATGAGTGGTGTCTCTTTTGATATAAATAGGGGTGAAACTGTTGGTATTATTGGTAAAAATGGGGCTGGTAAATCTACACTTTTAAAGATGATTACAGGGGTTTTAACTCCAAGCTCTGGGTCAATTGAAACTTATGGGAAAATATCATCTCTACTGGAGCTTGGAGCTGGGTTTAACCCAGAGATGACAGGTTTAGAGAATATCTATTTAAATGGGACTTTAATGGGCTACACTCGCGAAGAGATGGAGCCTAAGATTGATAGCATTTTAGAGTTTGCCGATATTGGCGAGTTTATTCATCAACCCGTTAAGATGTATAGCTCTGGAATGTTTGCAAGATTAGCATTTTCAGTATCTATCAATGTTGACCCAGATATATTAATTGTAGATGAGGCTTTAAGTGTTGGAGATATGGCATTTCAGATGAAGTGCTATAAGAAGTTTCAAGAGTTTCAAGAGAGAAATAAGACAATTCTTTTTGTAACACACGCCCTTGATACTGTAATTAGATACTGCAATCGTGGTATTGTAATTGATGAGGGTAAATTAGTCTATGATAGCTCTCCAAAAGAGGCGGTAGATGTATTTAAAAAGATATTAACCAATACATTTTATGAAGAAGAGAAGAAAAATGAAGAGAAAAAAATAGAACAAAAAGATATTAAATTTTTAAAAGAGCATTTTCCAAAACATAATGAATTGGATACTTATGGCAATTTGAAAGCTGAAATTATAGATTATGGTATTTTAGATGAGAATAGTAATCCAACACCTATATTAAACTTTAATAGTAATTTTACTATAGTTTTAAAGGTAAAGTTTAACGAAGATTTGCAAGACCCAATCTTCGCCTTTACCGTTAAAGATTCTAAAGGGTTAGAGCTAACAGGGACAAATAGCTTAATGAAGCATATAGAGACTGGTAGTTTTAAAAAAGGAGAGATTATAGAGGTAACTTTTAATCAAAAAGCAAATTTTCAAATTGGTAAATATGCACTATCTCTAGGGTGTGTAGCAATTAATGAGAGTGGTGTAGAGGTTTTTAATAGAATTTATGATGCCATACTATTTGAGATAATAGGCTCAGAACAGATGGTAGGATTTTATGATTTAGATAGTAAAATAGATATAAAGGTAGTTTGATGAGAAAGACAAAAATAGTTATAACAATAGGTCCAGCTACAAGCTCTTACGATATGGTAAAGAGTCTTATTAATAAAGGGGTTAATGTATTTAGACTTAACTTCTCTCATGGTGACCATGAAGTGCATAAAAATAGTATCAAGTTAATTAGAGATGCAAGTAAAGAGTTGGGTAAAGAGGTAGCAATACTACAAGATATATCAGGTCCAAAGGTAAGAATAGGCGATATTGATGGAGTTTTAAAGTTAAATAAAGGTGATACTCTAATACTCTCTAAAGAGAAAAGTGATGATTTATATACGCTAGATTTGAGTTATCCAGAGATTATAGATATGGTAAATATTGGAGAAGAGGTCTTTTTTGCAGATGGAACACTACAGACTGTAGTTATAGATAAAGATGAAAATAGTCTGCATTTAAAGCTTTTAAATAGTGGTGAGCTTACATCAAGAAAGGGTGTAAATTTTCCTAAAACTAAGTTACAAATATCAGCAATAACAGCTAAAGATGAAGCTGATATTGCTTTTGGAGCAAAAAATGATATAGATATTGTAGCACTATCATTTGTGCAAAATAAAAAGGATATTATTAAAGCTAAACAGATAATGCAAAGAAATGATTTTGACCCATTTATTGTTGCAAAAATAGAGACTGGTGAAGCAATAGAGAATTTAGAAGATATTTTAAATGAGTGCAATGGAGTAATGGTTGCAAGAGGGGATTTGGGTGCTGAGTTTGGTGTAACAAAGCTACCAAGAATGCAAAAGTATATAATTTCTGTAGCAAATAGATTAAATAAACCAGCAATTACAGCAACTCAAATGCTAACAAGTATGAAAGATAATCCATTTCCAACAAGAGCAGAAGTAAGTGATATTGCAAATGCTGTTTATGATGGAACAGATGCTGTAATGTTAAGTGATGAGACTACAATTGGTAAGTATCCACTTCAAGCTGTTGGTGTATTGCATGATACAATTAAAGATGTAGAGAGGGATTATCCATATTTTAAAGATTATGAGCCAAAAAGTAGCTCTGATGCTGTATCTAAATCGGCTGTTGAACTTGCTAAAAATTTAAATAAAGAGGCGATTGTTCCATTTACAACTTCTGGAAGTTCAGCTTTAACTATATCTAAATATCGCCCAAAACAGAGTATTTATGCAGTATCACACTCCCTAAAAACACATAGAGTTTTAAATTTAGTTTGGGGTGTTAGACCACTCTTTGTATTAGAGCCAGTTAAAAATCCAACTAAATTACTATATAACTTTATTAAAAAGATTGTAGATGAGAAGAGAGTCTCTCAAGATAAAAGATTTATTGTAACAATTGGTTCAACTGCAGGTAAGAGTGGAACAACAAATTTGATTAGAATACTTAATAAAGAGGGAATGGAGTCTGTATTAAATTATGAGTTTTAAATAGTTCCTTCAAGGAGCTATTTAAACTTTCTTCTTAACTTTAAAATTCTATTAGCAACCATTTTACCAAGTTGTCTAAATAGTTTTATATGTGCTTTTCTATCAGCATCTTCATAACTTACATATGAACCACTCTTAACTAATACATTATAAGTAAATGAGCTATTATAAGTTGATTTTCCATATATACTATAATATACTTTTACTCTCAACTTTCTATCTAATCTATATTGAGTGGCATCTTTATAATCACTTTTAAAGTAGTTTTCATCTAACTTCTCTTGCTCTATCGATATATTTACATGTGCAGATTGCTCATTAAATTCATTTTTTGCACCATGTAACTCTAGCGTATCATTAAATGCTTGTTTAAAATATTTTCTATCGATATAGACTATATTACCAGTTAAAGTCTCTAAATCAACATAAAAAGTTTTATCTATTTTTAAACTTTTACTTCGACTTGGAGCTAAGCCTCTATCTGTATATAAGATATTTCGACTACCACAACCACTAAAGATTGTTACAATAGATACTATTAATAATATAACTTTCAATACCCTCTCCTCTCTTTATAAATTAATAATATAATATTACTTTCTATACACCTCTCCTCCCCCTATACCAATGCCAATGAAATAAGCTTTTTTTCATTGCTAAAAGCTCAAAGCTTAAAGCCTAAAGCTTTTTTTCGGAATATCTAGCTTGTTATAGACTAAAATGTTCCAAGTCAAGCAATTACAGGATGTAAGGCTTTAGCCTTACTAAAAGAGTAAATACTATTAAAAGATAATTTTATCTTTCAAAGCTTTACTTTCTCTTGGTGAGACTAAAGTCTCACATCCAAAAAATAACAAAATTATTGTAATTTTTTGTTATTTCATTAGCATTGACACCTATCCTCCTTTGAAAGTTATTTGTGTTTAATTTTTACTATATACTTATTGCTAAATTATAACAACTTTTATGTATAATTGCAATATGAATTATCAAACTATTTTAAAGAAATTAATATCAGCACTATCTTATCCATTAAAGAGTAATGAAGATTTAGAGTTAATACTAAAAGCTAAATTAACAAAAAAAGAGTTTAAATTACTAAAAGCTTTAATTTCTAACTCTAAAGAAGAGATTGAAAAGTTAAATTTTAGTAAAGATGAATATAGTAGAGTAGAGAGTAATTTGAAACGAAAATTAAATCAAGAGAGAGTAAAGCATGAGCTTTATAAGTTTAATTAACTCCTAAAAGTTTTTGTTTTGTTAAATCTGGATATAAACCATTTAAACCTTTTCCATTACTTCCATGACACCCAGCACAAGAGCTACTAAAGTATAAAGAGGCATCTTTTGCATAGGGTTTAGAGCATTTTTTACCAGAGAGTTCATAGACAAAACAAGCTACATCTTTAGCTTTATCTTTTGGTATATAACCACCCTCCATCTCTCCACCTTTAAAGTTAAAACGATTTGAACCATAATTTATTACATCTTCAATATAAGCTACTACATCTTTTTCTATATTTTTATAAATTTTTTTAGCTCTTTTAGTTGGAGTTTCTTCTTTAACTGAAACAAGGCTACTCTTTTTTGAGAAAATAGAGTTATATAAACCATAACTAATAATAGAGATTAAAATAAAGCTAAAAGCTATAACTTCAAATCGTCTCACTCTTTTTGAGCCTCTTTTACTCCATTTTTAGCTATATCTCTTGAGAGATACTCTGTTTGAACAACTTTGTCCATAGGAGAATCTGTAACAGATGGATATAGAACAAATTTTGAATTTTGTGAATTTGATAACTCTTTCATAGAATCAATATAGGCATTTTTAGTTAAAAACTCCATTATATCTTGATTTGGAATATCTGGCATTAACTCTTTTAAATCTTTAATAGCTTTTGCTGTTGCTTCAGCCCTCTTTTCAATCATAAATTTTTCACTCTCTGCTTGTAACTCTTGAACTCTATGTTGACCTTGAGCCTTTGATATAGCTGCATTTTTCTCTTTTTCGGCTACTAACTCTTTTTCCATAGCATCTTTTACTGCTTTTGAATAATCTATGGATTCAAACTCTACATAGACAACTTCTATACCCCATCTTTGAGCCTCTTTATTGATTTCTGCTTTTATATTTTCAGCTATAGAGCTTTGATTATTTTTTATCTCTTCTAATTTTCTAGTTCCTAATCTTTTAAGTGTGGATGTTACAACTAAACTCTCTACAGCTTTTTTATAATTATCAACTTCAAATACTGCCTTTTTAGGGTCTTTAATTTTCATCATAGCAATCATATCTACTTCTATTTTAATATTATCTTTAGTAACAATCTCTTGTGCAGGTGGGTCTGCTGGATGTTCTCTTAAATCTAACTCAGCTACAACTACCTCTACACCAGGGAAATATCTATTAATTCCTTCATAAATTACTCTATCTTTTCCTAATCTATTATCTAAGACTACAGCTTTTTTTGAATCTACAATCATAACTGGTAAAAACTTTTTAAACTCATCTCTAAAAAAATATATACCCATTATAGCTGTAAAAATAATACCAACAAAGGCAATCCAATATATTATAGTGTTTATATCCATATAAAAACCTCCGATGATTTATATAATATAATAATAACTAAATAAACTTTAAGCAACCAAAGCTATAATTTTAATTTATTTAATAAATAATAAAGGATTATAATGAAAAAGAGTATTTTTAAAGAGAAATATCCAGTATATACATTAGAATTAGATAAATCAGAGGTAAAATTAGAGACAATAGATGAGATAATTAGCTACTTTAAAGAGAAGATAGAAGCACATCCAATTGCAAAATTTATTGCTATTTTTGACCACTTTGCTCATACATCTTCACTTCCTGAACATAAAATTGCAGATAGTATCAAAGATGTTAAAAATATAATTTTTTGCTTTGGTAAAGAGATACCTACAACAAAAGCTGCAGCTGTAAGACCAAGAAGTATAGCAGTTTGCGAATTAGAAGATAAATGGGTAATAGAGTTTTTAGAAGCACCAAATGAGACTCTACACAATGTAATGGAAGATTGGAGCAAAGCTTTAGCATCTTTATAAGGATGTATATATGCAATGTCAATGAAATAAACTTTATTTCATTGCCTAAAGCTGAAAGCAAAAAGCTCAAAGCTTTTTTTGGAATCTTGAACTCGCTCATAAATAGCATATTCTAAGTCATTTAAACTTTGCTATACTAAACCCAAGTTTTTATATATAAACTTTTCTATACATTAAATTTGATACAATCTCGTATGAATATTCCAAATAAACTTAAAAATATAATTAATTATTTAGCAAAAAATGGTGCTAAAGCTATTATTGTTGGTGGTGCTGTTAGAGATTATTTAATGAAACAGAGTATTAAAGATTGGGATATTGAAGTTTATAATATAGATACACTAGATAGACTAGAAGAGTTACTTAAACCTTTTGGCAAAGTAAATCAAGTTGGTAAATCTTATGGTATTATAAAGTTAACAATAGATAACAATGAGATTGATTTCTCTTTACCAAGAGTTGATACAAAAGTTGACAAAGGGCATAAGGGTTTTAATGTAGAAGTTACTCCAAATTTAAACTTTAAAGAGGCAGCTAAAAGAAGAGATTTTACAATTAATTCTATAGGTTATGACTCAATTCAAAATAAATTTTTAGACCCTTTTAATGGTATTAAAGATATAAAAAATAGAGTATTAAGAGTTATAGATAAAGATAGTTTTACTCAAGACCCACTAAGAGTTTATAGAGCTATTGGATTTAGTGCAAGATTTAATTTAAATATTGACTCAAACAGTTTTACACTACTTAAACGAATGGTTGAAAATAATAGTTTAAATGAGTTACCCAAAGAGAGAGTATTTATAGAGTTTAAAAAACTTTTACTAAAATCTAATAAACCATCTATTGGCTTTGAAATAATGAGGAAATTGGGTATTATTAAAAAATATTTTAATGAGTTAAATAACACTAAAAATTGGCAAGATATGTTAAACTCTTTAGATATAATGGTATCTCTATTAAAAGATAGTAAATTAGATGAAGAGAGTAGATTAATTTTAATATTTGCAATTTTGTGTTGCAATTTAAGCCAAGATGATGCAAAAAGATTAATAACAAAACTTACGAATCAAAAAAAGATTATAGACTCTATATTAGTGCTAATAGAGTATTATTTAACACCATTTGATTACTTTACAAAAGGTGTAAATAGTGTGACAATAAAAGAGTTATCTACAAAAGTAAATATAGATAAACTCTTATATCTATCAAAAGCTTACTATTTAGGATATTATAAAAAAAGTAAGTGCGATGCTTGTAATTGGCTAGAGAAAAAGGCTAAAGAGTTAAATGTATTAAACGCTCCACCAAAAGCTATTATTGAGGGTAAAGATTTAATAAAACTTGGGTTTAAACCATCAAAAGAGTTTAAATATATTTTAGAAAATTTATATAGAATGCAATTAAATGAAGAGTTTAAAACTAAAGAGGAAGCGTATAATATTCTTGCTAAAAGCTAAGGGCATAAGTCAGTGGAAAAGGAGTATAGGTGTAGAGGTGTGAAGGAGTAGAGATAAAATATGAAATTACTCCTTATACTCCTCTTCTCCTCTACACCTATACTCCTTGATATTACTACTTATTTAAGGAGCATTTATGATATATGATTATTTAATAATTGGTGGTGGAATAATTGGTTTAAGTATAGCAAAAGCAATTATAGAAAAAGAGCCGAATGCAAGGGTTTGTGTAATTGAAAAAGAGAGTAGCGTAGCACAACATGCAAGTGGAAGAAATAGTGGTGTTTTACATGCTGGATTTTATTACACTTCTAACTCTTTAAAAGCCAAGTTTACTAAAGATGGTAATTATGAGTTAAAAAAGTTTTGTAAAGAGCATAATTTAGAACTAAATGAGTGTAAAAAGGTAGTAGTAGCACAAAATAGAGATGAAGTTCAAACGCTAAAAGAGCTTTATAATAGAGGTGTTACAAATGGTGTGGAAGTAGAGTTAATAGATATAAAAAGATTAGAAGAGATAGAACCAAATGCAAAGAGTATAGAATTAGCTCTTTATAGTCCATCAACTGCTACTGTAAATCCAAAAGAGGTTACACAAAAGTTAGCATCTATTTTAGAGAAAAAGGGTGTAGAGATTATTTTAAATTGCAAATATTTAAAACGAAGTGATAGTGATGAAATTATTACAAATAAGGGTAATTTAAAGTATAAAAAACTTATTAATGCTTCTGGATTATATGCAGATAAAATTGCTAAAGATTTTGGGTTTAGTAAAAATTATACAATTATACCTTTTAAAGGAGTTTATTTAAAATATGAAGGTAAAGATAGAGTTATAAAGAGAAATATATACCCTGTTCCAAATTTAAAAAATCCATTTTTGGGAGTTCACTATACAATCACAGTTGATAATACAATTAAAATTGGTCCAACTGCAATACCAGCTTTTTGGAGAGAAAACTATAAAGGCTTTGAAAACTTCTCTATTTTAGAGATGTTAAATATCCTTTTTTATGAGAGTAAACTATTTTTAACAAATAGCTTTGGCTTTAGAGATTTGGCATTCAATGAAATAAAAAAATACTCTAAAAAACATTTAGCAAAATTAGCTACATCCTTGGTGAAAAATATAGATAATAAAGAGTTTAACTCTTGGAGTACTCCAGGAATTAGAGCACAACTTTTAGACATAAACTCTTTAGAATTAGTACAAGATTTTGTAGTAGAATCAGATAAAAAAACTATACATATACTCAATGCAGTATCTCCTGCTTTTACCTGTAGTTTTCCTTTTAGTAAGTGGGTTGTAGATAATTTTTTATAAAAACACTTCCATTTAAGGGTAACTTTTAAATGTTTTTAGATATACTTCTTAAAAGAGTTTATCTTTAAAATATTAAAAGGTTTAAAAAATGTATAAATATTTTTTACTAGTAAGTTTTTTATTTATTATAAATAGTTGTGCAACAAAAAATAGTGACTTAAATATGGAAAAAAGTAGTAATAATATAAATAATAATACACAAAGTAACATAATATTGTCATATATAAATGAAGCTAGAGCAAAAGGTGCAAAGTGTGCACCACCTGCACCTCCATTAATTTGGAACTCTAATTTAGAAAATGCTGCTATCTCCCACTCTATAGATATGGCAGCAAATAACTATTTAGGGCATGATGGCTCAGGTACATATTTAGATACTGGCAAAAAAGAGAACGGAAGAGGCAGTACTTTTATAGATAGAATTAAATATTTTGGATATAAAATAAAACCTCACCTATTAGTTGGAGAAAATATTGCAAAAACTTCACATAAAGTAGTAGGAAGTTCTAAATTGGCTAATAATTTAAAAAGAGTAATTAACAATTGGTTAAAAGAGCCAGCACATTGTGAGATATTAATGAATTCAAGATTTAAATATGTAGGAGGAGGGGCTAAAACAACATCTACTCATACCTACTTTACTTTAGATTTTGCAGAAGAAATTAAATAAAATTTAACTAACTTGAGTTTTTATCTTTTAAAAGCTTCTAAAAAATCATCATAACTTGCACTTTTAAGTGCATATAATTCATTATCAATTTCTATAAATCTAAAGTCCCCACTATTTTGTAATTTTTTTGCAGCTTTTATAAATTTTGATTTATCTCTTTTACTCAATTTTAAATTTTTAGCCAACTCATTTAACTCTATATAACTATTGATATCTATATAAGTATCTTTTTCAAAATCTAAATTTTTTGAGCCTTTAACTTTTAAGTGTTCTATTTGAGTTCTATATAGTTGTTGCATCTCTCCAAATGCTTCTTTAAGAAGGTCAACTTCGCTTTTTAGTGTGCCAACAATCAAATTATTTGTCTCTTTTAAATCTTTTATTGTATCTTTTAAAATAGATATAGTCTCATCTTTTGCTTTTAAAATATCTTTTTGCATAGAGTCTGAATTGTCAGTTTTATTAGAGTCTATATTTACAGATTTATCAAGCTCTATAAAAATTTGACCATCTATCTTTTTTGCTTTAAGGAGTCCTCTTTTTATTTTGGCGTAAACCGCCTGTCTAGATATTCCACACTCTTTTGCATATTCAGACGGCTTAATTAATCTCCCCATTTTGGACTCCTTATTAATTACCTATTATAATAACATTTTTTTTAAAAAATGTAAAGTATTATGACAACGCATATTCAATACTCTTTACCTTCTACTACAGGCACGAAATGGCACTCTTCTATTCTATTAGCTTCAATTCTTCCATTTTTTTTGTGATATTTTGTAATCATTTGTAAACCATTATTTTCTAATGGAGCAATCAATATACCATTTTCTGCAAGTTGATTAAAGATAACTTGAGGTATCTCTTTTGGAGAAGCTGAAAATATTATTCTATCAAATGGGGCAAAAGCTGACCAGCCATTATTGCCATCATCAAATTTAGATATAATATTATTAATACCAAGCTCTTTAAATCTACCTCTTGCCTCTTGCAGTAAAGAGTCAATTCTCTCTATTGTAAATACTCTTCTAAATAGTTTAGAAAGAATAGCAGCTTGATACCCACTACCACACCCTATCTCTAAGACACTATCACAACCATTTGGCTCAAGATATTGTGTCATTTTAGCAACTGTTAATGGTGAACTAATCCACTGCTCACTATCCATTGGAAGAGCATCTAAACTATATGCTAAATGTTTAAATATATCACTTACAAAGAGTTCTCTATCTACACTAAGTAGTGCCTCTTTTACACTCTCTTCTAATATAAATTTCTCATTAATAGAGTTTACCATATCTTTAAGATAGTGATATTTAGTCTGTTTTGCTACATGATCCATAAAAATTGCTTTTGTCATCATAAAAAGCCTTTTAATCCATTTTTTATATTATATAATATTTTTTTTAAAATGAGAAGAGATTTCACTTTATTATATTATTTAATATATATTTTTTACAAAACTACACTTTTTAATATAACTTTAAGTATCTTCTCATAAACCTTACTTGCTTTAAATCTATATAACCTCTAATAACTTCACTTGCATCATCTCTTACTAATCCACCCATTGGAGCATATATCGCACTAGATTTAGCCATCCCATCTTTTGCAGAGTTTGCAACTAATACATAACATTGATTTACTATAGCTAATGCATTTGCAATAAGCTCTAAATGTTGCTTTCTAGGCTCTCCCCATTGGCTTGGAACCACTATAATATCAGCACCTTCTAATTTGCTCCATAGTTCTTTATATCGAAGTTCAAAGCATATCAATACTCCATATATCAAACCATCAATCTCAAATTTTACAATATCTTCACCATCTCCTGCCCTTAAAAATTTATCTTCATCACCAAGTTTAAAAAGCTTATATTTGCGTTGTCTATGAATAATTTTACCATTATGAATTACTACTGCTTCATTCAAAAAATAGTCATCTTCTTTAACCAAAAGTGTTAATATTAAAATTTGACTCTTTATATTTTTTAGTAACTCTTGTAGTGCATATTGGCTAAATTTTACTGCCTCTTCTAAATTTTCATAATCATAATCAGTTAAGCAAACCTCTGGAGCTACAATAATAGCCTCTTTAGGTAACTCTTGAATATATGATAAAATTTTATCTAAATTTTTTTGATAATTTGGATTATTTTTTAACTGCAAAAGAGCTACAGCTTTCACTAACTATCCTTTGGTTTAAAAAAATCTATATTTCCACTTTTGGTAACTATAATATTACCATCTTTTAAAAGATTATTAAAGAGATTTTTAGATTTATTATCAAATAGAGTATTAATATCTTGCATAGTTAGTGGTCGTCTCTTTAGTGTCTCTAAAATATCCTCTTTACTATAACTATATTTTGAGTTAATCTCTTTGTGTTTTGAAGCAATAGATATTGGTAATTTAGAGTCAAAATATAAAGAGAGTTTATGTAATTTATCATAGCTAATTGGTTTTACACTGTATGCTGGTGGTCTATCTATTGTTCCTATATCTACTCTTGTTGGATTAATTTGCATTAAAAAGTTATTTAATAGTTTTACCTCTTCTTCTTTATCGTTAATACCATCTACAAAAAGTATCTCTATTAAAAGTTCACCTTTATAAGTTTTACTAAACTCTAAAATACCCTTTTTTATTGCTTCTATATCTATATTACTACTTGCTCTATCTATCTTTTTAAAACATTTACTACTAATACAATCAAGTGATAGCTTTACACTATTACAACCATTTAATGCATCTTGTATCTCTTTTTTGTCAATTGTGCTAGAGTTTGTCAATATTAGAGTTTTAATTTTTCCTTTAAAGGAATTAATTTGAGTAATTAGCTCCTTTAAATGAGGGTATAGAGTTGGTTCACCATTTGCTGTAATTGTCAAATAGTCAATATCTTTGTTAACTTCTAAAGCTTTTTTAATCTCTATAATTATCTCATTAACTGGAACAATTTGATTATAAGTGTCAACTGTTTTTGCACTTTGAAGTTCACAATATAGACAATCAAAGTTACACTGTTTCAGACTAGGGCTTAAATCTACCCCTAACGATTTCCCAAATCTTCTTGAGTTTATTGGTCCAAATATTATACTACTCAAAACCCAAATACCTTTTTTTCTAAATGATACAATCTATATCTAATATTTTTTGATTTAACTGAAGCTTCTACATCAACTAACTTAAAAGTCTCTTCTAAAACTCTTGCCGATTCAGTTGCTCTTGAAAAATTTGCTAAAATTAAATCTTCTAAACTCTCTCTTTTAAGTTCACTAGGGATACTCTCTTTACTAACATCACCTTCTATATCTCTATGGGCTAATCTATCTTTTGAAATTAGTGGAGTTAATTGGTGTCGAAGCTCTTTAAATGCAGAGCTTAACTCTGCATTATCGTATATATATCGTTGCACATCTTCTAAGGTTCGAAGTGCCTCTTTTAATCTATTTAAATTAGCATCTAAAACTCTATCTACTTTGCTATTAATCACTATCCATAATTCCTAAAAATTGTAAAATAACTGTAAACATATTTAAGAAGTCAAGATATAGACTTACAGCTGCATCTACTGGACTATCATATGCACCATTTGCTATATTTTGAGTATCATAAATTGTAAATAGACCAAATAGCAAAAGAACTGCTGCACTAATAATCATACCTAAAATTCCACTACCTAAAAATAGGTTTATAATAGATGCTACAACTACTACAATTAGTGTAATAAATAGTGGTTTACCCCAGCTACTAAAGTCTGTTTTAGAGTTAATTGCAAATAGACTTAAACTTCCAAATAGAACAGATGTTGCTAAAAATGCATTACCAATTACAGCACCTTTACCCATACCAATTAAACTAGCAAGTAGTGGCACAAGTGAAACACCTGTAAGGAATGTAAATAGAAATAACATCATCATATTAAGCCCAGGTTTACCACGACTCATACCTAAACCAAAAAATAAAACTAAAAGCTCTGCTCCAAAAATTACCCATTTTAACTTTAATACAGTTGCTGCAAAAGGCATTGTTAAATATGCCCCTAAAGCTGCAACAATCATACTTAGTGCTAAAAGTTGGTAGGTTTTCTTTAGAAAATCTACCCTTTCGCTACTTAGAGCAAAACTTTCTGCTCTTTGTGTTACATACTCTCTATCATATAAAGCCATTAAAAATCTCCTTTTATTTTGCATAAAGCAATATTATTATATCAAATTTAGTGTGTATTCTAACCAAAATTAGATAACTTTTTTGCAACTTATGTTACAATTTAACCAAAAAAGAGTGGATATGTCAAGTAAAAAAATAGAAAATGCCGTAAAAGATATTTTAATAAGTGTAGGTGAAGACCCTAATAGAGAGGGTTTACTCAAGACTCCTCATAGAGTAGCAAAAGCTTATGAGTTTTTAACAAAGGGGTATAAACAAGACCCTAAAGAGATACTTAATAAAGCTCTATTTACAACAACTAACGATGAGATGGTTTTAGTGAGAGATATAGAGTTTTACTCTATGTGCGAACACCATATGTTACCAATTATAGGAAGGGTTCATGTTGCATATATTCCAGATGGTAAAGTTGTAGGTCTTAGTAAAATTCCAAGAGTTGTAGAAGTTTATGCTAGAAGATTACAAATTCAAGAGCAATTAACAGAGCAGATTGCTGATGCAATTAATGATACAATAGAACCAAAAGGGGTAGCTGTTGTTGTTCATGCTAGACATATGTGTATGGAGATGAGAGGGGTAGAAAAGATAAACTCTACTACAGTTAGCTCTGCACTTAGAGGACTATTTAAGAGTGATTTAAGAACTAGAAGCGAATTTTTTAACTTAATTAATGCTAATGTCCCATCTAACTTTTAAAACCATTTTTATATCAGACCTCCATATTGGATCTGATATAACAAATCATAACAAGCTTTTTAAATTTTTAGAGAGTATAGAGTGTGATAAACTATTTTTAGTTGGAGATATTATATATAGAAACATAAAAGAGGATGATGAGAGATTAACTAAATTTGTAGATATTTTAAATAGCAAAAGTTGTGAGATAATTTTTATTATAGGCAATCATGAAATAAGCCGCAAATTACCAATGCCAAAAGTTTTAAGAGATATAAAGTTTCATAAAAGCTATATTTATAAATCTAAAGATAAAAAGTATTTAATAGAGCATGGGGATAGCTATGATACAAAAGATAAAATTTTGCAAACTCTTAAAAAAGTAGATAAAAAGACACATGTTAAAATAAAAAATAGAGCAATCAAAGCTTATATAAAAAAGAGGCTTCATAAAATTTTAAAAGCAACTGCAAAAGTTGTATTACATAAAAGTTATAGTAAATATATGAGTTTAAAGGCTAAAAAAAATAGATGTAATGGTGTAATTTGTGGACATTTTCATAAACCAAATATATCAAAAAAGTATGGTATAGAGTATTACAATTGTGGTGATTGGGATAATAACTGCACTTATATTGCAGAAGATTTTGATGGCAAACTAAGACTTTATAGATTTTAAAGGGTGTAGTGTATCAATGCCATTTCTTTAAGATTATGTTATTGCTTAAAGCTAAAATAAAGCTTTTTTTTGGAACCTCGAACTTGTTCGAGGATAGAGCATTCCAAGTTGTTTAAACTTTGCGATGCGAATGAGTTCGCATTTCCGAAAACAAGCAAAATCATAGCAAATTTTCCTTATTTCATTGACCTTACGCACTTATAAGATAGAATTGGCTGTTTGTAATTAATTTTTGGTTTCTGATTATTGGATAGATTGTGTCATTATCGGGCTTGACCCGATAATCTATATTTAAAAACCTACCTTATTTCCGTAATCCGTAATCTGAATATAGATTACCCAGTCAAGCTGGGTAATGACAATAAGTGCAATTGTATGGTTTAACTTAACAATCTATTATAATAAAATTTTATTTTGTAAAAGTTTTTATTTTAAGTAGATGCGTAAGGTCAGTTATTTCATTGACATTGCACCTTGTTACTACTTACTACTTATTACCCATTTGCCATTATCTGGATTATATTTTGCAATATATATATATCTTTGCTTCTTATTACTCTCTGCTACTAAAGAGTATTTAAATTTGATTGCTTCTAATAGTAACATATTTTTACCCACAATCTTAATTTTTCGTATATGTAAATTTGGTTGTGGGAGGGTTAATAACTTAATTGGCTTTTTAGCTATTTTATTGCCATTAAATTTAAAAGCGTATAAAGAGTTATCTATTGCACTACCTGCTAATAAGAGTCTTTGTGATTTAGTTTGTAATAGTTTAATTGTTAAAGCATCAAAATTCTCTATTTTCTCTAAAATCTTCTTATCTTTTGGCTCTATATGATAAATTCTACCCTTGCTTCCTCTATAATCACTCTTATCTATTGCACTTGCCCAAAGAGTATTATCTTTGCAATCATACTCTATTGATATTAAACCATAAGGATTATTAGCAGTTGGTTTAACCTCATCTATTACCATCCATCTTATTAAATTTCCACTATTACTATCAATTTTATATATAGCTTTTTGTAAGTTAAATGTTGTTGGTTTTATACTTATAAAAGGATTTGGAGTCAAATATATATCACCTCTTGGAGTAATAGTATATGTTCCTAAAGCATCAAACCTCTCCCACTCTTTTTTATGTAAAACTTTTCTAAAGCCTCTACCATAATGAAATGCAACTCCTTTATATTTAGTTTGACTTAAATCTATAACAGGTCTTGTAATTTTATTTTTATAAAGAAAGATAGGTAACCTAGCACAACTTGGGTTTTTATTAAACTCTGATATTTTAATAACTTCTATATTTTTATTATCACCATTTGGCTTAAATAGTAAAAAATAAGCTGATAGAGTAAGTATAATAACAACTAGTATAATAGGTAATATTTTTTTCATTTAACTCCTTTTTAAATCTAACTTTTAAGTAGCAGTAAAAATTAAACATAAATAAATTTCAAAGGAGTATAGGGTTAGAGGAGAAGAGGTGTATAGAGAGTAATATTATCAATTTATCTCTACTCCTTCACACCTCTACACCTATACCCCTTAATATTATATTTGATTTTAATTTTATATTACTACTTAAAAAACTCTTCTATTTTTGGTAAATGCTCTTTATACCCTAAAAAGCTATGGTCACCACCCTCTTCTAAAATAAGTTTTGCATTTGGTAATTTATCTATTGCTTCTTTATAATCTAACACCTCATCACCCTTTTGTAACATTAATAGTAGATTATCTTGATTTGGATTTAAAACATCTATCTCTTTAAGCTGTTTTACATATGAGCCATTCCACTCAAATTTGCTTAAGTCATAATAATTTGTTGCCATTCCTTCATATTCGCTCAGAGTTTTAGGCGCATTTACTGCTGGATTAATTAATACAGCCTTTAAGTTATATTTATTGCTTAAATAGATGGCATAATATCCACCAAGTGATGAGCCAATTAGCTTAACACTCTCTTTTGTTAAGGCATACTCTATTATCTCTTCTAATGTCTTAATTGCTAAGTGTGGAACATAGGAAAGTGAGGGTGACAAAACAGACTCTTTGCCTTCATAATACTCTCTCGTTCTATCTGCTTTAAAACTAAATCCACTACTTCCAAAGCCATGTATAAAAATTATCATTTAAACTCTCCTTCTATATAAAGCCAACTGCTATTTATCTTTAAGAACCTACTCTTTTCTACCATAAACTTACCACTTAAAGTTGCCCTAAATGTAACAAAAGCTTCATTTTTACCATCTATAAACTCTAAAATTTCTAAATTATCAAAACTAACACTATTGCAAAAATCTTTTATCTGCTTTTTCCAAAGTTTTGTATCTTCCAAATAGTCGCTATTGCTAGGATGGGTAGTTTTAATAATATAGTTTACATCACCCACTGCATAAGCACTATATCGACTTTTCATTAAACTTAAAGCATCTTTTGCTAAAGCACCTTGATGATAGATATAACAACACTTTTTATACTTTTGCCCACTTCCACAAGGGCAAAGAGTATTTTTACCTATTTTTTTAAGAACCATTTTAAATTATATCATAATATTATTAGAAACTTTGATAAGTTAAAATCTTTTATTGTATAATATGGGCTTAAATGAGTAGCTAATAACCTGAGTTTGATGGAATATTATAAAATTTTAGGAGAATTGTTTGCAAAATAGTATTGCTATAAGTGTTAAAAATCTTACAAAGATATATAATCTTTATGATTCTCCAAAAGATAGACTAAAAGAGGCACTTAATCCTTTTAAAAAGAGTTATCATCACATATTTTATGCTTTAAAAGATATAAACTTCAAGGTTAAAAAGGGTGAGAGAGTAGGCATTATTGGTAAAAATGGTGCAGGAAAATCCACTTTATTAAAAATTATAACCGGTGTGCTTACTCCAACAAGTGGAGAGGTAGAGGTAAATGGTAAAATTGCATCTCTTTTGGAGTTGGGAGCTGGTTTTAACCCTGAGATGAGTGGAAGAGAGAATATCTATCTTAATGGAACTATAATGGGTTTTACAAAAGAAGAGATAGATAAAAGAATAGATTCTATTTTATCTTTTGCCAATATAGGTGAATTTATTGAGCAACCAGTTAAGATGTATAGTAGTGGAATGTTTGCAAGATTAGCATTTTCGGTAGCTATTAATGTTGAACCTGATATACTTATAGTAGATGAAGCCTTAAGTGTAGGTGATATTCACTTTCAAAATAAATGTATTCGCAAAATGGAAGAGATAGGAGAAGCTGGAACAACTATACTTTTTGTAAGTCATGATATACAAGCAATAAATAAATTTTGCAACTATGTAATATGGTTAAATGATGGAGTTATAAAAAGAAGTGGAGAGCCAAGTGATATTTTAGAAAATTATAAATCATTTATGTCATATGGAATGGAATTTGAACAAATAGAGAATAAATCTACTAATAGAAACAAAACAGAAGATAAAAGTTTAATTAATGTGCAGAATTTAGAGTCATTTGGAGAGAAGAGAGCTTTAATAACAGCTATTGGTTTCTTTGATTTATATGGAAATAGTATAAATGTATTAAGACAAGGAGAAGAGGTTATATTTATATGTGATTTTATAACAGAAATTGAGCTTCATGATGTTGCAATAGGTCTTTTATTAAAAGATTCTCTTAATAATAATATTATTACTTTTAACTCTTATATGTATAAAAGTGAAATAAAAAGAGTGCCTAAAAATAGTAAAAATAGAGTAAAAATTAAATTTAAAGTTCCAAAACTTTTTCCTAAAGAGTATTTAGTTACAGTTGCACTCTCTGAAGGGACACAACAAAACCATATACAACAACACTGGATACATAATGCAACAAATATAACCATTATATCTGTAGATAATATAGATGATTGTATAATTTCACTATACCCAAATGAAATCGAGTTTTTTTATGAGCAAATATAATATAAATTTAGACCTTCAAACTCAAAATAGTTTATCGATTATAATTGATAGGATTAAACCAAATAGCACTATTTTAGAATTTGGTCCTGCAAATGGTAGATTAACAAAATATCTAAAAGAGCAATTATTTTGTAAAGTTTATAGTGTTGAGATAGATAAAGAAGCAGCAAAAGATGCAAAGAGATATTCTGAAGAGATTATTGTTGATGATATTGAAAACTATAGTTGGTTAGAGAAGTTTAACACTATAGAGTTTGATTATATTATTTTTGCTGATGTATTAGAGCATCTTTATAACCCACTATTAGTATTAAAAAAAGCTAAAAGTTTACTAAAAGATAGTGGAAGTATTCTTATCTCTTTGCCAAATATTGCCCATAATTCAATTATTATGGAGCTTTTAGATAATTGCTTTAACTATCAAAGCACTGGACTTTTAGATAATACTCATATAAGATTTTTCACAAAAAAGACAATAGATAAATTAATTGCAGATTCTAACTTGCAAATATCTTATGAGAGTGCTGTATATAAGAGCCCACCACAAACAGAGTTTCGTAAAAACTATACTGATATAGCAAATTCTATAGCTACCAATTTATACTACCATAAATATGGTGAAGTTTACCAATTTATTATTGAAGCTAAAAAAAGAGTAGATAAGGTTCAATATCAGTTAGAGAAAAAAGAGGAGGCTCTACTATTTATTGATAGTGGTAATAGTTTTAACTCTAAAGAGGTATATAAGAGTTTTTACTCTTTAGAGAGTAGTTATATAATATTTGAACAATTAAATATCGATAAATATATTTATGCAATTAGAATTGACCCTTTAGAGTATGCATTTAAAATTAAGCTAAAGAGTATTTTTGTAAATGATACAGAGTTTGATATTACTAAAATTGAGCATAATGGAGTTTTAAGTAGTAGTGGAGATTTATACTTTTTACACCACGACCCACAAATAATATTAAATTTTAATCAAAAAACTTTAGTAAAAAGAGTTGTTGTAGAGTTTGATTATATTTCAAATATATTAGATATACCTAAACTTTCAATGGAGTTAAAAGAGCAACAACTCCAAGAGTATAAAAAGCTACTAAAAACACAAGAGTTACAAATTAAGGAGTTAGATATAGAAAATCAAACTTTACAAAAACGATTGAATCTAGCATATAATTCTAAAAGATGGAAACTATTTTATCCACTTGATAAATTAAAAGAGCTCAATATCTCACAAAAGATATATATTTTATTAAAATCAAATAGATTTTTAAGAGAGATTTACTATAAACTACCAATCAAACATAAATATAAATGGAAAATAAGAGAGTTTGTATCGACTGGAAAAATTTCATCTAATAAATATATAATACCAAAAGAGGATAATTTATATTTAATAAAAACCAATAATCACAAAAAAGATTTACCCTTAGTATCTATTATTATTCCTTGTTTTAATCAAGGGTGCTATCTTTGGGAGTCTGTAGCATCTGCATATGCAAGTTATAGTGGTAACTTAGATGTAATAATAATAGATGATGGTAGCACTGATAGTAAAACAAAAAAGTGTTTAAGAGAGATAAAGTATTTTTATCCAGATTTAAATATTATTAAAAAAGAGAATGGTGGTCTATCATCTGCTAGAAATAGAGGCTTATTAGAAGCAAAAGGTGAATATATACAATTTTTAGATGCTGACGATTTACTTGCACCTGCAAAAATTGATATGCAAATTGAAGATTTGCAAAATAAAGATGATAATATAATTAGTATCTGTAACTACTTTACAAGTGATGAAGATTGTAAAACATTCTTTAAAACAGAAGAGACAATAAAAGGCTTTGATTTAAAAATAGATGATTTTTTATATTTTTGGGAGAGAGGATTATCTATACCTATTCATTGTGGATTATTCCCTAAAAGAGCATTTAAAGATATTGAATTTGATAAGGAGTTAAAGGCTAAAGAAGATTGGCTCATATGGATTACACTACTATTAAAAAAGGATTTAAAGTTAAGCTATATAGATACACATGCTGCAATATATAGAGTTCATACAGAGAGTATGGTAAGAAAATCTTTTGTAAAAATGGCAAAGCAGTGGGAAATAGCTTATAAAAAAGTATCAACACTTTTAGAGATAGATGAGAGAGAAAAATTTATTCAAGAGAGCCAAAAATGGCTTAATAATTACTATCAATCTAACCCTAGATATAAAGATGAGTTAAAGAATAGAATTATAGAGCAAACTTCTAAAAATTGTGAATTTAATTTGACAAAAGATGATGAATTAAGAAAAATTGAAATATTAAAAAGTTCACTTAAACAATTACCAAATTTTAAACCCACTATTAGTATTATAATACCTGTTTTTAACCATTACGATTACCTATTTGAAGCAATTATCTCTATAACAAAACAAGGTAGTGTGCCTATTGAGTTAATATGTATTGATGATAACTCATCAGATAGTCGTGTTAAATCTCTACTTAAATCAATTAGTTCAATAAATAAACAAGTTACAGTAATTTTAAATAATAACAATAGAGGAATATCTTATAGACAAAATGAAGCTGTAAATATTGCAAAAGGTGAATATATTGCATTTTTGGATTGTGATGACTATTTAAAAGATAATGCTTTAGAAGAGGTCTATAGATATATATTAAAATATCCTCAAATAGATTATTTCTTTAGTGATAGAACAAATATAGATAAAGATGGAAAAATTTTATATGATGCCTGTTATAAAACAGTTAGAGCATCTAAAAATATTAAAGATGATTTATTAGATAGAATGATTGCATCACATTTAAAGGTTATCAAAAAAGAGGCATATCAAAAAGCTGGTGGAAGTGATGAAAAGTTCTCTGGTATTCAAGATTGGGATTTAGCATTAAAAATTGCTGATTTTGGCAAATTTTACTACATTCCAAAAACACTATATTGTCATAGATTACATAATAACTCTGTAACTTCATCTGATAATGTAGCACAATATAAAAAGAGTAATATATTAAGGCGAAAATATCTAAATAGATGGCTACTTAAAAGTGATGAAAAAAAAGAGTTAGATAGAAAAAATTATCAATTCTATTTAAATTTAGTTCAAAATTCAAAAACTTCAGAAGATGTTGTAATCTTTTCTCCAAAAAATTTAAATATTGATAGTTGGTATGCTCCATTAGAGTTAAAAGAGGCTTATAGTAAAAATAAAATATCTATTATGGATGCAAGAGGTATCCTAGATAAAAAATATATCGAATTTTTAAGAGATTTTAATAGTTATTTTGACCTTATTTTGTGTGATAAAATATCTATATCATCCCAAATTATTGGTTCATTATGGTCAGAGCAAATTATACAAATTCCTATTGAGATGAAGCATTAGAAGATAAGAGAATAACTTCTATATTTCTTTAAAATCAGATTATAAGCTTTGTTGTTTTGCTGAAAGCTGAAAGCAAAAAGCATAAAGCTTTTTTCTAGGACTTTTAACTGACCTTACGCACTTATAGGATAAAATTGGTTATTAGTATATTGGTTGACTTGTTTACTGGTTTGAGTGGTAAGTAGTAGCCTAAAATTAAAATCGAATATAATATCAAGGAGGGTATAGGTGTAAATGGGTAGAGATAAAATTAATACTATTATGTTACTTTCTCTACACCTCTTCTCCTTTACCCCTATACTCCTTTAAAATTTATTTGTGTTTAATAATAACTAATCTTTAAAAACTCTATCAAAAATCCTATCTACATTTTTAGTGTAGTAGTCGTAATTGAAGCACTCTCTAATCTGCTCTTCGCTTAGTTTGCTTCTTAGCTCTTCATCACTTAGTAGGTATTGTAAATATAGGCTCTCGCCTTTTTCGTTTGTGGTTGGTTTGCCTTGCTGTATCTCTTCCCAAACTCTCATTGCGTTTCTTTGGACTATTTTGTATGCATCTTCGCGGCTTACACCCGCTTTTGGAAGTTCTAACAAGACTCTTTGGCTAAATACCAAGCCACCTGTTAGATTTAGATTTTTTATCATATTCTCTGGCATTACAGTTAGTTTGCTAATTACTCCGTTGAAGCGATGTAGCATAAAGTCTGTTGTTACAAAGCTATCTGGTAGCCAAAATCTCTCTGTTGAGCTGTGGCTGATGTCTCGCTCGTGCCATAGGGCTACATTTTC
>Ga0256833_1000831_pt1 | contig 23447 bp, 22 predicted proteins | sample 356284metaG_FD_190535 | JGI IMG/M metagenome (GOLD analysis project Ga0256833, IMG submission 190535) | Hydrothermal vent microbial communities from Mid Atlantic Ridge, Atlantic Ocean - 356-284 | ecosystem: Environmental > Aquatic > Marine > Hydrothermal vents | place: Atlantic Ocean: Mid... | reverse complement strand
AAAGTAGTTGAGGGGAGAGTTCCTGTTTACATATACGCTCAAGAGATTGAGCCTGACTTATGGCTCAAATAGAGAGGATAAAGGACCTCTCTTTCTTTAGAGATAAAATAGTGATAATGCCCGACTGCCACGCTGGGAAAGGCTGTGTTATAGGTTTTGCGGGCTACTTTGACGATGTAGTCGTTTCAAATATTGTAGGTGTTGGCGTTGGGTGTGGAGTTTATTCTTATCCTTTAGGGAGCTCCAAGTAAATCTATAGACTTAAATAAGTTTGACGCCTTCGTTAAAGGGAATATTCCTATAGGCCTTACTTCAATGACAAAGATAGGGATTTTAGGAAACGGGGAGCACTTTTTAGAGCTTGGTTATGATGTGGAAAGTGGGGAGCTCCACCTTACAATTCATACGAGCTCAAGGAACTTAGGCCTTAGGGTCTGTAACTTACACTAAAAAGTAATGCCTATTGAAAGGAGTAGAGGAAAGAGGAAATTGAACTTCTCAGCTCCCCAAGGAGCAGTGGGGAAGGTAAGCAGGCTAAGAGCTAAGGAGATTTTCTCTGTAAAAGAGTTTAGGAAAGTTGTAGAAAAGGCAGGCGTTTACTCTTTCACAGTTTCAAAGGAGACTTTAGGTGAAGCTCCTTTTACCTATAAAGAACCTAACCAGATACTTAAGTTTCTACCAAAAAGCGTAGTGGTTGAAAAGAGGGTAAAGCCTTTATATAAAAAGGGGTAGGCTTTCTACCCCTCTTTCCTTTTAAGAGACAAGAAGGAAAATGCTACTATGGCAAGTAAAGCGATTAAACTAACAAACACCACTTCCATTAACTTTGTTTTGGCCTCTTCTTCCTCGTTTGTGATTCTCTTTAATAAGTCTTTAGATATGTAGTTTTCAACTGTATGCATTAAGTCTATCTTCTTAGTAATCACTTGAAACCAGAGGTTAGGGTCAACTCCAAAACTTCCTTGAAAAGGAGAAGAGAGGGCTAAGTTTTCAAAATTTTTAACTTGAGCTTGAGAGGGTGAAAGTAGAACCGTTTTCTTGTAGTAAGAGGCTACGTTTTTGGGAGCTCCCAGCAAAAAGGCCTTTATGAAGGCCTTCTGTTGAGCCATAAGTCCTACAAATTTGGTAAACAGGTCGTTATTTGGAAACTTGTCGTTTGCAAAAGCAACAGATAAAACTGCCCTTTCAATTCCTGCTTTATCTTTTGCGTACATAAAGTCTGCGTAAGAAAGGAGCTCCCTTGCTATTTGGGGGCTCTCTGCGTGGCGCGCAACTAAAGCAACAGAGTCTATAAGCTGGTTAATAAGAGAAGTGTAAAATTTAATGGCGCTTTTAAGGTCAATTTTGAAGGAATCTACTTCCTGTCTTACTTTGGTTAGCTCGTTTAGCCTGTCTATAACTACCGATAAGAAAACCCTCTGAGCGTCTGGAGGAAGGGAGGAGAGGAACTCTTTGTTTAAGTATTTTGATAGTTCCTGTATGGCCTGGTCTGTTAGTTTCCTTTGCTCAAAAAGTTCGCTTTTAAACTTTTCCCCGTTGCTTCCAAGAAAGCCTGCAGTTCTTCCCCTTTCCTTTTGGAGCTGGTGAACAAGTAAAGATATCTTGGTTGAGAGGATAACTCCCCTTTTTACCGCCTCTTCCTTATTTAAGGTCTTTAAACTCCCCTGAATCAGTAAAAAAGAGAGAACCAAAATTGACAAAACGGATACTCCAGAGATGAGGAAAACTTTACCTCTACTCACACTTAACCTCCTGTTTAATTTAAGGAGAATTATAAAAAAGTGGCAGGCTGAAATTGAAAGGGGGAGAGACTTCCCCCTTAAGCTACCGGATAGGCAAAATCGGGCCTTTCTTCAAAGAGTTTGATGTCTTCTGCCTCTTTAGGAAGTGGAACCACTTTTGTTCTTTCAACCCACCTTTCCGGTAAGTGGATTACCCTTTCTCCTATTTTTATAGTTGCTGGAGCTACCCTTGCTTTATACCTAATTCTAACTCCCCAAACCTTTCTTCCAAATTTATTCTCAAACTCTCCGGGACCTTCAACTTCTATGTCCTTAGCGCTTCCAGGGAAGTAAACTCTTTTAGCGTAGTGGCGGTTTCTCCCTTTGTGGAAGTAAACCAACCACAGAACTTTACCTTCTTTGTATTTAGCCTCTGTAGGTACGTACTTTTCGGCTTTTTCTTCCTCCTCTAAAAGCCTTTGAACGTATTGCTCTAAAGTCTCGTCTTCCCTTACTTCGTTTTCACTCCAAGCTTCAAACTCTACTTTCCATCCTTTAACTTCTGCAACTATGTTTGCGAGCTTAACGCTCCTTTCCTCTTCTTTCTCAACGAGTTGGTCTATTTTATCCATTATCTCTTTAAACCTTTCTCTAAAGTCTGGGAGCCTCGTTATGGCTACTATTAGGTCCCCTTGTTTTTTTAGCCTTTCAAGGGTCTCCTCGTCGTCTGCTAAAACCATCCCCTTCCTTATTTCACAGAAGTTGCGGCGGAGTTCCTCAAGTATTTGGGGAGACAGTTTTAAATCTACTACACTTTCAAGGGTCTCTTTTAATATTTTTTCCGGTATTTCCTTTAACCTCTCCTCTACTGTTAAGTTATCGCTTCCCCAAGGGGAGTACTCCTTGTCCCATCCTTTGTACTTTGCAATAAAGTTTGCAAGCCTTACGCTGACTCTGTTTTCCTCACAGGCTACTTCCCTTAACTCTTCAACTAAGGAACCAAACTTCTTTTTCCAAAAGGGAGAATAAGTTAAAGTGCACAGGTAGTCTGAGCGCTTTTTTAGGTCGGTTAACTGCTCGGGAGTCTCAACTTCAAGCATTTCATCTCTGATGATACAGTTGATACGACGAACGTCATCTGGACCTTCAACTTTTCCATAAATTACTCCCATCTCTCCCTCCTTAACTTTGTTTATAGATAGGGAGGGTAAGCCCCTCCCTACTTTAAAATAGTATAGGGCTTAGTTAAGCTTTTCAAGAGCTTCTAGTATTAAGAGTCCTGCTTCGTTTATGGAGCTCTTACCTACGAGGTTTGAAGCCCTGAGTATAACCAGCTCCTCTTCAAAGGTGTCAGGGTCAAGGCCAGAGAGCTTAATGGCCTCTTTTATGTTTTTAGGGAGAATCCTTACCTTCTGCTCTTTCACGTAGAGGGTTCCTACTTTCTTGAGTGCTTCAAGAACCCTTACTGCAAGGGGAGTTATCGGGTTTGCAAGCCCTTCTGGGGTTCCAGATAGAGCCCTTTTAATTAGCTTTCCAGCTTCCGTTAGCACTATTGCTTCGTTTTGAAGTACGTCTATGTAGCCCCTGGCTTCAAGCTTGTTAAGTGCGTATTCAATCTCTTCGTGCCAGGTCTCGTCAAACTCTTGATAGAGGTCTTTTACAAAGAAGCCCTTTTCCGGTAGTTTGTGGAGAACCTGGAGCTCAAACCTTGTAATGTGGGGAAGTCTCCTTATCTCGTAGGCCATCTGAGCGTACATCTTGCCCGCTTCTGTGGCCTCTCCTCCCCCTATAAGGTAGGTCTCTACTCCTTTTTGGTACCAGTTTACATTGGGAGCTGCAAACTCTTTGTTTGTTATCGTTATTGCCTTTACTGCAACGGCCGGAATTTCTCTAAAGCCTCTTGTTTTCATGTCCTTAAGTATTTTCTTGCCGTGTTCTGTAAGGTGGTGAACTTTCTTCCCTTGGTAGTTTTCGGACCTGATAAGGTTAAAGGCTTCAAGTGTGTAAAGGGACTCTTGAACTATGTCGTACATTTTCTTATACCACTCGTTCCCTTTTTCGTAGAAGGACTTAAAGAGCTCTTCTACAGTCTTAACTTCGCTGAACTTCTTTTTAATCTCCTCTTTCTTCTGGTAGCCTAAATCCTGGTAGAGCCTTCTTCCGTAGTGTTCAAGGAGATGTTTATACTCTTTTAGAGGTTTGTAAAAGAGGTAGTGGACCAGTTCATCTACTGTAGGCAGAGTTGACGGGTCTTCCTCGTGGTGTTTCCAGACCTCTTCAATTCCCTTTAAGAGCTCTGCGTCAATAATTTCTATGTTCATAGACTTAACAGGCTTGAAGCTCCTCTCTTTCCAGATTCTGTAAGCTTCAAGGAGGTGCTCACCTGCAGGAAGGGGATTTCCTTCATAGTCAACAAGGGCAAGCTCAAAGAGGACCTCTTTTTCCTCCTTTGATACAGAGTCAAAGCCTTCGTAGACGGCCCTTTCCAAGGAGTCCATAATGTCTTCAGATATTACCGTTTCAAGGGTAGGCGCTATTGTCTGGCAAGCAGCTTTTATCTCTTTGCCTAGAGCCGTTAAGGCGTAAACGTCTGAAGTGGGAACTGAAAAGGCAAGAAGCCTCATTGCTCCCATTAAAATCGGGAACCTTCCCCCTGCCGGAAGCATTGATGACTCTGCAGGACCTGCAGGCATCTCTTTAATGTATTGGCAGAGCTCCCTATCTATTATCAGCCTCGGGTGAGCGTTTTTAAATATCTCGTATATGTCCTTTGCATACTGGTTTACGGCTTTGAAAGTCCCTTTCTTCTCAATTTTCCTCTCTTCAATAAATCCCCTTTCCTCTAAGTGTTTTTCCGTTAAGGGGCCTGGAATATCGCCGTTCTCAATTGCGGTTTCAATCATCATAATTACTTCAGAGCCGAGCCACCTAAAGTTCTCGTCCCACTTTGAAGGGTGCTCAATTAAGCCTTTTTCTGTCATCTCTTCAATTATGTTGGCTAGAACTCTTCCCCAGTAGGTTAAGGAGTACTCTAAGGGGCGGACGAACCTTAAAAGTCCCATCCTTTCAAGCTCTAAATAAGGGTACTCTTCGCTTTTTACGAAAATCTGGCAGGTGGGAGCTCTGTTCTTCTCCTCCTCCCTAACTCTTAAAAGGGCAAGCGCGTGTTCTTTCTTTATTACCATTTCTCCCTCCTTTCTCCTTTTCTTGTAGAGTGTTTTGTTTTAAATTATGTTAAACAACTTTTGAAGTCAATAAAAGAGAGTAAGTTTTTCTTTAATTTTTTGTATCATTCTGATTCATGATAAAAGAGATTTACGAGATAAGGAAAATCTTACTTTTATCGGTAGCTATAGGGATATTAACTGGCCTCTTTACTGTTGCCTTCTTAAAGGGGCTTGAAATTTCAACTTACCTTTTCTTGGGGAAAGGGGCAGGCTACTTCCCTCCTAGGCCTGCAGGAGAGGGAGGGAAGGGCTTTTACGTTTTCTTTATAGAACATAAGTTCCTTCTTCCTTTCGTTACGGCCCTTGGAGGTCTCATTACTGGTCTTCTCATTTACTTTTTCTCTCCGGAATCTAAGGGGATAGGAACAGATGTTGCCATAAAGGCTTTTCATTACGGCCTCCCCGTAGGCATAAAAACTTCTATTTTTAAGCTCATAACTTCGGCTATAACTATTGGCTCCGGCGGTTCTTCAGGTAGAGAAGGGCCTATGGCCCTAATCGGTGCAGGAATAGGAAGGTGGTTTGGAGAGTTGTTAAAGCTCTCGCCTAGGGAGAAGAACATACTCCTTGCTGCAGGGCTAGGTGCTGGAATTGGGGCCGTCTTTAGAGCTCCCTTTGCAGGGGGCATACTAAGTGCAGAGGTTTTCTACAAGGAGGACTTTGAAGTTGAAGCTTTAATCCCCGGTTTTGTAGCTTCAATAGTTGCCTACATAGTTGCCGGCAGCTTTATAGGTTATGAGCCTCTCTTTTCAACTACTATTCCCTTTCCCCGTTTTTCTTCAGAGGAAATTGCAGGTTATGTGGTTCTTGGAATAGTCTCTGCTTTCGTGGCGAAGTTTTTAATATGGACTTTTTACAAAGTAAGAGACTTTTTTGAGCTCCTCCCCTTACATCCCGTTTTAAAACCTGCCTTGGGAGGGTTTTTAGTAGGAACTTTAGGCCTTATAACTCCTTTAGCTATCGGGAACTCTTACGGTTGGATTCAGCTTTTTATGCACTACGGTTTAACCTACATATCCCTTCCTCTCCTTATTTTAAGCCTTCCCCTGGTAATCCTTTCATTTTCAATAACCTTAGGTTCTGGAGGTTCCGGAGGAGTTTTCGGGCCTTCCTTGGTAGTTGGAGGCATTACGGGCCTCTCTCTTGCCTATCTCTTTAACAAAATGCTTTCAGCTCAGGTCTTTAGTATAGATACGATGACGATAGTAGGTATGACTTCTGTTTTTACCGCTGCTGCAAGCGCTCCCCTTTCAACTTTAATCCTCGTTGCAGAGATGACCCAAGGCTACAACATCTTACCCTACGCTCTTATCTCTATTGCCATAGCTCAGAACTTGGCAGGAAACGATAGAACCATATTTGAAAGTCAGGTATTAAATAGGTTTGAGTCTCCCGTTCATAAGGACGAGCTTAAGGCTTATATATTAAAGAGTGCAAAGGTCAAGGATGTTATGACCAAAGATGTTATAACCCTTTCCCCTGAAGACCCCGTGTTTAAAGCAAGGGAGATTATGGCTGAGAAGTTCATTGCGGGAATTCCTATAGTCGTAGGTAAAAAGGTAGTTGGCATTATTACTACTTCTGATGTCTTAAAGGTTCCAGCTGAAAGGCTTAAAGCTACTAAAGTTAAAGAGGTGATGACTCCGAACCCAGAGTGTGTTCTCCCTGAGTGGGACTTACTGACAGTTATGAGGCTCTTTGTAGGTAGGGGATACGGCAGAGCCCCAGTTGTTAAAGACTTAGATACCAAAGAGCTCGTTGGCATAATTTCAAGGGCCGACATAGCAAGGTATCTGGTTAGAAAAGGTGTAGTATGATAAAAAGGTTGCCTGAAGAGCTTATAAAAATCATATCTTCTGGCCAGATTGCTTACAGCCCCAAAGCTGTTTTAAAGGAGCTCTTAGAGAACGCCTTAGACAGCAACCCTTTAAAGGTAAAAGTTGACATTTCCAGCCCTCTTTCTTTCTCAGTTTCAGATGACGGAGAAGGTATAAGGTATAGAGAGCTCCCCTTGGCAGTGGAGAGGTTTGCCACCAGCAAAGTTAACAGCCTAGAAGACATTAAAAACTTGAAAACTTACGGCTTTAGGGGAGAAGCACTTTACGCTATTTCCCAGCACTGTAGGTTAACCATAAAGAGTAGGCACGCCCAGGAAGAGGTAGGAGGAATTTTAAAAGTAGAGGGAGGAAAGATAAAAGAGCATAGGCCTTATCCCTTTAGTAAGGGAACGAAAGTTGAGGTTAACGACCTTTTCTTTAACGCTCCCGTTAGGAGAAGGAGCCTAAGTAAAAGAGAAAAGGGGCGTATGGTAAGCCTTTCTAGGCTCTACGCCGCTGCCAACCCTGAAGTTGAGTTCCTCATCTGCCGTGAAAGGTTTTACAGGAGCTCCTTAAAAGAGAGGGTCTTTAGGGTATTTGGCAAAGAGTTTAAGTTTGTTCAAGGAGAGAGAGTTAAACTCTTTTACTCTCGGGAATTTAGCTCTGTTAGACAGCTTTTTTTAAACAGGAGACCTGTTGTCGTTCCGGAAGTTGAAGAGATTTTAAGCCAGAACAGACTTAAAAGTTATCTCCTCTTCATTGAAGTTGAACCGTCCGTTGTTGACTTTAACATTTCTCCTACCAAAGAGAGGGTTTTAATTGAGGATGACTCCCTTTTTGAAGAGGTGAGAGAGCTCCTTAAAGAGGAGTTTTCCCTTCCGAAGGTTTTGGTTTTTAAGGAAAGTAGCAAAGTTAATTACTATTCTCCCATTGAGCTTATAGGGACAGACGGAACCGTGATAGTAGCCCACGACCACGAGAACTTCTACTTCTTTGACCAGCACTTAGTGCACGAGAGGGTTAACTACGAAGAGCTCTTAAAGCTACTTAAGGAGGGTAAGCTTAAGAGAGTAAACCTTGTTCCTCCCCTTTTGGTTGAGGCTGAAGTTAAGGAGAAGTTAAAAGAGTTGGGAGCTCTCTTTCGGGAAGAAGGAAGTAAACTTGTAGTGGAAGCTATTCCTGAGATACTAGAAGTTGAGGACTTAAAAAACTTAAAAGAAGAAACCGTAGATAGCATTGCCTCAAGGGCTTGTAAAAGGGCTATAAAGGCCGGATATAGGGTGGTAAATGTAGAGCAGTTAAAAGAGCTCTTTGAAAAGTACCTCTGTTGTAAGGAGAGGGAAGTTTGTCCCCACGGGAGACCCATTTACTACAAACTTGAAAAGAAAAAGGTTTACAGGGAGATAGGGAGAAAACTGTGAAAAGAGAGATAATTGCAGGTTTAACTACCTTTTTTACGATGTCCTACATACTTGTTGTTAACCCTGCAATACTTTCAGCATGTGGAATGCCGAAAGAGGGAGTTCTCTTTGCAACTGCCGTTTCAAGTGCAATTGCAACTTTCCTTATGGGAGTTTACGCCGAACTCCCTTTTGCCCTTGCCCCTGGTATGGGGTTAAACGCCTACTTTTCATATACGGTATGCCTTCAAAAGGGGATAAGCTGGCACACTGCCCTTACTGCCGTCTTCGTTGAGGGGGTAATTTTCCTCATCATGGCACTTTTTGGTTTAAGGAAGGCTATACTTGAGTCAATCCCTAAGAATATGGCCTACGGGATTTCGGCAGGTATCGGACTCTTTATAACTTTAATTGGCTTAAAAAACGCCAAGCTCGTTGAGAGCTCAAAGGAAACTCTGCTAAAAGTTGGAGACCTAAAGAGCCCGGAAGCACTTATTACTCTTCTAACCTTAATCTTTATAGCCTTTTTAGTTAAAAGGGGAGTAAAGGGAAGCCTCTTAATGGGAATACTCTTTGCAACTGGCCTTGGAGCTCTCTTTGGAAAGGTAAACCCTCCTGCCTCTTTTGTGGGCCTTCCAAGGCCGACCTGTGCCTTCCAGCTGGACTTTTCCTCTATAGTTGACTTAACTATAGTTCCTGTGGTTTTAACCTTTTTAGCCGTTGACGTATTTGACACCGTAGGAACTCTCTCTGCCCTTTGTACGAGACTAGGAATACCTTTAAGCGATAAGCGGGTTGGGAGAGCTCTTACCTGCGACGCCGTGGGAACTACAATAGGAGGACTCTTAGGGACTTCAACTGTAACCACCTATGTTGAAAGTGCTACTGGAGTTGCTGCCGGTGGAAAAAGTGGTATAACCGCGATAACAGTTTCCCTACTTTTCCTCTTATCCCTTTTCCTTTACCCTCTAATAGCCGTTATTCCTACCTTTGCTACTTCTCCTGTTCTAATATACGTAGGTTTCTTTATGGCTCAAAGTTTAAAGAAAATTGACTGGGAAAACTTTACCGAGGCCTTCCCCGCTTTCATAACTTTCGTTGGGATTCCATTTACCTTTAGTATATCTGAAGGAATAGGTTTAGGTTTTCTCTTTTTCTTCTCTTTAAAGTTTTTAAACGCCTTGTATAAGAGGTTTTAACTTTTATATTAAGAGAATGCGAAAGTTAAAATCTTATTTTAAGGGGGTTATTTATGTGGAATAGCCTTAAGACGGTTATTCTCCTTGGCTTTCTAACGGGAATTCTCCTCGTTTTCGGTAAGCTCCTTGGCGGAAACGCCGGTATGGTAGTAGCCCTCTTTATGGCTGCAATTATGAACTTTGCAAGCTGGTTCTTCTCAGACAAGATAGTTCTCTCTATGTACGGAGTTAAGCTCCTGTCAGAGGAGGAAGCTCCCTGGCTTCACCAAGTCGTTGAAAAACTTGCAAAAAATGCCGGCATCCCTAAGCCGAAAGTGGGAATCGCCCCTATGGAAGTTCCCAACGCCTTTGCAACCGGAAGGAGCCCTAAGCACGGAGTCGTGGTTATAACTCCCAAAATAGCAGAGCTCCTAAACGAAGATGAACTTGAAGGGGTCCTTGCCCACGAGATTTCCCACATAAAAAACAGGGATACCCTAATTCAAGCAGTTGCGGCAACGATAGCAGGTGCAATTACTATGCTTGCCAACATGGCACAGTGGTTCTTACTCTTTGGAGGAACTAGAGATGAGGAGGAAGGAGGAGGGTGGCTTGAAGTAATAGGCCTTCTTTTAATGGTAATTCTCGCTCCCATAGCTGCGGCGATAATTCAAATGGCAATTTCAAGAGCAAGGGAGTATAAGGCAGATGAGACGGGAGGGATAATTTCCGGCAAGCCTGAAGCCTTGGCAAGTGCCCTAAAAAAGCTTGAGGACTACTCAAGGCGAATTCCTCAAGAGCTTGTAAAGCAAGAAGTAAACCCTACTACCAGCCACCTTTTCATAGTTAACCCCTTAAAGGGGGACTTCTTAGCAGAGCTCTTTTCTACCCACCCTCCAACTGACAAGAGAATAGCAAGGCTTTTGGAGCTTGCAAAAAGACTCTTTGGTAGAATAAGGGAAACTTTTTGGAAGTATTAGTGTAGGTGCCATTGAAAAAGGGGTGGGACTTTTTCTTTTCTTTCTTAAAGGGGTGTGCCAGGACAAACCTAATCCACCGGTTTGACCTCTCTTCAATTTCGGTCTTCTTTGGCCGGTGGATTCCCTTTGCTTTTGCTGTTGGAATTACTACCGGGGCTGTTGCCTCCTTTATGGACGTTATGATAGTTGAGCTAAACAAGATGATAATTCAAAACCCTCCCCTCCTTAGCCTATATCCCATTTTAGTTTCCGTTATAACCGGCTTAGGCCTATCTGTGGACCCTTCTATTGGAGGACCCGGAATAGGTTATGCAATTCTTCACTTAAAGACTAAATATTACATTCCCGTAAAGACGGTTATCCTAAAGCTGATAACGTCAACCTTTGCCCTCTCTGGAGGTTTTATAGCTGGTAGGGAAGGTCCTTCTTTCTTTATAGGAGTTGCAATTGGCGAGTGGTTTGGTAAGGCCTACGGACTAGGCAAGAGGTATAAGAACCTGTTGGGACTAATAGGGGGAGGTGCTTTTACCGGAGCTCTCTTAAAAGCTCCTTTGGGAAGTGCCATATTTGCAATGGAGCTTGAGGAGATGTACAACCTAGACTACCGTCCTTTTGTCCCTATGATTATTGCTTCAATAATAAGTTATTTAACCTTTTCCTTTTTTAGGGGCGAAAGTGCCTTTATTACCCTTTCTAAAGAGCCCGTGTGGAACTTAAACACGATTCCCTACATAGTAGTAATGGGGCTTGTAATAAGTTTGGTAATTTACATTTACACCTTTGTGTTTCACACCTGCAACTGCATTTCAAAGTACTTTGAACCGAAAATAAGGCCGGTAGTAGGAACAGTACTTGCGGTTCCTGTCCTACTTCTACTTTACTTGATTACTAACGATACAGACTTCCTCTCTGCACCTGCTCACATGGGGGTGGTTTCAAAGCTGGCTCAAACTCTCTTTCCTATAGGGATTGACCTTTTAATAATATTTGTGGTTCTCATAACTACGAGTTTAACCCTTGCCTTTGGTATTCCCGGTGGTTTGGTCCTTCCAAACCTTTTAATAGGTGCTGCAGTTGGAAATATGTTCGGCCACCTTTTCCCCCAAGAGGTTGTTACCTTTACTCTGGCAGGAATGGGGGCAGCCTTAGCTGCAGGTGCTAAAACCCCTCTTGCTGCAATAGTGATGATTACAGAGATGACCCACGCAGACGTCGTTATACCGATGACTGCTGCGATAATAACCAGCTACACTACCAGCTTTGGTTTTAGCCTTTACTTGGGACAGGAGATAAAGTTAAAGCCTATGGCAGGTAAAGGGGAAGACCTTGATTAAAGGAAGGAGGATAGTTTTAGGTATAACCGGCAGCATTGCGGCTTATAAAGCTATAGAGGTTATGAGGGAGCTCCAGAAAAGGGGAGCTCTCGTAAAAGTAGCCTTAACCCCTTCTGCTAAAGAGTTTGTCTCCCCGTTAACCTTGGGAGTCCTTTCAGGTAGTAAAGTTTACGGTGAGGTGATTCCTAGGTCTTCAAAGGAAATAGAGCACACGGAGCTTTCAAGCTGGGGGGAGCTCCTTTTAATAGCTCCTGCAACTGCCAACACCATAGCAAAGATAGCCTGCGGAATTGCAGATACTCCCGTCTGTGAGCTGGCACTGTGTATGGGAAAAGGTATTATCGCTCCTGCAATGAACTATAGGATGTATGAGAATCCTATAACTCAGGAAAACTTGAAGAAACTATCCTCCTTAGGTTGGGAAGTCGTTGAACCTGCAGTAGGAGAGCTTGCCTGCGGCGAGTACGGGAAAGGGAAACTTGCTCCCGTTGAAGACATAGTAGATTCAGCTACTTATTGGTTTTACCCGAAACTCTTAAAAGGTAAGAAGGTTGTTATAACTGCCGGTCCTACTAGGGAGTACATAGACCCCGTTAGGTTTATCTCTAACCCTTCAAGTGGGAAAATGGGGTTTGCCCTGGCAAAGGTCGCAGCTGCAATGGGGGGAGAAGTCTTCTTAATTACAGGTAAGAGCCCTTTAAGGACCCCCTACAAAGTAAAGAGAGTTGATGTAGAAACCGTTGAAGAGATGAGGGAAGCCGTTTTAAGGGAAGTAGAAAACGCTGACCTTTTCGTTTCTGCTGCAGCTGTTGGAGATTACAGGCCTAAAGAGTTTTCTAAGGAGAAGATAAAGAAAGAGAAAGGGGAGCTCCTCCTTCCTTTGGTAAAGACTCCGGACATACTAAAGGAAGTGGCACAGAAAAAAGGAAAGGAGCTTGTAGTTGTAGGTTTTGCTGCTGAGACAGAAAAGATTAAAGATAATGCCCTTAAGAAGTTGAAAGAAAAGGGCTTAGACTTGATAGTTGCCAACGATGTGAAAAAGGGGATTTTCGGGAGCTCTGAAACGGAAGTCCTAATCGTCGGTAAAGACTTTGAAAAGGAAGTAAAGGGAAGCAAGGAAGAGGCAGCGTACGCTATTTTAAAAGAGGCAGCTAAGCTCTTATCTTAGCTACCCCTTCTTAGTCTTTGCCAGTTTGACCTCTCCAGTTTCCTTGTCGTACTCAATTCTTGGAAAGAGGATTTCCCTTTTTTTAAGCTCTACTCCAGCTTTCATACCTCCCCAAGTTCTAAACTCTTGGGCTCTCAGCTGGGAAACTTCCTTTTTTAAGGAAAGGAGCTCTGCCATTTTCTCAGAAGAGGAGGGCATGTAAGGGTAAAGGAACGCAGTAATGAACCTTAAAGACTCAACCATACTGTACAAGACGGTATCAAGCTCTTCCTCTTTCCCTTCCTTTCTTAAGCTCCAGGGAGCTCTCCTGTCTATGTAGTAGTTAACAAAGCCTACAAACTGCCAGATTTCATCTAAAGCCCTAGTTAATTCTGCCTTTGGAATTATGTCTTCCAGCTTGTTTAATGTGGAAAGGGCCCTTTCCTTTATCTCCCTGTCAAGCTCTGTAAACTCTCCTTTGTAGCTTGGGACTACTCCGCTTCTATACTTATTAACCATTGAAAGGACGCGGTTAAACAGGTTCCCAAGGTCGTTTGCCAGCTCTCCGTTTATCCGAGAAACGAGTTTTTCGTAGCTAAAGTCTCCGTCAAGGCCGAAGGAGACCTCCCTAAAGAGGAAAAACCTTACTTGGTCAACTCCAAACTTTTCAACAATTTCAAAAGGGTCAACAACGTTTCCCTTAGACTTACTCATCTTCTCGCCTTCAACGGTCCACCAGCCGTGGGCAAACACCCTCTTGGGTATTTCAAGACCTGCAGACATTAAAAAGGCAGGCCAATAGACTGCGTGGAACCTAAGTATGTCTTTCCCTACAAGGTGGAGGTCTGCAGGCCAGTAGCGGTTAAGCCTTTGTGTATCGTCTGGGTATCCAACTGCTGTTAAGTAGTTGGTTAAGGCGTCAAACCAAACGTAAATAACGTGCTTATCGTTTATTGGAACTGGAATTCCCCACTTAAAGCTGGTTCTTGAAATAGAGAGGTCCTTTAATCCCTGTTTTACAAAGTTTATTACCTCATTTCTCCTAAACTCCGGAGCTATAAAGTCTGGCCTTTCTTGGTAGAGCTCAAGGAGCTTGTCCTGATACTTGCTTAACCTGAAAAAGTAGCTCTCCTCCTTAACTTTTACCACTTCCCTTTTACACATAGGGCAGAGTTTACCTTCTATTAAGTCCTTTTCTGTATAGTAGCTCTCGCAGGGAATACAGTACCAACCCTCGTACTCTCCAAGGTAGATGTCTCCCCTTTCGTAGCACCTCATAAAGATTTCCTGAACGGCCTTTACGTGCTTGGGGTCTGTTGTCCTTATAAAGTGGTCGTAGGAGATGTTTAGTTTTTCCCAGAGTTTCTTGAATGTAGGAACTAAAGAGTCAACGAACTCTTTAGGGGTCATTCCCCTCTTCTTTGCGGCCTCTTCTATTTTCTGTCCGTGTTCGTCTGTTCCCGTTAGGAAAAAGACATCCTTTCCTAAAAACCTGTTAAACCTCGCTATAACATCTGCTGCCGTTGTTGTATATGCGTGGCCTAAGTGGGGCTTGTCGTTAACGTAGTATATAGGAGTGGTTATGTAAAACTTCTCCATGTTTCCTCCTTAAACGGGAACGTTAAACTCCCTTAAAACCTCGTTGAGGGAGGTTTTCTTGTCCGTTGACTCTTTCCTCTTTCCAATTATTAGGGCACAAGGGATGTGGTACTCTCCCGAAGGGAACTTCTTTACTCTGGTTCCGGGAATTACCACGCTCCTTGCAGGAACCCTTCCCCTATACTCTACTGGCTCTTCTCCCGTAACGTCTATTATCTTGGTTGAAGCTGTAATTACAACTCCTGCTCCAAGCACCGCTTCTTCCTCAATAACTGCTCCTTCAACTATTATGCACCTGGAACCTATGAAGCAGTTGTCCTCAATTATTACTGGGGTTGCGTTTGGAGGTTCTAAAACTCCTCCGATTCCGACTCCTCCCGAAAGGTGAACGTTTTTCCCTATTTGTGCGCAGGAGCCTACGGTTGCCCAAGTGTCAACCATCGTTCCTGAGCCTACGTAAGCTCCTATGTTTACGTAAGAGGGCATAAGTATTGCTCCCGGTTCAATGAAGGAGCCGTACCTTGCAGTTGCAGGGGGGACTACCCTTACTCCAAGTTTGTCCCACCCCTTTTTTAGGGGAATCTTGTCGTAGTATTCAAATGGCCCTAATTCCATGACTCTCATTTGGGAAATCGGGAAAAAGAGTAGAATGGCCTTTTTAACCCACTCGTTTACCTTCCAGTTCCCAACGCTTATCCTTTCTGCTACCCTTAGCTTCCCTTTGTCTATAAGGTCAACAGTTTCCCTAACTGCTTCTTTGTACTTTTCTTCTTTTAAGAGCTCCCTATTTTCCCAAGCTTCTTCAATTAGACTCTTGAGCTCTTCCATTTTAAACCTCCTAGTTAAAAGTGGCAGTTAGCGGAGCGTGGTCTGAAGGGATGATTTTACCTCTCTTTTCTCTAAGTTCAAGTTCAACCCTACATTCTAGGCACCTCTTTAAAAGAGGTTTTGTCGCAAAGATGTAGTCTATCCTGAGACCTCTGTTTTGGCTAAAAGCTCCACTTTCTATGTCCCACCAAGTATAAATTTTCTCCTTTGGGTGAAGTTCCCTTAAAAGGTCGTAAAGGCCAAAAGAGAGGAGCTCCCTTAAAGCCTCCCTCTCATCTTCCATAAAACCTGCTCTTCCTCTCCATATGAGAGGGTCGTAAACGTCAAGTTCTGTTAGGGCTACGTTAAAGTCTCCAAGGAGGATAAGGGGCTCTTCCGGAGAGAAGTTCTCTTCCAGGTAGAGTTTTAGTTTAGTTAAGAAGTATATCTTGTAGGCGTGCCTTTCTGTTCCTTTCTCCCCTCCCCTTGGAATGTAAACGTTTACGAGGGTGAAATCTTTAAACTTAGCGGTAATTATTCTCTTTTCGTCTTCTTCCCCCTCGGGCCAGCCTTTTAAGATGCTTATAGGTTTTTCTTTGGAACAGACTGCAACTCCGTTATATGCCTTCTGGCCGTGCACGAAGCACTCGTAGTTTAAACTCTTAAACAGTTGGTAAGGGTAGAGCTCCTCTTCAACCTTTATCTCTTGAAACCCTATGTAGTCAATGTCCTCTTTTTTAAGCCATAAGGAAACAAGCTCTTCTCTTGCTCTTATAGAGTTAACGTTCCAAGTTGATACTTTAAACATTTAGCCTCTGATTCTGTTTGCTATTGTTATCCCTATCTTCTCAATTTCCGTTGCGATTTTGTCAATTTTACTCTGGAACAGGTTGTAGAAGATAACTGCAGGTATCGCAACGATTAAACCGAAAATCGTCGTTAAGAGGGCTTCTGCTATTCCCGCCGAGAGCTCCTGAGGGCTTCCGAAGGCTCCTCCTCCCTTTAAAACGCCAAAGATGTTTACCATTCCAAGGACCGTTCCCAAAAGTCCCAAAAGGGGGGATATTGCGGCTATGGTTGCAAGGAGGGTAAGTCCCCTCTCAAGTTCTGCCAGTTTCTTTTTAGCACTTACTTCGTAGGCTTTTATAAAAGTATCCTTGGAAAAGAAAACCATGACTTTTACCGTTTCGTAAATTAATTGACTGAAAAAGCTCTTTCTTGACTTACAGAGCTCTACAACGTCTGCCACCTTTCCCTTTGAGAAAAGTTCAGAGAAAGCGTTAACTTCGTTTTGAGGGAGGAGAGAAGAGCTCCTTAGAACTATTAGCTTTTCAATTATAACTGCAACCGAGATAACCGATAGAAGCAATATCAGGTAGCCTACAATTCCAGACTTCTGGAGTATTTCTATTCCTGCCATTTCCCCCTCACCCCTTTAGGGAGTTTCCTTGCAAAAGTGAGGTAAGCTGTGTGGGCAGGCATCCTGTCTTCGGGTCTAAACCTTTCTGGAACGGTTTTATACTTTCTTAGGAGTATTTCGCAAACTTCAATATCTGAAAAGGGCATTGTTTTTAGAACTTTTAAAGTTTCAATAACTTGGTTTGCCGTGGGAACGAGGATTCCTAAAAACCTTCCCGTTTTTAAAGCCTCGTAGGCCTTATCTAAATAGAGCCAAGGTTCTCTAACGTCAAGGAAAAGAGCGTCTGCCTCTTCTCTCTCGTCAAACCCCTCTCCAATGTCCCTGTTTTTAACTTCTACCCTCTCACTTAAGCCAAATTTCCTTAAATTTGAAAGTGCGTTCTTTATAAACTCTTCCCTCCTTTCGTAGCTTACTACTTTACCCTTTTCTCCTACTGCTTGGGCAAATACTGCCGTTAGAGCTCCGCTTCCTATTCCGCTCTCAACCACCAAGTCTCCAGGCTTTACGTCAAGCTTTAAAAGTATGTAAGCGGCGTCTTTAGGATAGACTATCTGGGTAAGCCTGTTTAGCTTGTTCATTATAAACTCGTAAAGTGTGCAGGGAAGGACTAAGTATTCCTCTCCTTTGTGGGTTTTTACTAAAGAACCGTAAGGTATTCCGTAGAGGCTTTCTAAGCTTAATTTCCCTTTGTCTGTATTGAATTCCCCTTTAGTTAGGGAGAGGTTTATGAAGTACTTTTTTCCCTTTTCCAGGTCAAGTAGAATAACCAAGTCCTCAGGTTTAACTCTATCCTTTCTCTCCATTTAACCTGCCTTGTGCCTTAACTATTATTACTACTTCTCCCCTGTAAACTATGTTTCTCTTTAAGTTATTTATGCTCTTTAGTAAGTAAAGGGGAACTCTAAAGGCTTTAGCTATCCTTTCTAACCTTGTAGTTTTTCTTGGAACATAGACGAATACCTTATTTGCTTTTGAATACCTCAAAACCCTATAGTTTTTAATGTGGTTAGACAGGGCGTAAACTACCCCTCCTGCAGGGACTATCTTCCTTTTGTAGGTCTTATTATACAGATACAGCTCCTCAGGGATTACCTTTAATTTCCTTGCGATTCTGTAAAGTGATGTCCTTGAGGAAACTTTAATCGTTATTAAAGTACTCTTAGAAGGCTTTTTTAAAAGGCCGTTGGCCGATACTTGCCACAAGACGGCGTAGAACTTGGGAACGTAGTTTAAGGTTTCGTTGGGAAGTTTTGTTAAATCCCAGAACTCGTCAACTCCGAGAGCTTTTATCCTCTTCTTGATTATTCCCGGACCTGCATTGTAGGCGGCAATTGCTAGGTCCCACCTTTTGAAGGTGCGGTAGAGCTCCTTTAGATACCTTGCCGCTGCCTTTGTTGACTTTATAATGTCGTACCTTTCATCTATAAAGTGATTTACTTTTAGTCCCAGCCTTCTTGCAGTTTCCGGCATAAGTTGCCAAAGTCCCGCTGCTCCTGCTTTAGATAGTGCCCAAGGTTTTCCGTTGCTTTCTACTATCGCTAAAAGTGCAAGCTCTTCCGGTAGGCCTTCCTCTTTGAATATTTTGGCTACTTTAAAGTATATGGGCTTGTAGGCGTCAACTGTGGAGTAGAGTTTTAGCCTGTTCCACCTGTCTTTGTAGTAAGAGCGCCAAAACTGAAAGGAGGGTTTGTCCCAAGGTATGTTAAAGAAAAGCTCTGTTTTACAAGTTCTCCCTTGAGAAAAACAGGGAAGGAGGAGAGAGGATTCCTCTTTTACGACGGTGGAGAGCTCCCCTCCCAAAGCCACTTTAAACATTAAAAGGAAGAGGGCAAGGAGCCTAAGCATTCCTCATCACCTCTTCCGGCATGTCAAAGTTTGAGTAAACCTCTTGAACGTCGTCAAGGTCTTCAAGTGCCATAAGTAATTTTAGGACTTTCTGGGCCGTTTCTCCTTCAACTCTGGTGGTAGTCGTTGGAATTAAGTCAAGCTTTGCCTCTTCTACCTCTATTCCTGCATCTACCACGGCCTTTCTTACCTGTTCAAGCTCTGAAGGCTCCGTGTAGATTACGAACTTGTCCTCTTCCCTTACAACGTCTTCAGCGCCTCCTTCTATGGCAGCCATCATTACCGTCTCTTCGTCGTACTTTTCTGCGTCAACGGTAATTACTCCTTTTCTGTTAAACAGGTAAGATACGCACCCTGAAGTTCCTAAGTTCCCTCCGTACTTTGAGAAAACGTGCCTTACCTCTGAAGCGGTTCTGTTTCTGTTATCGGTTAGGCACTTAACTATTACTGCCACTCCTCCAGGTCCGTACCCTTCGTAAGTTATCTCTTCGTAAGACTCTCCCTGAAGTTCCCCTGTTCCCCTTTTTATAGCCCTCTCTATGTTTTCCTTGGGCATGTTAAACTTTCTTGCTTTCTCTATTGCTGCTCTTAACCTCGGGTTTTTCTCAGGGTCTCCTCCTCCTTCCTTTGCTGCTACGGTAATCTCCCTTGCAAGTTTTGTGTATATCTTTCCTCTCTTTGCGTCCTGAGCAGCCTTTCTGTGCCTTATGTTTGCCCATTTAGAGTGGCCTGCCATCTTTACCTCCTTACTTTGTTTGGCCTTAGAGAATTTAAGGTTCTATTCCCGTAAATACCAGCTTACCGTGTTTTACTCCTTTTAGTGAGAGGAGTTTGTCTGCAAGCTCTTTTATCCTCCTTGCCTCTCCCTTTACGGCTATAGTTTCCATACAGTGGTTGTGGTCTATGTGGATGTGCATTGTTGATATTATGTTGTCTAAATAGCCGTGCTCTATGTCAGTTATCCTTTCAACGAGCTCCTTTTGGTGGTGGTCGTAAACGAGGGTTATTGTTCCAAATGCAAACCTGTTCTCCTCTAAACTGTCTTCAATGAGAGCTCCCCTTATTAAATCCCTAACCGCCTCTGAACGGCTAAGGTATCCTTTCTTTTCCATCATCTTTTCAAACCTTTCAAATAGCTTCTCGTCTAAAGAGACCGTAAACCGTACTAGCTTTCCCATCTTTTAAACCTCTTAAAAGGTCTTATCCTGTAAGGAACCTTTAGCTCTTCTGCGAGCTCTTTAAAACCTTCCCTGTTAAATCCCGGGTAGTCAACTGCAGTTATTACTACTTTAAATCCCTTCTCTTTTGCCTTCTTTATAAACTCAATTAAACTTTCCCAACTACCCTTTCCGAACTTAGGGTTAACTACCTTGTAGTATTCTTCAGGATTGGATGCGTTAACGCTTACGCTGAAACTATCTACAACTCCCTTTAACTCGTCCAATACTTCCTTGTTTTTAGTTATTAAAAAGGCCAGTCCGCAAGTGTCAACTCTAACCGGAGTCTCCTTTGAGAACTTCTTTACCCAAGAGGCTATCTCTTTTAGCTCTTTAAACCTTTCAAAGGGTTCTCCGTACCCGCAGAAGACTATCTCACTGTAAATTTTAGGGTTCTTTATTCTGTACATGTATTCCTGAGCAATAGGCTCCCTTTTTAGGTTTAGGTTATATCCCAGTATGAAGTCCTCCTTTCCCCTGAAGCAGAACTTACAGGAGCACGGACAATTGGTAGTTAAGTTAATGTAAAGCTTGTCGCCAACTTTATAGACTAACCTTTCCTTTTCTTCTTCTTGGGTTAAAGGCAGACTGAAGAGCCTTTTGGCATTAACGGTTGTTATCCTGTCTATGTCAGAGAAAGAGAGGCCTAAGTAGTCTGCAATTGCCTTTGCAGTGTAGGCTACAAAGGTAGGTTTGTTCCTCTTTCCCCTAACCGGCTGAGGAGAGAGGTATGGGGAATCGGTCTCTACAAGGAGTCTTGATGAGGGAACGAACTTTACAGTTTCTCTAAGAGAGTTGTTTTTCGGGTAGGTGAAAATCCCTGAGTAGGATATGTAGAGGCCTTCGTCAAGGGCCGCTTCTAAGAGCTCCTTTTCTCCGCTAAAACAGTGGACTACCCCTTTTACTCCTTTAAATTCCTTTCTTATAAACTCTGCCATCTCTTTTGCTGCGTTTCTGGTGTGGATTACTACTGGCAAAGAGAGCTCCCTTGCAACTTCAACTTGCATCTTTAGCACTTCGTACTGCTTTTCCTTGGGAGAGAGGTTCCTGTAAAAGTCTAAACCGGCTTCTCCTATTGCAACGACTTTCCTTGAGCTCTTTGCAGTTTCCAGCACCTTCTCGTAGTCTCTCTCTGAGTAGTTTTTTGCCTCGTGAGGGTGTATTCCTACGGTGGCAAAGATTTTCTTGGAGCTCTCAGCAACTTTTATTGCTCTTTTACTGTCTTCAAGCTCGCACCCTACCGTGATAACTGCGTCAAGTTTCTCTTCACATTCTCTTATTACTTCTTCCCTATCTCCGTCAAACTGGGGAAAGTGAAGGTGGGCGTGGGTGTCTATCAACTTTTCCTCCACTTTAAAATTGTCTCAAATCCTTCTTTTTTTAGCTTACTTTTAGCTTCTTGGGCCTCCTTTAAGTTTTTAAAGAACCCAACTATAACTTTTGCTCTCTTACTTTCAAAGAGAACTTTGGCTTTTATTCCCTTTTCCTTAAGCCTCTTTACAAGTTTTACTGCGTTTGACTGGTTTTTAAACACTCCCACTTGAAGGTAGTAAAGTTTGCCGTTTTCTTTACTTTTAGCTTCTTTTACGGTCTTTTTCATCGTTTCCTTTGTTTTGTTTTCCTTCTCCTTTGGAGTTTCAGTTTCTCCTTTTTCTCCTTTCCCTGTTTCCTTTTGGTTTTCACTTAGTTTTAAAGCCAAGCTCTGCTTTTTGTTTTTGTTGGTTGTGTTTCCACTTGTGGGTGTGGAATTGGAGTTTTCCTCCATTTGAGGCTCTTGGGCTTGCACTTCCGTAGGAATTTGAGGGGGAGGAACTACCTTCTCTTCAATCTCCGGTTGAGGCCTTGAGACGGGAGTAAGGGTTGCAAAGGTCTTTATTATTTGCTTTTTCTCAATTTCGCATTTTTCCTTCTCTTCTTTAATTCCGGCTTTTTTACCTAAGAAATAACCGGTTCCGTAGGAGAGGGAGAAAATCGCTACGAAGGCTAAGGTTAGGGCAATTAACAGTTTTTTATCCTTCTCCATTACATCCTCCTTGGAGCTTTAACGTTTAGTATTTTAAGTCCAATTTCAATTGTCTTCCTAACTCCCTCTATTAGGTAGAGCCTTGCTTGCGTAAGTTCTCTGTTTTCCCTGTTTACTACTCTGTGCTTGTTGTAGAACTTGTGGAGAGTGGAAGAGAGCTCTATAAGGTAGTAAGTTATCCTGTGGGGCTCTCTCTTTTGTGCGGCTTTTTGAATCTCGTACTTTAAAAGGTAGCTCTTTGTTATTAGCTCCCTTTCTTCTTGGGAGTTTAAAAGGTGTAGGCTGTCGGGAGAGGGGTAGAAGCCTTCTTCTTTTGCTTTGTCAATTATGCTACATAGCCTTGCGTGGGCATACTGTACGTAATAGACGGGGTTTTCGCTCTTTGTGGATAGGGCAAGGTCTATGTCAAAGTCAAGGGGGGTGTCGTGGCGTTTTAGGAGGAAGAAAAACCTTACGGCGTCAGCTCCCACTTGGTTAATTAGCCACCTTAAGGGCACAAACTCCCCCTTTCTCTTAGACATTTTTACCTCTTTTCCCCCTTTAAAGAGCTTAACAAGCTGTATTAAAATAACTTCCAGCCAGTCTGGGTCTTTCCCAAGGGCTTCAATTGCTGCCTTAACTCTCTTTATGTAGCCGTGGTGGTCTGCACCCCAAACGTTAATTGCCTTGTCGTATCCCCTTTTTATTTTGTTGTAGTGGTAGGCTATGTCTGAGGCAAAGTAGGTGTATTCGCCGTTTGAGCGCTTAACTACTCTGTCTTTGTCGTCTCCAAAGGCCGTTGTTTTCAGCCACAGAGCTCCCTCTTTTTCGTAAACTAACCCTTTTTCCTTTAGCAAGTTTAACACCTTCTCTACTTCTCCCTTTTCGTAAAGGCTCTTTTCGCTAAACCAGTTGTCAAACTCTACTCTAAGCTCCTTTAAGTCCTCTTTTATTCTTTTAAGTAAGAACTCCTTACCAAATTCTGAAGCTTCTTTAACTGCTTCTTCTTCGGCTAGCTCCACTATTTTAGGGTTCTTCTTTAAAAGCTCCCTTGCCACTTCAGTTATGTATTCTCCCTGGTAGGCGTCTTCTGGGAGCTCCACCTTCTCTCCATTTAGCTCTTTTATCCTGTAGTAAATTGAAATTCCTAAAAGCTTTATCTGCCTTCCTGCGTCGTTAATGTAAAACTCCCTTTCAGGTTTATATCCGGTTAACTTCATTATCCTGTAAAGGACATCTCCTACAACTGCTCCCCTTCCGTGGCCTACGTGAAGTGGGCCTGTAGGGTTTGCTGAGACATACTCTAAAAGGACCTTTTCTCCCTTACCCAAATTGGAAGCGTAAAACTCTTTCTCAACTATTTCTTTTAATAGCTCCTCGTAGAAACCCTGGCTAAAGGTAAAGTTTATAAACCCCCCTCCTGCAACTTCTACCTTTTCAAACTGGGGGCTTTGGGAGAGTTTCTCTGATATCTCCTTTGCTACTTCAAAGGGATTCTTCTTTAACTCCCTAGACAAAAGAAAGGCAATGTTTGTGGAAAAATCTCCAAACTCTTTCTTCTTAGGCTTTTCAAAGCTTGCCCTTTCAAAGGGCTCTTCATTCTCAAACTTAAAAAGCTCCCTAACAGCTTCCTTAACCTTTTCCTTTATAAACTCCTTCATTTTCTTCCTCTCTTACGACTTCACGGCTTTTGATTTAGCTATTTTACAGAATAGTCGCCAAGAAAGCTTAGCTTTTTAAAGGGAAGGTGAAT
>Ga0256833_1000830_pt1 | contig 23458 bp, 19 predicted proteins | sample 356284metaG_FD_190535 | JGI IMG/M metagenome (GOLD analysis project Ga0256833, IMG submission 190535) | Hydrothermal vent microbial communities from Mid Atlantic Ridge, Atlantic Ocean - 356-284 | ecosystem: Environmental > Aquatic > Marine > Hydrothermal vents | place: Atlantic Ocean: Mid... | reverse complement strand
GTCAGGCTACGCTGCATATCGCCGGGACGTCAGACTGTAAAGTTACCTACAAAAGCCAATTATTATAGAATATTTAGCGCAGATTGTTGGTATAGGTAAAAAAACAATAATTTTCTTGAAAAAAGTATGATAATAATTACAGGAATACCACGAAATCAAATGCAGGTTTACTGTCTTGATTCAGAAATTGATAAGGAAAGTGAAGATAATGTCGTGTCAAGCGTATTCTGACGCACCAAGTCTTGTTATTTTTGCGTATAACTTCGTTGAAAATTTTAACCGTAGCTAAGGCTACGATAAAAATTTTGTGCCTTGTTCTACTCAAAAATTCCTGCGACTTATACGACATTATACACTTGGCACGACACTAGGCTGATTGATGCATTTGTCAATTGGATTAATTTGGATGATTACAACTTTGTCATTAGAGGGCACAAACATGACGGTCACCTGGCTCATATAAGCATCTATTTGCCAAATTTTACCAATTTTAAAGACTTTATTTCTGATTTTTAATATTTTGTGCTAATTTTACGAACTGCCATTATATATTCTACATGGCTAAAGTTTAAGTTTTTTAGGCTTTCTGAAAGATTTTTGATATAACAGGCATTTATTTGGTCATAAACTGCATTTATATTCTATTTCCACCAAAGTGCATCCGGTTCAGTATAAAGCCTGATTTTAGTGTTTTTCAGACTTTTTAAGTTGTTTGTTGCATTTGTTTTCATCACTTGAAAATCCGTCAATATCGTTGTCAGTCATTGGCAATTTATTTCAAAAAGTATTTTTTGTAGTCTTAAGGCAAGTCTTTGTTTTTCGTTTTCTTCAAGCCATAATTTTTGATTGTAGTTCATGTAAATTATGACAATATTATTTCTTTTTGCAGTCTCAAGTATTTTGAATTCCCGCTTAATATCTTTAGGTTTTTCAGAAAACGCTTCAAAAAGAACTAAAACCTTTTATGTGTTGAGTTTTTATTAGTTTCCAATGCATCTTTGATTATTTCCGGTGGATAATCATATAATTCTAATATTTTTATTGCATTATAAGCCTTGAGTTTTCCTGCTTTTAGTTTGTGATCAAATATCAGTTGGTCGCTCTCGATTTGTTCACTGAAGTGAAAAAGGAGGTAGTTGTTATTTTTCAATAATTCTGTCAATTCAATATCGTTAGTAGAAACAAATACAATATTATTTTCTTTGTTGAGATATGATAATATTGCTTTTCCTGAAGAAATTCTTTCAATTGTATTTGTGCCCTTGAATATTTCATCAAGTACAAATAAAGCAGGGATTTTCTCTTTTTAAGCCACGATTAGTTTTTTTATTGATAACACTTCTTCGAGGTAATAACTTGTTTGTTGGGCTAAATTATCAGTAATTCTTATGAATGTATATATTTTTTGAAAAGGAGTAATGAATTTTTGTACAAAACAAATATTCAAGGTCTGAGCTAGAAGACTGTTTATAGCAACAGTCCTGATAAATGTAGTTTTACCGGACATATTAGATCCGGTCAGGAGCATGCTGTTATTTTCTAATTGAAGGTCATTAGGGATACAGTCTTCAAACAATGGATGTCGTATATCTTTAAACAATATCATTTTTTCTGTTGTGAATACTGGGCTGCAAGTGGTGAGTTTGTCGTGTTTTAGGGATGCGGTTGATAATGCTGACCTACTTTTGAACTCGTCCTATCAATGTATTTGAAGACATCTTCAAGATCTAAATCGATTTTGGTCTTATCAGAAATTATTTGAAATGCCTCTGACCTGTGTTGATTATTTTTGAAATAGCGATTTATGGCATGAAAATTGTAATATTCGTCTTTTTTGGGCACTCCCCAATTATCTATAAATTCTTGCTTTGATTTTTCTGCTTTTTTCTTTAAAATAGTATTGTTGATCAGAAAAAAAATCACAATTATTAGTAGTATGATTATCAAAATATTCATCAATTATTATTGCTTTATGAGGTTTGAGCCAAAGGTACGATAAATTTTTCTTTTGTATGTCTATTTTTCATTTCATCATAATTTTTGTTCAGTTCATCTGATTCTCTTTGAATAGTTAATAAAGTAAGCCCACCTTTGCGCTAATAAGTTCTATAGTGTCTGTCTATAAACTGCTTTATTTTTGAAAAATAGTGATAAATTTTAATGGGAAAAGAACGTTTTTCAGCCAAAATGATTCTATCTGCGTCGTTACATAATATCGCAAAAAAATTATTTTTAAATTTTAATGACTTTGTAGAAAGACACTATATATGACATGAAAGAATTTTCTAAATACAAAATACTATGATGGTTTATTTTAACTTATACAATTATTAAATAGAAATATGAAAACCTTAAAATTCCAAACCCCAATCACTTTGGAGCAGCCGGAACAACAGGTGGGTGAACCGGTAAGTAAGTCTCATTAATCTTGTTAATAAAAATTACATTTTTAAATAAAAAAATGCTATTTTAGCGCATTACATTAAGCCATCAATGGATTTTGATATATAGACAACGTATTTTATATATACAAAATTCAATGACTTTATGGACGAACACTACGGTAGAGTAAGAGTCTAAAGTTATTGAAATTAGGGTTATTCGGTGACATTATTTTATCAAGGTGAAAAATAATATAATGTGAGGGTAAACTAAAGTATTGCGACCATGTAGCTGGAGAATAAAAAAATCGTCTATTTTAGTGAAGCCACTATTTGTAATAGTTTATACAAAAAAATATTGATATGAAACAAAATTCAAGAAGAGATTTTATTAAAACATCAGCTATAGTTGGTGCTGGACTTACATTATTTCCTCAATTTGCCTTTGGAAATCCTATGTCACTACAAAAGCTCAAAGTTGGATTAATAGGTGTAGGTTTGAGAGGAACAAACCATCTTCACAATCTATTAAACAGAGACGATATTGAAGTCGCAGCCATTTGTGATATTGACCAAAAACGCATCAAAATTGCATTGGACATGATTGAGGAAAAAGGATGGAGAAAACCAAAAGTTTTCGGAAAAAATGAATACGATTACCGCAATTTATTGGAGTTGAAAGAGGTTGATGCTGTGATAACATCAACACCTTGGCTTTGGCATACACGAATGACAAAAGATGCTATGTTGGCAGGGAAATATGCAGGTGTAGAAGTATCAGCAGCGAATACTTTGGAAGAATGTTGGGATCTAGTCAATACTCATGAACAATCAGGAACACATATGATGATTTTGGAAAATGTGAACTATCGACGTGATGTTATGGCTGTATTGAATATGGTTAGACAAAATGTATTTGGAGAATTGATTCATTTGAGGGGTGGTTATCAACATGATTTGAGAGGTGTTAAGCTCAATGATGGCAAGACCCCATATGGAAAAGGGGTAGAGTTTGGTGAAAAAGGATTGTCAGAATCAGCTTGGCGTACCCAACATTCTGTAAAAAGAAATGCAGATGTTTACCCCACACATGGATTGGGACCTATAGCCACAATGGTAAATGTAAATAAAGGAAATAGATTTGTTTCACTTACATCAATTGCTACTAAAACAAGAGGACTACATAATTATATCGTAGAAAATGGTGGAGAGGATCACCCCAATGCTAAAGTTAAATTTAAATTGGGTGATATAGTGACAAGTATGATTGAAACAGCTAATGGTGAAACGATTATTCTTACTCACGATACTAATTTGCCTAGGCCATATTCTCTTGGATTTAGAGTTCAAGGAACAAAAGGACTGTGGGAAGTCGATGGTAATAGAATTTACATTGAGGGTGTTTCGGAGCATCATCATTGGGATGTAGCTGATGAATGGCTCAAAAAATATGATCATCCACTATGGCAAAAATTTGGTGAGCATGCAGAAGGGGCAGGTCACGGAGGTATGGACTTCTTTGTGTTGAATGCATTTGTAGAGTCAGCAAAACAGAATATCGCACCTCCTTTGGATGCGTATGATGCTGCTGCTTGGAGCGCTGTGACACCATTGTCAGAGGCTTCAATAGAGCACAATGGAGCTCCACAAGATTTTCCTGATTTTACCCGTGGAATGTGGATAAAAAGAAAACCTTATGATTGGATAAAAGATACATATTGATACTGTTGTATGAATAAAAAAAGGCTGTTTATTATAATTAGTGTCATATACGTTTTAATTGCGTTGATATTGAAGCCACGGCATGATTATTGGTCGTATTTGGATCAATGGGGTAGGGTAGTGTCAGATGGGGATATAAATAACCCTTACGGTATATCGTATAATCTTTTTGCATATATTAGCAATTTGCCTTTGATACAATTTCCAAGAGCGATATTTGTTGTGGTTTACTTAGTAGCAGCTTATGAGATATGGGTATTGGCAGCTAACTTAAAATCTTCTTATTTAGATATCATTTTTGTGGTTTTACTCTTTAATCCATTATTCATAGTTTTTGGGCTACTTTACGGGTCAAATGATGCTTTCCTAAGTGGGATAACTGCAATCTCAGTATTCTACTTTATTAATAAGAAATATAGTCTCGCCGGTATTTTAATGGCAATAGCTATTGGTTTTAAGTTTTCTCCTTTATTCATTTTACCTTTTTTTATATTAAAAGATTATCGGATAAATAAGATTTATGCTATCTCGTTTTTTATATCTGCATTATTGATAATATTATTAGGGTATTCGATGTGGGGAGATAGTATATTGCATCCATTTGACTTAGGTGTAAATCGAGAGTCCAAGTCTCTTTCTATTTTTAGATTTATCAGGGGTAGTATCCGACCTTGTAGTTTTTTTGGCATTGACGATTTAGATTCCTATAGTATTTGGCTGTTGATAGTAGGTTTTTTGATAAGTTTTTTATTGTTTTTTTATTATAAATTGGACTATCTTATCATGGCATTGTTTAGTTATACCAATGCAATGATATTTTTTAAAATAGGTCACCATCAGTTTTATTTTTTGATGTTGCTATTATCAGCCATCGTTTTTATCAAAAACGAAAATAAAATAATAGAGAACAGAGGACTCTTTATAAGTTTTTTGTTATTTTGGCTTTGGTTTTTTGTTTTGGTTATTTTATATTATTTTACAGCTTATCAAGATGGATACTCGTATATCAGAGAAGTTGTAGGTCTTCCAAATACAGTTTTCCTCCTTGTCTTCAATCTGTTTTTATTAAAGCTTGCCTTTCTTACTCAGCGGTTATCTCGTCTATGAAAATCCAAGCTTTACCTCCTGCTTCCGGAAGCCAATTGGGGTAAACTCCGATATTTTTTGCATGCACGTTAATAAAATCCCCCTTTCCACACATTAGTTTAATCAATCCGTAAATGTCTTGCGGAACATAGAAGCTGTGATTGCTGTAGATAAAACCCCATATAAAAAATATTCCGGTGACTACTATTAACGGCTTTTTGTAATTAGTTTTTGGAATAATATTTATCTTTAATTTATTAAAATTTATATCTCAATCCTCCGTACATGTCTTCGGATAAACTTGGCGTGTCCAAAGGCGCTCTTGAATCATATAAAATAGAAAAAGTGATTGTTGCGCTCAGCCTTTTACTTATAGCCATAACTAATTTTGATTGAGAACTAAATCTAAAATCGTTAAATTTATTAATTAATGGTTGATAGTAGCTGGTTGAATATAATTTAATATTATCAGAAAACGAAATTGCCATTGAAAAGTAACTGCTTATTCTAAAATCCCTTTGAGTGATTTTTTCTGTAGACTCTTCATCATACTCGTACATCAAGGATAAGCCCAAATTGCACTTTTCTTTATTGCTACATATCTTGTATCTTAATCCTGTTCCAAAGAGCAATCTTAACCTAAGTGATAATTGTTCATTGTATTGAGCTTGACCATAAGCTTCGTACCCGATTCTTTTAGTTAATAATTTCGTGTATCTGAGATGTTGAAATCCTTCATTGATATAGTTTTTTTTATTAATTCTCGAAAAATTAATTTTGCTGATAGATAGCAGGATACGTTTTTTGAATTGAAACTCAACTTGAAACCCTGCTTTCACACTAAAAATCTCGCTTTTGTTTTTTTTCCATTGTCCGCTTAAGTTGCCGGTTTCAAACCAACCAATAGAATCGGCAAAAGCACTTCTCTTATCTTCTATATTTACTATTTGTGCAGAGACATTCACTCTGATAAAAATAGATAAAAAAAGCACGGAAAATACGTATATTACATTTATTTTATTCACTATTTTTAATATTTGGGTTATGTTTTTTAAAAGACCAAATGTACAAAAAAATGTATGTTTTAAAAAAAAATAATTAAAGTTGTTGTACATAATGTCTGCACGAAAACAGGTAATTTTTGCAATTCTGATAATTTTTGTAGAGATTTTTATTTTTTTGCAATAATTTGATGCCTTTGTATCAATTGCTTGTGAAAAGATGAAAATACCGCAAAAAGATTATTTTTCAATTTTAATGACTTTGTGGACAGACACTACATAGCTTTGATAGAATTTTGTATTTAGAAAATAGATTAATTTCTAAAATTTGGTATTTAGAAGGGGGGAGTAAAGGCTTTGCTCACCGGCAAGAGTAGAATAATAAATATTTTTATCAACATAAATTTACATATAAACTAATAATCCTTATCTTTGTGCCAATAAAATTTAGAATTATGTCAAAATTTATTTATTGGATCGTGTTTTTTGTGTCTACTGCATTTATGATATATTTGTTGATGTTTGCACCGCAATGGTTTTGGGCAATGCTTCCATTCGTAGGAGTATCATTAGTAAAAGCACTAGATGTTATTTAATTTTATAATATAAGATATGAGTTTATTGACGGTTGGGACAGTAGCTTTCGATTCTATCGAAACCCCTTTTGGTGGAGTTGACAAAGTAGTAGGTGGAGCGTGTACATATATAAGTTGGGCTGCATCTTATTTTACAGATGAGATTAATTTAGTGTCGATAGTGGGGGAAGATTTTCCTAGCTCCGAACTCAAACAGCTTGAAGATAGAGGTGTTGACCTTGAAGGTCTTGAAATTAAGAAAAATGCGAAAACATTCTTTTGGGCAGGGAAATACCATGACAACATGATTTCACGTGATACGATCACGACAGATTTGAATGTGCTTGACGATTTTGACCCTGTATTGCCTGAAAAATATAAACGTTCTGATTTTGTAATGCTTGGAAATCTCACGCCGACTATTCAAGACCAAGTTTTGGTTCAGTTAAATGATACGGAAGGAGCATTTGTTGCTTTAGATACCATGAATTTTTGGATGGATATTGCAATGGAAAAATTGAAGGAGGTAATATCAAAAGTTGATGTGTTGATTATCAATGATGAAGAAGCCAGACAGCTTAGCGAGGAGTTTTCTTTAGTTGGTGCAGCAAAGGCAATTCACAAAATGGGACCGGAGTATTTGATAATTAAGAAGGGAGAACATGGAGCTATGCTTTTTCATAGTGGCGATATATTTTTTGCGCCCGCCCTTCCTTTGAAAGAAGTAAAAGATCCGACTGGAGCCGGAGATACATTTGCCGGTGGATTTATGGGGTATTTGGCAAAGACAGGCGATACTAGTTTTGACAACATGAAAAGAGCACTTATATATGGATCTACAATGGCATCCTTTTGTGTGCAGGAATTTGGACTGGATAACTTAAAAGACCTAAACGATACTAAAATTAATGAAAGAGTAAAGAGATTTTCTGATTTGGTTTCATTTGATATCGTGTAGAGAAAGCAATACTAAGTCACATAACAGAAATTGATTCTGCTACTAGATTCAATTTTATTTTTTTGTAAATGCAATTTCCTTATGCATAAAGGTTTTTATTTTTCCGTCTGATAAGACACATAATTTTCCGTAATTATCGACTCCCGTTATTTTACCTTTTATTATTTTTGCATTTAATGATTCCTTTGAAGGTATTTGGAATGTAGTAAGTTCATTGATTCTAAAAAGATTTTCTTCATACTCTGCTTTAAGTTTATCTACTTGAAGAAGTGATAACTTATTATAATATATATTTAGGTTTTTTATTAATATTTTTAGTATATATTTAAGATCGAATATTTTATTTTCAATTAGGCTCAATGAGACAGCAATGTCTTTTAGAGATTTAAAATCCTTTTGGTTGATATTAATTCCAATACCGACTATGGTGTTTTTGATTCTATTTCCTGATATTGTATTTTTAATTAGCACTCCTGCAATCTTTTTTTCGTCGACAATAATATCGTTTGGCCATTTGACTTTAACGTCAGATTTTGTGAAGGTTTTTATTGTGTTTAGAATTCCAAGACTAATAGCCATACTTAGACAAAACTGTCTTTCAATAGTAAGGAATTTAGGGTAAAGTATGATTGATATTAATAAATTACGTCCTTTTTCACTAATCCATATATTATTTGCCTGTCCTTTGCCGTTTGTTTGGTAGTTTGTCAAAACAATAGTGCCATCTAACTGTTTAAATTGGGACAGTAGATTAGAAGCGTATTCATTTGTTGAATTAATTTCGTTTAACACAATATAATTAGAGCCAATAATATTCATTGAAATACTTCTTTTATAGTTAAAAAATAAATAGCTTTGCATTCCTAAATCAAAAATACATAAAATTTGGTAAAAAAAGCATCTTTAAAATTAAAACAAAAAAATCCTGAAAGTACCAATGATATTATAATTGATAGTATTCAGGATATTAAAGGTAAGAATATTTTGCAATTGGACTTAAGAAATGTTCAGGGAGCGCCTGCAGATTATTTTATCATTTGTGAAGGGGATTCTACTGTTCAGGTCTCCGCAATAGCAAATAATGTATATAAAAGGATGAAAAATGAATTTCAGCAAATGCCTATTAGTTATGAGGGAAAAGATCGTTCAAAATGGGTTCTGATTGATTATTTTGATATAGTCGTCCACGTTTTTTATCCTGAGACAAGAGAATTTTATAATTTGGAAGCATTATGGAATGATGCAGAGTTTGAAAAAATTGAAAATTTGTAAACTTCCAGTTAATATTAAAATCATATGAACACAAATAATAACAAACAGATTAAGAATAAGTCTAATAATAAAAAACCATTTAATCCTAAAGATCCTAAAAATGTTAAAACAAATACATTTTGGGTATACGGACTTGTTATATTAGGAATAATGGCGATAAATTTATTTTTATATCCGAGTGACAGTTCAAAAGAAACGACATTTTTCAAATTTATTGAAATGGTTCGCCAAAATGATGTGAAAAAAGTTGAAGTCGTTAATAAGTCAATTGCAAAGATCTATATTAAAAAAGAAAGCAAAAGTAAGTATAAAGAACTTAAAGAAAAAAAGCAAAATGCATTTGGTCCGGACTTTAATTTCCAGATAGGAGATATGCGCACGTTTGACCAAGAGATGATGAAATTGAAAAAAGAGGGATTTGAGATTGATCCTATATTAAAAACTGAGCAAGACTGGATAGGGCCAATTTTAAATTGGCTGTTGCCTATAGTTATATTGGTAGGTCTTTGGATGTTTTTAATGCGAAGAATGGGATCAGGTGGTGGTCCAGGATCGCAGATATTTAATATTGGAAAATCAAGAGCTGCATTATTTGACAAAAATGCAAAAGTAAATATCTCTTTTAAAGATGTAGCAGGATTGAAAGAAGCAAAACAAGAGGTAATGGAAGTTGTCGACTTCCTTAAAAATCCTAAAAAATATACCAATCTTGGAGGTAAAATCCCAAAAGGAGTACTTTTAGTCGGGGCACCCGGTACAGGTAAAACCCTTTTGGCCAAAGCTGTAGCAGGAGAAGCAGATGTGCCATTTTTCTCAATATCGGGTTCTGATTTTGTGGAGATGTTTGTCGGGGTTGGAGCGTCAAGAGTTCGAGATCTATTCAAACAAGCAAGAGAAAAAGCACCTTGTATAGTATTTATTGATGAGATTGATGCGATTGGAAGGTCAAGAGGTAAAGGCGCTTTGCAAGGAGGCAATGACGAAAGAGAAAATACTTTGAATCAGCTTTTGGTCGAGATGGATGGCTTTAAGACGGATGCAGGAGTAATCCTTATGGCTGCTACTAATAGACCGGATGTTTTAGATTCAGCATTATTGAGACCAGGGAGGTTTGACAGACAAATAGGGATTGATTTGCCGGATCTTAATGAAAGAGAAGCTATTTTTAAAGTCCATTTAAAAGATATAAAGTCTTGTAAAGAAGTAGATACCAAATATCTTTCTGAAATGACCCCCGGTTTTGCAGGAGCAGACATAGCAAATGTTTGTAATGAAGCAGCTCTAGTAGCTGCAAGAAGCGATAAGAAGTGTGTTGAAATGCTTGATTTTAATTATGCTCTTGATAGGGTAATAGGTGGAATGGAAAAAAGAAATAAGTTTATTCATCCTAAAGAAAAGAAAACGATTGCCTATCACGAAGCAGGGCATGCGATTTGTGGTTGGTTTTTAGAAAATGCATCTCCTCTAATCAAAGTTACTATTATTCCAAGAGGTATGGGGACATTAGGATATGCGCAGTACCTGCCTAAAGAAGAGTATATAGTCAAAAAAGAACAACTTTTGGACAGAATGTGTATGACTTTAGGTGGTAGAGCAGCAGAAAAAAACACTTTTGATAGAATATCTACCGGAGCTCAAAATGATTTGGATCAAGTTACCCAAATGGCTTATAGTATGATTACCATGTATGGTATGGATGAAAAAGTCGGAAATGTTTCGTTTCATGCGATGTCCAAAGATAGCTTTCAAAAACCTTATAGTGAACAAACTGCATCCATGATTGATGATAGGGTGAGGGAATTGATAGATACTCAATACAAAAGAGCAAAAGCATTGTTGAAAGAAAGAAGTAAAGAGTTGGAATTATTGGCAGAAAGACTTCTTGAAAAAGAGGTTTTAATTAAAAGTGATGTTGAAGCATTAATTGGTGAAAGACCTTTTGCTACCCCTGTATCTGAAAATAATGTGGATGATGGTTTGTCTGAAGATTTATCTGTGGAGAATTAATCTTAGAAAAATGAACTGATAAATAAAATTGATTATATCAGGCGTTTTGGTATCAAATTGTGATAATTTGGCTTTTTTAATAGACTTTTGTGCATTTTAAAATAATAATTGTACTATTCTTCGTATTTTTTTTGTAATTTTGGCTCATGCAAGAAGTTAATTTAAAAATAAATAGCTTAAAGCTTAAGATTTTAGAACTCTTGCGCGTATTTAAAAGTGTAAAAGAAGAAAATAAATCTTTGAAAAAAACAGTTGTATTACTTGAAGAAAAATTAAAAAATCTTGAAAGTATAAAATCTTCAAATGAAACGACTGAAGAATTGAAGATAAAGGTAGGAGAAAGTATTAAAGAAATAGAAGAAGTTATCAAATTATTGAGCTAATTTTTAGAATGGCTATACAAAAGGTTAATATAATTATTGCCGGTAGGTCTTTTCCGGTGAAAGCGGAGGAGGATGAAATAGATGTCATTCGTGAGATAGAAAAAAACATAAATAGAAAAATTAACGAATATTCTAGTATTTATAAAACTGAGAATAAGGTGGATATAATAACGTTAATTTTATTGAATTGCTCTTTGGAGAATTATAATTTAAATCGAGATAAGGGTGAAGATAAAGATATTTTGAATTTAATATCTGATATCGAAAACTCTATTGATAAAGTGTTATAATTACCTTCATGATTTGTTTGTTAACTTTGATTTTCCTGATTTTTAGTATCAAACCTTCCTTTTTTTGATTTTATGCAAAAGAAACGAACATAATTTTTATTAATCATATAAAAATGAATGTATGGTTAAAAAAATTATGAGAGTTGCTGAATGTATTATAAATTTTTATTTTTTTGAATAAAAATTTTAACAGTAGGAAAGTACTTGGTTTTTACGGGTGCTTATTAACTAACAACTAAACAAAATAAAATGGAAATAGGAATTGGACTCTTAATTGGTTTGGCAGTCGGTGTAGCTATTGGCTACATTGTGATGTCGATGATGTTTAAAAAAATGAATGCTATAAAAATCGAAGATGCTAATAGAAAAGCAGATTTAACTATTCAAGAAGCAAAATTGACGGCGCAAAGGACATTGGATAACGCCGAGGCGAAAGCTGAAAAGATAATTTCAACTGCAGAAAATAAACACGAAAAAATAAAATTGCGTAAAATTAATGAGGCGAAAGAAAAATTCAATTCATTAAGATCAAATTTTGATAAATATAAAGCAGATCAAACTATTGATTTGAAAGAGAGAGAACTTGAAGTAATGACTAAAGAAAAAGACTTGGGTCAAAAACTCAAGGATTTTAAATACAAAAAAGAATCTCTTGATAGTGAAAGATCGGAAATTAAAGCAGTAAGAGAAAATCTTAATAAACAATTAAAAATAATAAGCAAGAAAAAAGAAGAACTCGAAAACGCTAATGAGAAAATCATTAATGAATTGTCCAACATAGCAAAACTAAGTGAATCCGAGGCAAAAGAGCAAATAATGGAAGCGGTGAAAGCAAAAGCTCAAACTGATGCAATGTCTATTGAGAAAGATATTATTCTTGAAGCTAAACAAAATGCAAATAAACAAGCAAAAAAAATAGTTATTCAGACTATACAAAGAATGGTAGCAGAGTATACCATTGAGAATACTGTTTCTGTGTTTAATCTTGAATCTGATGATATTAAAGGTCAGATTATTGGTAGAGAAGGTCGTAATATTCGAGCTTTGGAAGCAGCTACCGGAGCGGAAATAGTAGTAGATGATACCCCGGAAGTAATAGTGATATCAAGTTTTGATCCGATTCGTAGAGAGATAGCTAGGCTATCGTTGAAAAGACTAGTCGCTGATGGACGTATGCATCCGGCAAGAATAGAAGAAGTTGTCGCTAAGGTCAAAAAAGAATTGGATGAAAGAATAATTGAAATTGGAGAAAGAACGATTATTGACCTTGATATTCACGGTTTAAATTCATATCTGGTTAAAATGATCGGTAGGATGAGGTTTAGATCTTCGTATGGACAAAATTTGCTTAAGCACTCTATAGAGACAGCAAAGCTCAGCGCGATGATGGCAGCAGAACTGGGAATGACGCCAAAACAAGTAAAAATGGCTAAAAGAGCAGGGCTACTTCACGACATTGGCAAAGTAGTTGAGGAAGAATCAGAATTGTCACACGCATTACACGGAATGAAATTGGCAGAGAAGTATAATGAGCACCCTGTAGTAATAAATGCTATTGGAGCACACCACGATGAAATAGAAATGAATAATATTATTTCTCCGATTATCCAAGCTTGTGATGCTGCCTCAGGTGCAAGACCTGGAGCTAGACGTGAAATTCTCGAAGGCTATCTTAAGCGAATAAAAGAGATGGAAGATCTTGCAATAGAATATGAAGGAGTTCAAAAAGCTTATGCGATGCAAGCAGGAAGAGAATTGAGAGTAATCGTAGAAAGCGATAAGGTAAATGACCAATTTGCAGAAGATTTATCATTTAAAATATCTCAAAAAATTCAGGATGAAATGCAATATCCCGGTCAAGTAAAAGTGACCGTAATACGAGAGAAAAGAGCCATCTCTTTTGCAAGATAGATAGGACTGTTGTAATCTCCTGTTGGAGTACTGACAATAGACACAAATAAAACCCCTAATTCGATTGCTAAGGAAAGTAATCGAATTAGGTAGTATCGTAGTAAATAGACAGTTTTTAGTTTTTGGGAAGAATGATTTTTAAATTCTTGCTCCCTTATGATAATTCTTGGTATTAATAGGATAGTAATATGACATTCCCATACGTATATTACTATGTTGCATTCCTAAATCCACTATTGTATTGCTCAAAATATCTGTAAATCCATGTAAGTATTTTACGTCAAAATTCAAATTTCCTGTAGCTAATGGAATATACACGCCAGCTCCGATTACTCCGGAGATATCAAACCTCTTGAAATTGCTGTTAGTTAAATCAATATTGTAGTTATACAGATTAACGTCCACAATAAAATGCGATTTGAATTGCATATTATATTTGATCTCGTAAGCGAAATATGCACCAGCTAACAAGTAAGGAGAAACATGTTTGGAATCCTTAACTCTATATTCAAATAATATCGGAATTTCGATATAATCCATTTTGTGGATTAATTTTACACCTATGGGGATATTCCTATCAAAAATTTGCAAATCTTCATTGAGCTTGGTCTCTGCACCTCTTCGGGCATAATTGATGCCGGTAGATATTGCCCAGTTTTCATCTAAAGATGCTTTGTACAATAAACCTAATGTACCAAAACTCTTGTGTGACATCCCGGTATATTCACTTAGGTTGTCAGACAAATTGGTGTTCATTGTAGCTAGGTTAAATCCTGCTCTTATACCTATGCTGTGCTGTCCAAATGAATAAATAGTAATAAACATCGCTAGTATAAATAAATAATTTGATTTTTTCATTTTTCATTTTTTTATATTAATAATATGATACAGTACCATGACGGTAATATAATCTGATAAGTAAGTTAATAAAATAATAATGGCTAGTTAATTATTTGTTAATTGAGATAATTGCAATTAATTAATGTTCGCATCTGAACCAATTCAGATATCTTTTTGTTAGAAAAATTGATTAATATACCGTGATTTAATGTAATTAATATTAATAGCTGTATAAATATAAAAAAAAAGTGGTAAATATTTGAAATTAATAAATCAAATGATTTATTTTGCACACTTATTTTAAAAAAAACAAAATTATGATTGCAGAAAAAGTAAAGCAAATTATCGTTGACAAATTGGGAGTTGACGAATCAGAAGTAACTCCGGAAGCAAGTTTCACTAATGACTTGGGAGCAGATTCATTGGACACAGTAGAATTAATTATGGAATTTGAAAACGAGTTTAATATTTCGATTCCTGATGACCAAGCTGAAGGAATACAGACAGTAGGAGACGCTATTAAATATGTTGAAGATAATGTAGAATAATACTTGTTGATAAAGTATTTCTAAACTAAATATCCATATCTTAAATTAAGAAAAATACTTATTCTTCTTCTTTTAAGTTATGGATATTTTTTATTTCTTCAATTGTCATTTGTCCGGGAGCTGTTTTAGCTTTTTTTAAGGAGACATACGTAAAAGGAGCTCCAAGTTCTAAGGCTTTTATCCTAGTGCATTTAGCTATTTCCCCCATATTGAAAGCTACTATATTATCATTTTCTTTATATAATGACAATACTTTTTTATTGTCTTCTTTGCTATTGCTAAAGAATACTAATTTCACTATATCTGAACCAAAATTTTGAGCGATATGGATATGTTCTTGCATTTCATCAATTTCAGGAGTTTCTTTATAATTGTGAATTGACAAAATCATTTTAGTATTATATCCTTTGCAAAAATCACACATCTCTTCGATATAAGAATCTTCGTTGTGAGTCATATCTAAATCTAGCCACTTTGCACCGTTTGCAATTGCTGTTTTTAAAATACTATCTCTATAATTCAATGTGGAATTGCCTTGTCTGTATGTGGCAATAAGGTTTTTGTGAGAAGAAAAAATTTCTTTAATTTGACGTCTGTCAAATTCACATAAATCCAATCGTATCTCAGCCATTTCAAAGCCTTTTATGACTTCAAATGCTCGATTGTAATCCTGTATCCCAATACTAACACAATACATTAGAAGTAATAATTAATCCACCCACTCAGCAAGAAACAAATTAGTGTCTCTTGTTCCACCATTATTTCTATTCGATGCAAATACTAGATATTTTCCATCTGGCGAAAATACTGGAAAAGACTCAAATACATGTCCATAAGTTACTTGTTCTAGACCTGTACCATCAATATTGACCATAAATAAATTGAAAGGGAATCCTTTTTTTGATTTATGATTTGAAGAAAATAATACTTTTTTTCCGGAAGGAAGAAAGTAAGGAGACCAATTTGCATTACCCAATTTTGTGATTTGCTTTATGTTACTACCATCAACATTACAGATATATAATTCCATATCAATAGGTTCAACTAGATCTCTTGCTAGCAAATCCTTGTATTTCTTGATCTCTTCTTTAGTTTTTGGTCTTGAGGAACGAAAGATTAATTTTGTGCCATCCGGTGAGAAAAACGCTCCTCCATCATATCCAAGTTCATGGGTGACTTGTTTTTTATTTGAACCATCTATATTCATTGTCCACAATTCAATATCACCACTACTGGTGGATGTATATACAATTTTATCTCCTTTTGGTGATACGGTAGCCTCGGCATCATACCCCGGGGCATCTGTTAGTTTTTTTATTATTTTTCCAGCAGGAGTAGCAACGTATATGTCATAACTGGGGAAAATACCCCAAACATATCCTTCTGTCCTTTTTGGTTCAGGAGGACAATCTTCACCTCCTTCATGAGTTGATGCGTACAAAATATTACCATTTGGTAAAAAATAACTGCAGGTAGTCCTTCCTTTGCCTGTACTTATCAATTTAGCTTTGTTTCCCGGTTTACCTAGTCCTTTGAATGCATCCATTACATATATTTGGTCACAATGGTCTCCCCAGTTTTCATTATGAGCCTGAAAAACCAGTTTTTTACCGTCAAAACTCCAATACCCTTCAGCATTATCACCTTTAAAAGTGAGTTGTTTTACATTTTTAAAATGCTTTTCACCCGGATATTTCAAATTCTTTAAGTCTTTTTCATTACCCAAATTATATTTTTCACCGTGATAAGTGACCTCGTTCTTTTTGTCTTTCTCTGATGTTTTCTCAGTGAGAGATGAGTTTTTAGTTTTATTATCAGCACAAGAACTCAACAATAAAACGATGCTAAAAAAAGCAATTACAATATTTTTCATTTTTTTTAAAATTTAATTAAAACCTTAATAATAATCTTTTGGTGATATTTTTACTTTATTCAAATTACTGATGCTAAGATATCACTAATTTTCAGAAAAACGAAATTTGCTCAAAAATTCTTGTTTTTCAAAAATAAAGCAATTTATAGAAAAAACACTAAACAATAAACCCTTTAAAACAAAATAAGTTTTTAAAAAACTTATTTACTAAGCCTTGATTGAATTTTGTATTAAAAATAGCGTTAAATCATTTCACTTCCTTTGCCCAATCAGGAAAAACACTAGGATCAATATCAAAAATGTATGTGCCAAAATAATAAACTATAAGAGATAGTATAATGGCACCAACTATATTAAGAAATAACCCTGTCTTTACCATTTCAATTATCCTAACACGTCTTGTTCCAAAAATAATGGCATTTGGAGGTGTTGCAACGGGAAGCATAAATGCCATAGATCCGGCAATAGTGGCAGGAAGCATAAACAGTAAAGGGTTTGTTTCAATGCTTATAGCAAGCCCTGCTAGTATAGGTAAAAATGTTTCGACAGTAGCCGTATTGGAAGTGAGTTCTGTCAAAAAAGTAACAATCAATGCGATGCTGAATATTATTATTAATGGGTGAACGCCTTTTAGGAAAATTAATTGCTGACCAAACCATGAAGATAATCCGGATTCTTTAAATCCACTTGCCAGTGCAAAACCACCTCCAAATAATAAAATTATTTCCCACGGAATATCTTCGGCGGCTTTCCAATCCATTAAAAACTTTCCTTTCTCTTTCTTTGATGGTATTATAAATAAAAGAATTGAAGCAAAAATAGCTACCGTACCATCATTGATATACTTTGGATTACCAAAAATATTTGACCAGCCCTTTATATGTACAATTCCTATATCTATGTCAGATCTAAAAAACCATAGTATTGCCATTAGAAAAAACACAATACCTACCATTTTTTCCTCATATGATATTTTTCCCATTTCGTATAAATCTTTCCTTAATGCTGATTTAGAAATGTTTTTCCATTTTACTTTTTTCCTTATAAAAACAAAATATAGATATGCAAAGAGAATCAGAAACATTACAATAGAAATTGGTAAGGCAAAAACAAACCAATCTATAAAAGTTATTTCCGGTGCATTTGGAAAATATATATCAAATATCCTTGCAAAAGACAGATTGGGTGGAGTTCCAATCAATGTCGCTATACCACCTACTGATGCACTATATGCAGTCGCCAATAGTAATCCAACGGAAAAGTCTTTTGTGTTTTGCCTCCCGTTTATTTCCTCAAACTTTAGCACAATAGACAATAAAATAGGAACCATCATCATAGTGGTAGCCGTATTGGAAATCCACATTGATAAAAATGCTGTAGCAAACATAAATCCAAACATTATTCTTGCAGGGCTGAGACCAACTATTTGAAGTATCTTGATAGCTATCCTTTTGTGCAATTGCCATTTTTGAATTGCTAAAGCAACAAGAAAACCGCCAATAAACAAGAAAATTACATGATTGAAATATGTAGAAGAAGTAGTTTTACCATTCATAATTCCTAATATTGGGAATAAAGCTATTGGTAACAATGATGTAATAGCCAAGGGGACTATCTCTGCAACCCACCACAATGCCATCCATACTGCTACTGCAAGAGCATTACTTACTGACGGATTATTTTTATCCAATTCGGTAAAAAATATTATATAAAGGGCAATAAACGGCGCGATGAGAAATAAAACATTTCTCCAGGTTTCAGGTTTGTAATCAATAACTGATTTTCTTGTATCTTCCATTTCTACCCCTAAATGTACATTATCTTGACGAAAAGTTCAAATTTTCGATTAGATTTTATCATGAATTAATCTTTTCTCTAAATTAATACCCAGAGATAAATGTCAATAATTGCAGAATATTAGTATATTACATATATTTATTCTATACCTGCTTTTATTTCTTAACTAAAACTTTTTAAAATCAGAATATTGATAGCGGTTTGGTATAAAGTTAAATTTTAAAACGTATAGGTTAAAAAATGATATTTCTCTTGGGGTAAAAGAAGTGCAGATAGAAAACAGAAAGCAATTGACAAATTCCTTGTTTGGTCTTAAAAATGTTTCCACCCCTGTGCTTTGAGGTCAAAAGTATTCCCACCGGTTGACAACATTTTTACTCCTTCAACCAGCGGCTTTACTTCCCCGATTATTGATATGTCAGGCATATATTTTACCACTTCAAGATCTTTTGGATTTATAGTAAAGAGCAATTCATAATCTTCCCCACCATTCAAAGCTGCATTGATAGGATCTACATTAAACTTAAGTGCCATTTGCTGACTGTCCGGATGCATCGGTACTTTATCCTCCTCAATAAGTATTCCTACCTTTGATCGTTTGGCAATATGAAATAACTCTGATGCTAATCCATCTGAAATATCCATCATTGCAGTTGGTTTCAGACCGGCTTTATGAAAAATTTCAATAATATCTTTACGAGCTTCGGGTTTGAGGAATCTACCAACAATATATTTTTGTCCCTCAAGATCTATTTTTATATTAGGGTCTGCTTTGAGCAATTGAGTTTCTCTCTCCAATAATTGCAATCCCAAATATGATGCACCCAAGTCTCCTGTCACACAAATTATGTCACCCGGCTTCGCTCCTGATCGATAAGTTAACTTATCATCTTCCCCTACTCCCAGGGCAGTAACACTTAGCACCAGTCCTGATTTTGAAGAAGTGGTATCTCCTCCTACTAAATCTACTCCATAAGCATCACAGGCGGTTTTTATTCCAAAATAAATTTCTTCTAAAGCTTCAACAGAAAATCTATTGGACAAAGCCATAGAAACGGTAATTTGCTTTGGAATTGCATTCATAGCATAGATATCAGAAAGATTTACAATAACCGCTTTGAAACCTAAATGCCTCAATGGGAAATATGCCAAATCAAAATGAATCCCTTCAACCAATAAATCAGTTGAAACAACGGTCTTAAATCCATTGTAATTCATAATTGCAGCATCATCACCTATACCTTTGATACTGGATCTATTTTTTAATTCAAATCCTTTTGTAAGTTTGTCAATCAAACAAAATTCTCCTAAAGTGCTTATTTCCGTCCTTTTTATTTTACTCATAAATATTTTAATTGTGTCTTAGTAGTGTCTGTCTATAAAGTCATTAAAAATCCAACTTATTATTTACTCATCACTTAATATAGCTCTATCTGCAATAAAATATTATTGTCGCTCGCAATTTATAATAATTTATTGACATATACTCAAACTTTCCCACATAATAAAAATACAAACCCAATTACAATTGTATGCTCCCTATTGCTAATTGTCTCTTTTAACTAAGGGAAAATAAATATAGATTTGTGGATAATTGTTCTTTATATATTTAATAAAATCAATGCATAATTAACCGGATTCAATGAAAAATATTGTGGTTTCAATACTTGTATTCAGACTATCTTTTAAATTTAGTTTAGCTATTTACTGCTATTCCAATGGTGTTACGCTTACGACTTAGGCTTAAAGGCAAAAGTACAAAGATAAAAGGACAAAGACAAAAGGATTGAATGTGAAAATGAGGGAATGCTTTTAAAAGGCGTTTCAAATTTAATTGAAACAAAAAAAGCCCCAGCGGGGCGACATATTATAGCCCGGTACGTAAGTGCCGGGTAAAGAGGGCGCACAGTCTGTTTTGGCGGTATTTTTGCAGCGCAGCCAAGCAAAAATAGTGACAAAACAATGATGAAGACAAAAGACAAAAGGATTGAGAAGATTGATTGGAAAAATTTTAAACAGATGAAACAAAAATAATTATGAGAAACAAGATATTCGTTTTCTTATTACTTTTAACAAATGTACTATCTGCTCAGGATTTATCTAAAATTAAAAATACTAAAAGCAATATATACATATCGGGGAATATTGGTATTTCTACTATTTTCTATAATGTAAAAGGAATAGATCCGAGGAAGCCAAATTTTTCTTATGTATTAAACGGTGCTCCAACACTGCATCTTTATGGATTTGACTTGCCTTTTTCATTTCTTTTTTCCAATTACCAAAGGGATTTCAGACAACCTTTCAATCAGTTTGGCATCAGTCCGTATTACAAATCTTTGAAACTGCACCTGGGATATCAAAATTTAAATTTTTCTCCTTATACTTTGGCAGGGCACAGGATTTTAGGAGGAGGATTTGAGTTTAATCCCGGTAAACTTAGATTAGCATTTATGTATGGCAAGTTTAATGAAGCTGTCCCGAGAGATACCAGTCTAAGCCCACAAAATAATTTAATTCGTACAGTCAGACCAAGTTTTTCGAGAAAAGGTTTTGCTGCAAAAATCGGTATCGGAACAAATAGAAACCATTTTGATTTTATAGCTTTAAAGGCAAAAGATAATCCTCTATCAATTATAAGTCCTGATATATCACCAGCAATTCACCCTGAAGAGAATTTAGTACTAGGTGTCTCTTCACAATTTTATTTGTTGAAAAATTTAATTTACAAATTGGATATTGGTGCAAGCGCTTATTCAAGGGATATTACAAAAGATTCAGTAACCGTGGATTCATTTCCTTTTAAAAACACTCTTCTTGCTATATATACCCCCAGAATAAATACAAAGTTATCTTTTGCAGGAGAAACAAAATTGGAATACAAAACAAATAAGTTTTCTATTAATCTAAAATACAAAAAAGTAGATCCGGGATATCAAAGCATGGGAACATATTATTTTCAAAATGACATTGAACAATATTCGGCAGGCATGAGTTTTTCAGCGTTGAAATCAAAATTTAGATTCAGAGGTACATTCGGAATACAATCCGATAATACAAGAAAAAATCGTGCTTCCAAAACTACCAGAAAAATAGGTAGTTTCGCTATCGGTTATCAGCCGGGACAAAAATTCGGACTCAATATACAATACTCCAATTTCGGAGTTAGCCAAAACCCTCTTCTGAAATCTATTTCGGATACAACATTGCTTAGAAATGTGACCCAATCATTTATGATAATGCCAAGATATAATTTCGGCAATAAAAATATTAGACACAATTTGAATCTGATGATAAATTATCAAAATCTCAATGATAAAAACATCTATACTGTGCAATATACCCAAATGAAATCATTAAATACCAATTTTAACTATATCATCAACTTGTTAAAAGCAGGTCTCTATATCCGGACAAGTGTATTGTATATACAGAATAAAATATCTGCCGGCACAACAAATTCGTACGGTGGTACTATTGGTTTAAGTAAATCATTATTCAGGCGAAAAATATATTCGTCATTAAATTATACTTATACCTCTAATACTTTTAATGAAAAATCAAATGGATTTACATATAGATTCAATCTGAATCTAATAGGAAGAATAAACAATAATCAATCATTAAAATTCTCAGCATTTTTGCTTAATAATAATTCAAAAAATACTGAAATAATAAGAAATTTTACTGAAACAACAATAAGAATAAGTTATAATTTAAGCTTTAATAGTAAACATAAAAAGTAAAAAAATGAAACGCATATTGGCCATTATTACTTTATTAATTGTCTCTTTCTATATGAAAGCACAAGATCCGGTAACGGTTCAAATCTTAGTACAACCCCCTTATAGTTCGCATATCGAAGACTATACTTCTTATGAAAATAAATTGGTATTGATATTATCAGGACAAGCTAATAGTAATATGCAGCCTTACCAGGTTTATTTCAAAGGCTTTTTACAAGGAGATAACGGAGTCAGAGTTGAAACGGATGAAAACTACAAACCTCCTGTTCCGGTTGAAATACCGGCAGGTGGTAGTATCTCTTTCAACGGAAATGAGCTGGATTTTTTTTCATCGGAACATCTGACCATTACAGGTACAAATGCAAAAAGTATAATATTGAGTGATGGACTACCCGAAGGATATTATCATATATGTATAAGAGCATTTGATTATGATAGCGATCAGCCTTTATCGGGAGAAGAACCGATAGGTTGTTCTCCCGATTTCGGCATTTTTCATGTAGATCCACCCCAAATAGTTTTTCCGGCTTGTGGAGAAAATATTATGGCTACAGAGACGCAAAACATAGTATTTTCCTGGACAATACCCGTAAATAGTCCTTTAAATACCCAATATACATTAACATTGACAGAACTACAGCAAGGTCAAGATCCCAATGATGCCGCAAATGCTATGAGCTATCCTCCTTTTTTTGAAACCAATACTCAAGCAAACTCCTATGCTTATACTATGGCTGACCCTCCATTGGAAGAAGGTAAAACCTATGTTGTCCAGGTAAGAGCATTTGACCCGGAGGAAAAAACAGAATATAAAAATAATGGATATAGTGAAGTATGTACTTTTACTTATGGAAATAAAATATCTATATTTAATGGTGATAAAATAAATAAAGCAGGTGGGATTTTCAAAATCGATTCGATTATAAAACCGGATATCACCTATACACCAAAATATAAAACAACCAAAGTATGTGGAAAAATCCAATACAACTACCCGGATGACAAAAAGATTTATCCTATGAATTTGGCCAATGTAAAACTTATTGTAGATTACACACTTGATCCAAA